>Ga0310125_10000969_pt1 | contig 14097 bp, 14 predicted proteins | sample CB11b_Tmax_Bot8__FD_203508 | JGI IMG/M metagenome (GOLD analysis project Ga0310125, IMG submission 203508) | Marine microbial communities from Western Arctic Ocean, Canada - CB11b_Tmax_Bot8 | ecosystem: Environmental > Aquatic > Marine > Oceanic | place: Canada: Western Arctic Ocean | collected... | reverse complement strand
CATCAAGACGCTGCTGCCCAACTACCGCGAATTCGATGACAGTCGCCATTTTTTCGATTTACGTAAACTGGCGCTTGAGGAAGGGCGACCGGTCGACGAACTCATTGCCCCCGTGCTGACGCAGCACGCATCCCTAGGTTGCACACTTTGCGAAGATGCCTGGGACATGGACTACAGTATATCGCCGCTGAACGTCCTGGCGCACAAACAGGCTGACATTTTCATCAACATCAGTGCATCGCCGTTTACTGTGAACAAAAACCACAAGCGCAATCGCGTTTTCTCGGCTCATGCGGAGAAAATCGGCCGTCCCCTGCTTTACGTCAATAACGTCGGCATTCAGAATAACGGCAAAACGGTCTATACCTTTGACGGCTCGTCTTGCATTTATGATGGGTGTGGTGGCTGCATCGAATGCGGTGAGATTTTTGAGGAAAACACGCTGACCTGTGATTTGCCGATTGGAACCCCGGCCCGTATCGGAACCGACGTCAGCTTGCGTGAGGATACCATTGAAACGGTGTGTCGCGCTCTGCTGTACGGAACGCGCAAATTTATGGAGCTATGTAGTGTCGGGCGCGTGGCCGTCGGAATATCCGGAGGCATTGACTCATCGGTCGTGGCCTCGCTGTATCGACAGCTACTGGAGCCGGAAAACTTGCTCGTCGTCAACATGCCCAGTCGCTTCAACTCACGCACCACGCGCGGCCTCGCAGCCGATCTTGCGGGGAAGCTGGGCTGCTACTATGCTGAAGTGCCAATTGAGGAAAGCGTATCGCTTACGCTCAGCCAGATCGATGGGCTCGAATTGTCAACTGCAGGTGGCAACAAAAAAGAGCGTATTGCGATCAGTCCTCTCGCACTCGAAAATATTCAGGCACGTGACCGCTCATCCCGTATCCTGGCCGCCATCTCAAACGCCTTCGGTGGCGTATTTACGTGCAATGCCAACAAGTCCGAATTAGTCGTGGGATACGCGACACTGTATGGCGACATCTGCGGGTACCTGGCAAACTTGGCCGATCTGTGGAAAACCGAAGTTTATGAACTGGCACGGCACCTCAACGAATTCGCTTTCGGCGAAGAAGTGATACCCGCGGGATCTTTCGATCTTATTCCCTCCGCTGAGCTTAGCGACGCGCAAAACGTCGATAAGGGTCGGGGCGATCCGCTCGTCTATCCCTACCACGACACACTCTTCAAATGTTGGGTAGAATCGTGGGATCGCGCCACGCCGGAAGACATTTTAGAATGGCGCCTCGATGGAACTCTCGAGGATCGCCTTGACTACGAAGGGTCTCTGAATGACGTGTTTTCTTCCCCCGCCGCGTTTGTCGAAGATCTCGAACGCTGGTGGAAGCTATACCAGGGCATGGGTCTGGCAAAACGCATTCAGGCACCGCCGATTCTGGGAATCAAAAAGCGTGTCTTCGGCTTCGATCATCGTGAGGCGCAGATGAACCCCCACTTTACACAGCGTTATGAAACGCTAAAGCAACAGGTGCTGAGGGGGGGCGACTAGTGTCGTGTATCAGAAATAACCTCACATTGGATTGGCCTATTCGGATGCAGAGGGGTCGCGCCTGCGGCGCAAGCGACCACGTGGTGGCATTGCCGCCGACGTGGCAGGTGTCAGAGTTCAGGTTTCAGTATGCCGTCTCGAATCCTTGGGGAGCAATTGCCTGAGGCCTCACTAAATCTGAACCACGTATCTACTCAATTTACCCGACACATCCGCTCAAGTGTCGCGTAACGATCATCAATCTGCTCCAGCGTGAGTGTGACCAATCGGTCGAGACTGAAGGCCTCCACGCTGAATGATGCGACGATGCTACCATATACAAGCGCAGGCTTGATGGTTGACGCTTTTACCTCGCCAGACTTCGCCAGAGCGCCAAGGAACGCTCCCGCGAACGCGTCTCCGGCACCGGTAGGATCGACGATCTCGTCGACGGGATAGGCAGGAATCAGATGCAGATCTTTGTCCCGTGAAACGAGCATCGCTCCATGTTCGCCCTTCTTGATGACAACATGCCTCGGTCCCATCTCCATTATCTCAAGAGCAGCCTTTTTGAGATTGTGCGTGCCCGTCAGGAGCCGGGCTTCACTGTCGTTAAGTGTCAACATGTGGACACGGGAAATGACGTCCTGTAGCGATTCGCGGGCAATGTTAATCCACAAATCCATGGTGTCAGCCACCACAAATTCGAGATCCCGGCATTGATCTAACACACTCAACTGCAGCTCAGGCTGAATATTGCCCAGCAAAAGGAAAGGCGCTGATCGGTATGTCTCCGGTAAATCGGGGGAAAATGATTCGAACACATTCAGCTCGGTGCTGAGTGTATCCCGATTAATCATGTCTTCGTGGTAAACTCCCGACCATCGAAAGGTCTTGCCTGACTCCTGCTGAAGGCCGCTGAGATCAATTCCAAAACTTTCGTAAGTCTGCCGGTACGCTTGGGAAAAATCGTCCCCGACTACCCCCACCATCCCGACTTTCGTGAAAAAAGACGCGGCGGCGCACGCATAACTTACGGAACCGCCGAGGAGTTCTTTGCGCGTTTCGAACGGCGTCGCAATATCGTCAATGCCGGTTGACCCTACGACGACCATCGTTGTTGGTGAATCTTTTTTCGTCATTAAGCGGGGCGGCCTTGTCGCGTGTCTTGCATTCCAGGTTCCTGGCGGAACGGCCGCGAATACAAACAGGGCAGTTTATGTTCAGCCCGGCTTGTGTTCCGACACAATATCGGAAACGCTTACTTCAACGCGTCGAATCTGGGAAATACCCAGCCCATTTGTAACGCTCTCACGAACGCGCTGCTGCAGCAATTCGCATACTTCATGAATATGGGGTCCTGCCTTTATCCGCACCCCGACAATGAGATCAATGGAATTCCGTGCGGCAATGACTTCAGGATTGAGCTTCACGACCGACGGGAACTCGCTGGTAAGTTTTCCAATGTAGTCACAGATGGCGTCAGTGCTGATGCTGACGGTACCACCCTCGTTGTCGAACGACAGCAGTCGACGCCGCCTGCGATTCGGAATCGCCGTGAGCGCATAGATCGCCAGAAAGGCGAAGACGCCGATCCCGTAGCAAATAACCTGAAGCGGCGTCAGAGAGATCACGGATTGCATCAGCCTTTCCCAATCGCCAGGATCCGGACTCCGCGCAGCTTTGACGATTCCGGAAAACGCCAGCGCAAGGATCACGATACCTATCAGTCCCACCATCCTGTGTAAGACGACCATTGTACTCCTTCTATCCTCGCTTCACGTAGCGGCGGCCGAGTCACCGCTCAATTCTGTTTGCGCAAATGTTCGACAATTGCTTCCAGGCCCAGAAGATAACTTTGAGCGCCAAAGCCCATGATCTGACCAATACAGACGCCCGCCGTCAAACTTTTATGGCGAAATTCTTCTCTCGCATGCACATTTGACAGGTGAACCTCGACACAAGGTACCGGACTGGCAGCGACTGCGTCACGCAACGCAATGCTCGTGTGCGTGTATGCCGCAGGATTGAAGATAATGCCGTTGAAGACACCCGCGGCCGCGGCAATTTTCGACACAAGCTCACCTTCTTCGTTACTCTGGTAAGAATCAACGTCGACACCAAGCACTTTGCCACGCTCTTTGAGGAGAGCCACAATGTCATTCAGACGCGCGCTGCCGTAAACATCAGGTTCGCGCTCGCCAAGCTTGTCGAGATTCGGACCATTCAATGCGAGTATTTTCATCGTGTCTACCAGTCTCCAATTCCCGGTTTCATCGATGCAGTTTTCCAAAGCCATACCCTAAAACGGTGCCTTCAGGCAAGTTCCGCTCCATCTGGCGATACATATCTTCAACATCACTGACCATCTGTAGAGCCTGCCGGTAGCTAAGCGTCTTGGCCCGTTGATTGATCACATCGGCATGATCCTGGAAGTGCATATGTGTCGTGTACCCACCACAGGTCACGCAGAGAAGGTCCCTATACCAGAGTAACATTGTTCGCATCAGACGTGATCGCATTTCCCTGTAGCGGGAACTTCCTCGCGCGTTGAGCGTGTCGGACTCCTCCTCGAGAGCCTCGCTCGACGCCGACTCATTGATTTCCTCCTGTGCGAATTCCTTCATCGCCTTAAACAGGGCGGCGAGCCTGTCCGCACGTGCAAATGCGGCTGTTGCGCGACCAAGGTTCGCACCCACACTCTCATCGGCGCTCAGAATCTCGATCAACCCTGCATCCCACTCATCGAAATGTTCGACGTCTTGCAGTTTGATCCGTTGACATCGCGACATAATCGTCGGCAACAGAAATTGCGGACTGTCGGTCAACAGCAGAAACAGGCAGTCGCCGGCAGGCTCTTCAAGGGTCTTAAGAAATGCATTCGCTGCTTCCGGGCCCAGCCTATCCGCGCCCACGAGCACGCAAGCTTTCCAAGACCCCATGAATGCTGTTTGGTTGACGCGTTGCTGAACCCCTCGAATTTGTTCAATAGCTATGACTCTAGATTTTTTTTGAGGTTCCACCCAGAGGACATCCGGATGGGTCCGCGTTGATACCTGGCTGCATGCTCTGCACGTCGTGCATGGCTTCCCGCTTTCGCTGCAGAAAAGGAGCTGTAGCACGGATTCGGCAACGATCCCGCCGGCTTCGCGAGGGTTTCCCACCAGGATATATGCTGATGCGAGACGACCTGCAGCGTATGCGTCGTTCAAGTGATTTATCGCAACATCTGCATTCATGGCTGAATCAGCATTTCAACGCGGTTCCAAATTTCGTCGGCAACGTCATTTTCGGGGGTGCGGCTGTCGAGGATGCAAAATCGATCGGGCCACCGTTTCGCAAGCTGCAGGTAACCGGTTCGCACGGCTTCATGAAAGCAACGGTCTTCGCGCTCGAAGCGGTCGAGATCGTGATGGTTTGCTTGGCTGCGCAGCTGCATGCGCTCCAAGCTTGTGCCCACATCAATGTCGAGTAGGAAGGTCACATCGGGGACGCATTCGCCGACTGCAAAAGCATTAATTTGGATCATTTTATCAACGTCGAAACCGCGGCCGTATCCCTGGTAGGCAAGTGTTGAATCCATGAACCGATCACAGACAACCCATGTCCCTGCCTCGATAGCCGGATTAATGATGGCACCTGCAAGTTGTGCTCGACTAGACGCGAACAGAAGAACTTCGGTCTCTGGACACAGGTTTTCCTCAGCCGCGTCATGCTGAAGAATATCCCGAATCATCTCTCCGGTACGCGTGCCTCCTGGCTCGCGTGACTGGATCACGTCATAACCGGCCTCTTGCAGTCCGGTCGCGAGCCGTTTGGCCTGCGTGCTCTTACCACTTCCCTCCGGCCCCTCAAACGTGATGAATCGCCCTCTCACAATGCAATTTTCTTGAGCTTCGGCCCATCGGGCGTGTCCCGGACTTCCCATCCCACGCTGGCCAGTTCATCCCGAATGCGGTCGGACTCTGCCCACTCCTTGTTCTGCCGCGCCACTGTTCGTGCATCCACAAGTGCCAATACCTTGTCATCAGGAGCCTCGTCAGTCACATTGAGAACCCCGAGCACGCCATCCATGGCATCGAGTTCCCGTATGATGGCGAGTGATTGCTGTTTCGAGACGCCGGCGGCGTCCATTGCCCGGTTGCCTTCGTGGACCATCTCGAAAAGCGCTCCCAATGCCTCAGGTGTGTTCAGATCATCATTCATCGCTTCGCGAAAGCGTGTTGCGCCTCTTTCCGCCCAATCAGGCAGGCGCGTGCCACCGTTCCCGGCCGCTGCCCCGGCCAGCTCAGTCAGTCGGTCTCGAAAATCGTCAAGCCGCGCCAACGACGACCGGGCTGCATCAAGCGCGGTGAATGTAAAGTTCAGCGACTGACGATAGTGTGCCGACATCAGCACGTAACGAATTTCCCGCCCGGAGTATCCCTTTTCAATGAGGTCGCGCAGCGTATAAAAGTTTCCCAGCGATTTGGACATCTTTGTGCCGTCAACGATCAGATATCCGCAGTGCATCCAGTATTTTACGAAGGGCTTCGATCCGGTAGCGCATTCACTTTGAGCGATCTCATTTTCGTGGTGAGGGAAAATGTTGTCGACTCCGCCGGTGTGCAGGTCAAAGCGTTCGCCGAGGTACTTCATGCTCATGGCGGAACACTCAGTATGCCACCCGGGACGACCGCGTCCCCATGGGGAATCCCATGCGATCGTGCCGTCCTCCTCGTCCCACGCCTTCCACACTGCGAAATCACTGACGTTTTCCTTGTCGTATTCATCGTGAGCGACGCGTGCACCCGCCTGCAGTCCTGACATGTCCAGCCTTGCCAACCTGCCGTATTCGGGAAAGCCGCCAACATTGTAGTACACAGACCCGTCATCAGACACGTAGGCATGCCCTCGATCAATGAGGCGCTCGATGAGTTCGATCATCTCGCCAATATGTTCCGTCGCCGCAGGATACAGTTCCGCCGGCTCGATATTGAGTGTTTTGAGATCAGCAAAAAAGGCGTCTTTGTAGGGTTCTGTAAACTCGCCAAGCGAAACACCCGCCTGAATCGCTCCGCGTATCGTCTTGTCGTCTACATCGGTCAGGTTCATCACCTGCGTGACCTCGAGGCCCACGAACTCAAGCTGCCGCCGCAGGATGTCCTCGAACATGTAGGCCCTAAAATTGCCGATGTGAGCATAATCGTATACGGTCGGACCACAGGTATACATCTTTACATGCCCCTCTTCCAGCGGGACAAGCGCTTCGCGCTTTCGAGTTATTGTGTTGTAAATGATCATGAGTTGTGTCGGGCGGAATCGTGCATTTACGCGACTATAGGTGAGCTGAATGAAGCGTCACAATCATATTCTAACTCTCAGAATGCAAGTTGACCCCACGGCTACGATTTCGCTATGCATGTCACATGCACGCAACGCGTTCTCGACTGAGTATGATGCTCATGTTCCACCTTCTCACGCAGGGTTGCATGACTGCGGCATCGAGTCCTCTTAGCGGGGTAACATTTGTCGCCTTCGATGTGGAAACCACCGGTTTCAATCGTGCGGCTGATCGAATCGTTGAAATTGGCGGAGTCAAGTTTAGAGATGGCCAGGTCGTAGAGAGCAAGGCGTGGTTGGTTAACCCGGGAATGAACATCCCAAGTGGAGCGCAAGCGGTTCACGGCATCACGGACGCTATGGTCGCTGATGCACCGGATTTCAGGAGCGTTTTCGCAGAATTCACGGAATTCGTCGATGGTACCGTGCTACTGGCGCATAACGCCGTTTTTGACGTTGGATTCATGCGGGCTGAGATAGAGAGGAGCCGCCTGGAACCCGTAACAAACCCCGTGCTTGATACACTGAAAATCAGCCGCAAGACCTACCCTGAACTTTCCAGTCACAGTCTGGAAAACCTGGCGCAAACACTTAATCTTCCGACATCACAACGCCACCGAAGCCTTCCCGACGCTATGCACGTCAAGGATCTCTTCCTCATCCTAATCCGCGATCAAACCGGAAACGTCAATAGCCTGATCGATCTGGCGGGCATGCGGATTGGTCCCTAGAAGCTCAGAACCGAAAATCGGCCAGACGGTACTGGCCTCTCACAGGTGCTTTCTCAGAAAATAGGGTTGTGGGAGGCGAGCACCGCCTCGCCGATCGATCAAGCAAAAGGATTTGAGTTTCTCGCCCGTCCCGAGGCGAAGGCGCTCGGGACTACGCGAAGCGTTGCGCGCAGGCCAATGACTACGTCCTCACCCTCGACAGAAGCCTCTTTCAGACGACTCGATGAACGCACACATTTCCTCTGCCACCGGTGTTTTCAGCTCGTCTCTGATTTGTCGGATCGCATCCTTTGTCGCAAGTTTGGAATCGAAGAGCAGAACATATGCCCGTTTGATTTCTTTGCGCTCATTCGGGGCAATTCCGCTTCGACGCAATCCCACAACGTTCAGCCCCATAAGTTTATTGGGTGTGTAGCTGCGGACCGTCACAAAAGGCAACACATCCTGTGACACCCCGCATCCCCCACCCATCATGCACAGCCGCCCAAGCCTTACGAATTGGTGAACCAAGGCATTACCGCTCAGGAATGCCCCGTCACCGACTTCAGCATAGCCGCCAAGCAACGCACCGTTGGCGAGGATGACCTTCTTGCCGAGCTTCACATTGTGCGCGCAATGGGAATTTACCATCAGAAAACAGCCATCACCGACTTCGGTAACCGATTCGGGTTTCGTGCCGCGATGGACAGTTACCCCTTCGCGAATGATACAATCGGCCCCGATTCGAACATACGAGCGATCCCCCCCGAAATCGATATCTTGAGGAAGATCCCCGAGGACAGCGCCACTGTGCACCTTGCAGTTCGCTCCCAGTGTTGAGTATCGAAGGATAGTGACCTGGGGTCCAATGAGGCAGCCTTCTCCGATCGTCACATCCTGTTCAACATAACTCAGCGGCCCGATCGTGACATTGTCACCAATTTGCGCCCCGGGTTCAACGACGGCTGTAGGATGAATGTGCGTTGCCATAGACTCGTTATCCTTCAGGACCCTACTCTCCTGAAAACTGTACCAACCCCTCTTCGCGCATGCTTGAAAATTCCTTTTTTGACCCGCTGTTTGTGCCTCCAAGGACAATGTGATCCAGCACACGAATGTCCACAACCTTGCCGGCTTCGACCAGTTGCCGCGTAATGCGAATGTCTTCAGGAGAGGGCGTTGTATCTCCCGAGGGATGGTTGTGAACCAGCACGATCGCCGCCGCAGCCTCACGAATTGCACGGCGAAAAACCTCACGTGGATGCACAAGGCTTGCATCCAGGATACCCTGCGTTACGTCTTCTGGCCGCCCCATTAAGGCGTTCTTCGTATCAAGCCTGAGCACCCAGAAGATCTCGCGGTCCAATTTCCCTGAGCGGTCTGCTAACAAGTTGACAGCATCTTCCGGCGAACGCACTTTGTATGCTCTCGGTACGGCTTCTTCGCGAACGCGTTTTCCAATTTCTAGCGCAGCGGTTAACACCTGGGCCTTTACCTTGCCGAGACCCTTGACATCATCATCCTTAGCCAGTTCATCGACTGACGCCTCGGCTAGCCCCGATAACGATCTGTACTTACCCAGCAACCTGGTCGCCAGTTCCATGACGTTGACGCCCTTTGTCCCGGTGCCGATGATAACTGCAAGGAGATTGGAGTCGGACACGTTTTCCACGCCAACGCGCTCCATTTCTTCCCGTGGCCGCAGACGCTCCGGCATGTCACGTATTCGCATCGCCGACGAGTCTATCGGATAAGCATTGTCGTCACTGTCAGGCATGATCAAGAAATTCCGTGTTACCTCGTCCCATCACCAGGGTCTCACAAGCTCGACACCCGCACCAGAGGTTCGCTGTGCCTCCCACGGCGTGAGCCATGGCGGCGCCGGGCAAGTCGCTACTCGTTACTCGTTTCCCCTACCCTTTTGATTTCCGTCGGCCCGATGGTGTTCCAGGCATCACGCACACGATTGCCGACTTCTTCAATATGGGTACTGCTCTCAACGTCGAGCCACTCTACATTTGCCTGGTGATTAAACCATGTTCGCTGCCGTTTGGCTAGTTGCCGCGTCCGAGTCACGCTTTTTTCAATCGCATCTTCAAGCGTCATGTCACCATTCCGCACGGCCACGGCCTCCGCGTAACCGATCGCCTGGCGGGCAGTGTCGGACCACGTGGGATACGTGTCCGTCAGTCGAGCCACTTCCTCGAGAAGCCCTCCACGATACATCTCACGGATTCGCGTCTCAATTCTTGAATGAAGCAGTGGTGGCTTCATGCTCAGGCCGACAAACGGACTGTGCGAAGGTCGTGCATCCCACTGCTCAGGCCTCGTGCGAATTCCTGCCTCAGCGAATTCCAATGCACGAATTAGGCGACGAGGATTCTCGGGATCGGCAAGCGACGCATACATGTCCGGGTGCTTGGAGCAGAGCATCTCCTGCAACGCTCCCAACCCGCGCTCTTCGTAGAGTGCTTCCCACCGAGCACGCTTTTCAGAATTCGGTGGCGGTCCTTCTGCCAACCCCTCCACCAAACTGCGCATATAGAGTCCTGTTCCTCCGGTGACGATAAGTGGAGCTTGCGCGTTTCGGAATGCCTCATCTGCCACACCCAACCATTGGGCCAGGTTCGACGACTGGTTGGGTGAGGTGATGTCGATACCGTGGTAGCGTACTTGAGTACGAGCAATGGGGTCTGGCTTCGCGGTTCCGATGTCCATGCCCTTGTAGACCAGCATGGAGTCAGCCGATAAGACTTCGAAAGATTCCTTCCGCGCAATCCAGTGTGCAACGGCAGTCTTGCCAACCGCCGTGGACCCTACGAGGAAATAGGCCGTGCGATTAGCCATTCGTCATCGGCCGGCCTTCCAAAGCAAATGACCGGTACTCCGAAACTCGACGTGTTCTGATCGCAAGTCGAAGTGCAAAGAGCGGCTTAGCCGGCGCGAAGAACGGTCATTCGTCATGCCTGAAGGTTTTCCGGGGAACTGGCGTTCGGATTGGACATGACGTGCTCTTGCGACTTGAATTGAGTGACCATGTATAAACCCACGCCGATGCAAATCGAGGAATCGGCGATGTTAAATGAGGGAAATGGGTATCCCCACAGCAGGAAATCCAGGAAATCGACGACATAGCCCAAGCGCACACGATCGACGAGGTTCCCAACAATGCCTCCCAAGATGAGACCCGCCGCGACGTGCGCAAGTCGGGAGCCCACCAAGAAATGCCGTCGGAATGCAATGACCATACCTAGCATGACGAAAGAGAGACCAATCAGCCACCGATTGTACCCTTGTAGCATACCCCAGGCTGCCCCCGTGTTGTGGACATGACTCAAGCTGAAAAAACCGGGTATGATGGGGACCTGATGGCCATAGGGAATGTTGGCCTGGGTCAGGTGTTTCGTAAGTTGGTCGAGGACCGCAACTCCGAAACCAAGGCAAAGAACAAGCATCTTATGCTCTCCTGTCCGCTACTGGGAGGCGCGCACTGGTGTCCGACGAATCTCTGTCCTGGAACACGTAAATTGGATCACACCAGGCCGCGACGAACCGAGGCTTGCCTGTAGGGTCCGTGTTTGCGCTCTTCTTCCGACTGGCAAGCTATGCAGAGCCTGACGAACGGAAGCGCCTTTAGCCGAGGATGTTCGATGAGTCTTTCGCAACCCTCGCAAACCCCGTAGGTGCGATCCCTTATCCGGCGCAGGGCTTCGTCTATTTCAACCACAGATTCGTGTTCTGTGCTCGCAATTTTCAGCGCGAACTGGCGTTCAAAAGCATCTGTCCCGTCTTCAGCGTGATTAACTTCATCCGCACGCTTTAATGAATCATCGCGCAGGGCGGCGATTTGGTTTCTTAATTGATCACTCATCGCGATGAGCATATCACGGAATTCCCTGCGTTGCGCGGGCGTCAATTTTTCGGGTTGCTTCTTACTCTTGTTCGTGGTCGTCTGGGTCACGGTTCTTCTAGCCCTTCGCGCACGCCCGGCAGTAGTTTGAGACGACGATGTTTCCCCCGCAGTAACTTTTGTGGCTTTTTTTGTTGTACTTGCTTTTTTCTTACCGGACGTTGTTTTCGCCGTTTTTTTTGCCGTGGTCTTCTTCGAGGCAGTCGTCTTTTTCCCAACGGTTTTCTTTTTCGCTGCTTTCTTCACGTGCGCTTTCCCTCGTGTACACTCACAAAATCGCGTTTTTGAGCTCCAATTGACTCCCCAACGATTCAAAAAGGGATGCAACCTATCACATACCTCTACCGGCGTCAACACATCGGGTATGCACATTTTATTATAACGGATTCTTATGTAACCATGTGTATGCATCCGTTAGACGGGCGCGAATTCCGATTCTGCAGGAAGTTTGAGTTTGCGGGTGTTCGCCTTAGTCGCTCGTCCCGGTATGGTACTGCTTATATTCCCTACCACACGTTCCGCCGTCGCACGGTAACATGTCAGTTTTCCTCCGGCGATTGTGATAAGACGCGGTGCGGTTTCGCGATCCAATCGAACCAAGGTCTCTCGCGTGCGCCTGTTGGCGTCCTGACGCGTCTGAGGCAGAACTCTCAGACCGGAGAAAGACGAGACGATATCGCCCATGTCGGCCGCGACCTTCGGAAAGTAATGACAGAACACCTCCAGCAAATACTCAATTTCCTCATCGAGAGGCCGCGTGTCCTGAGGGTCACCTTCAAACACGGTCTCCGTGGAACCCACCATGGTGTGCTCGCCCCATGGCATGACTAATACAGGACGCCGATCGCGTGGAGATTCCGTGTATACCACATAGTCGCCGACATGCACCGGCAGGACGATGTGCGCCCCCTGGACCAACTCTACGTTCATTGGCTCCTGGTGAGGACGCACGCAGTCCAGAATTCGATTCACCCACGGTCCCGTAGCATTGACGACGGTTCGCGCCTTAAGTATTTGTGAACCATTGTCGCCGTCAAATCGAATGAGGCATGCTCGGTCCTCCAACCGGATGTCCAGGACCCGTGCTTTGAATATGGCTTTCGCCCCGAGATCAAGTGCCGATTGGAGCACAGCTTTGGTCAGGCCCTTATCATCCGTTTGACCGTCGTAATACTGAAACACAGCGACAAGCTGCTCGTTAGTGATGCCTTTTATGCTGTCCCAATCCTCCTTCTTGATCTCCTTGAAGCGGGTCTCTCTGCGCAATCCTCCAAGAAGAGCATACAGACTAAGTCCCGCGCGTGTCATCCAGGCGGGCCGTCGCGAGTAGCGATAAACGGGGATGAAAAAGCGCTTCAGGGTGACGAGATGGGGCGCGTTCCGCAACAGATACCGCCGCTCCCGCAAGGCCTCATGCACCAACCGCACGTGGCCTTGCTGAAGATACCGCAAACCCCCGTGGATGAGTTTGCTGGATCGCGAGGAAGTACCTTGGGCAACGCTGTCATACTGTTCGAGCACAACAACACTGTATCCTGACGCCGCCGCTGCTTGTGCGACGCCGACGCCTTGGATCCCAGCACCGATGACCGCGACATCGTGTGTGTTCGCGCCCGAATTCGTATCTTCAATCATGAGCCGACGAAGTGAAAGGTGGTGAATTCAGCATAGTGATGATATCTCCCGTTTCTATCATATCGGCACCGCGTTCAAACCATTGCATTGCCAGTCCAGGGCTCACAATATCGTAGATCACCCATTTTCCATCAATCTGCCAGAGCGACTCACATTCCGGTGACAGATGGTTGACATTGCAAAAGACATAATCCGGTGCGAGTGAATCACATTCTGACCTCGAATGTTCGTCGTACGTATTGAGCACCCAACCTATTGGACAAGAAGTCGACTTGCGGACGAATTGGACGACATCCCGAGAGAACGAGATAACACTGAACGGAAACGTCGACAATTCGAGTTCGCCGAGAACACGTTCTACGTTACGCTTTATTCCGACGTGCTCCGTGCCCGTGGTCTTGATTTCAACGAATGCCGTGACGCTGGCATGCTCATTTAAAAACGAAACGAATGTCCTTAGAGTCGGAATAAATGCGTAGTACGTGGACTGAAATGGCGGCGCCGACTTGTCGGCCTTGATCCTCTCGAGTTTGGCGGCGTCCACGTCCTTCACGCAGGCGGCAATACCCGCCACACGATCGAGGTCAACATCGTGCACGACCATGGGCACGGCATTCTTTGACATCTGAATGTCGAGTTCGACAAAACGTGCGCCTGCCTCAATCGCGGCACTGAACGCCGGCAATGTGTTCTCGGGGTACCGGGTCATATCCCCGCGATGGGCGACAAGTTCGGGGGCCTGGGTCATGACGTCCATGTTTTGAGTATAACTACACAGGCTTCCGCGATGACGAAGCCGGATCTTCCGACACGAAGCGCAGTATGTACAGCAATTAGGTTGCCGATTGCGATCATCCGAGGCGTAGGCGCGTGTAGTAAGTCCAGGAAGAAAATTAATACATTCCCGGGGGCGCATGGCAGTTCTGCGGGGCATTTCCCCTGAGAGCGGAACAGGGCAGTGCGGGGACGGCTATGCGAGGGTATTGAAGGCTGTTTTCCGAGGTTGTACTGGCTATGGG
>Ga0310125_10000968_pt1 | contig 14117 bp, 9 predicted proteins | sample CB11b_Tmax_Bot8__FD_203508 | JGI IMG/M metagenome (GOLD analysis project Ga0310125, IMG submission 203508) | Marine microbial communities from Western Arctic Ocean, Canada - CB11b_Tmax_Bot8 | ecosystem: Environmental > Aquatic > Marine > Oceanic | place: Canada: Western Arctic Ocean | collected... | reverse complement strand
GGCGTCGATGGCCAGTGACTGGTCAATCGTCAGCAACTGGTCCATCTGGCCCACGCCGGCGATGTCACGATGCTCCACAGCAAAGAAAGTGTCAGTAGAGGGATTGTGCGCCAGCGCGTTGATCGGCTGCGTCGAAACCCGGTCCGAGGCAACGCCGCCCTTGATCACTTCCATCGACAACGCATTCGCCCCGCCCCCGGCCAGGAATATATCGTCGGCGGTCACCAGTGAAAAAATGTCGGTGCCGCCGTCAGCACCTACAAATGTAATGATGTACGAGTTGATGCCGCTGCCCTTGGGCAGGCCATCAATCACCGTCACATCAGTGATGCTGGACAAAGCTTCCAACGCCGACTCGACCGTCGCCGCCGACACGTCAAAATCACCCTTGATAGCTTCCACCACCTCCGCCGTGCTTGCACCGCCGGTCAATGACCCGGCATTTGCAATCAGTAACTCTTGGTCAGTTCCCCCGTCAACCCCCCCGTTATCACCGGTAAAGGTAATCTCATACGGGCTGGTGCCGCCGGCGTCACCCGGACCGCCGGTTACGGTCACGTCTGTAAGGCTGGGCAGCCCTTCCAGCAACAATTCCAACGTGTTTGACGGGATGTCAAACGCCAGATTCGCATCCGCGTCCCCGTCAGTCACCTGCACGACCGTGGCCGTGTTTGCCCCGTCGGTCAGGTTTGTCGCGTCAGCCGTGATCGGCTCGAAATTCACACCCGCGTCAACGCCGGTGAACGTAATGATGTACGGGTTGGTGCCGCCGACATTACCCGCTCCACCGGTCACCGTGACGTCTGTAATAGTGTCGAACGCTTCCAATGCAGTGGCCAACACCCCCGAAAAGACGTCGAAAGCCAAAGCTTCAGTCGTGATGCCATCATAGGACAGTGTAAACGTGCCGCCGCCCGCGTCTACCGTCAACTCCTGCACTTCTTCAGTTATTTGCACCGCCACGACGCTCTCGTGCGACAGGGTGAACGTGCCACCCGTCGCGTCCACGGTCAGTTCCTGCACTTCATCAACTGCCAACTGCGGTGTCGTGTTGCCTTGGTGCGTCAGCGTCAACGTGCCACCCGTCGCATCCACGGCCACCGTTTGCACTTCGTCGATTGAAAGGCCCGCCGGCACGTTCAATATGCTCACCTGCGTGGCCGCAGCCTCGTCGAACTGCCCGTCCAGATCCAGGTCCATCGCCACAGGCGCGGCCCCGAACGAAAACAACTCATTGGGGCTGATAAACAGCTGGTCATTGGTCAGCGGGTCGTCATCAAATAACGACAAGAACCGGCTGGTCGACAGGATTGATGTCATGCCGATCAGGCTGTCCGGCACCACCGCATTCACCGCAGGGTCCGTACGGGCCTGCGACAAGGTCGCGTCCTCCATGTCCACCGCCACGAACACGTCGAGACCGTCGTCCACCAGGGGATCCGAATCGTTGTTGAGGATCAGGTCCCCGTCAGAAGTAAAATCCATCCCCTTGCTGGTCGTCCCGCCGGCCGAGGTTTCGATCAAGCCCTTGTCAAAAATCCCGACGACGGTAGTAGAACCCACCGTCTGGGGCGCCAGTTGAATCAGCCGGTCTTCGCCGCCGGCAACCGTACTCGTATCACGCAATACGGCAAAGATGTCGCTGCTCGGCGCTCCGCTGATCCCCGAGATATACGCTGCCGAGTCCAAGGTCGAATCCGAGCTGTCGGCAATGATGAACGTCAGCGTGTTATCCGTTGACCCGCTGCCAACGAACGTGCCGAAATTGACCACCGGGTTACCTTCCGGAAAAAGAACGCCGTCCAATTCCGTACCTTCCAGGAACGCCATATCCGGGTGATTGACGTTGACAAGAAACCCGTCGGTCTCCGCCACATTGACGCCATTGACGAACATTCCAAACGCGTCAATAAAAGACGTGCCTACAAACTCATCAAACTCCTCCGAGCCAAAGACCACGTCGAAAAACACCGAGTCAAACCCCGGGTCCATGTCAAAGGTGATATCGATCTGCGTGACGTCAAAGTGGTCCGCCCCCCCGTCAGTGATCTGGTCAAGCAGCAGTTCCTGGTCCGCAGAGGCTTCCTGGCCAAACGCCATGGTATTGCCGCCGCTGGTACTCGGCCCGTCGCCGTAGTCCCCCGCGTCGCCCGAACTGATGATCACGCCGTCGCCGATCGAGTTGTATATACCGCCCGGGTTGACAAACGTGCCCGATGAAATTTCACCGCCTAGGCCGGTATGGGCGCTGACCGTGATATCGGTAATCGTAAGTCCCGTACTACCGGCGTTAACCAGTGCAGCCGACAACTCGCCAGGATCATCCGTCGGCGTCACAACCAGGTTTTGCCCTTCTTCCAATGGATCTGCATCCGGCTCACTGGCCGCGTTGTAAATTGCCAGCGACGTTATCTGATCCGTCACGGCCGTGGCCGTACCGTCGCCGTCAAGGTCCGCCATCAGGACGCCCCGCGACTCGGCGATGGCCGTAATGTTGTTAACTTCGAACAGCTCCATGCTTGTGCCGGCGGTCTGCATACCGATAACCAGCAACTGGTTCGTAACTGGATCTGCTTCGATCGAGTTGATGTTGAGAATCGATACGCCGTTAAAGTCGCGAATTTCTCCAAGAAATGTTGGCGACTGGTCAATCACACCCGTGTTCACATCGCGTGTTATTTGGTAAAGGTCGTTGGTCGCCCCGTTAAAATTCACGGCATACAACGATTCGCCATCACCGATATTTGCCAGGCCTCGCCAGTCAAAGTCGCCGCCCAAGTCTCCGCCCACCGTCACCGTGGGCACCGGCGCGTCGATGTTGAATCCCGCACCGTGCAGCACACCTCCGCTGTCCATGTCCAGCCCGTTAACTTCGTCAATCGCATTGCCCAGCAGGTCCGTCAACTCGCCGATGACCGTAAAGGGCGTCGTCAGGTCCGTCGACCCGTTGGCTGTGCCGTCTGTAGTGTCCGTGCGGTTGATCCGTACCAGTTCCAACACGCCGTCGGCATTGTTGATCGCAAACGCGGGGTCCGAGTCGTTGGGGCTGACCGCCAGCGCCACGAAATTGAACTCGTCGGTGCCCAAGTCGCCGTTGACCGACGCCAGGGGATTGTGCTGGCCGTGCTCTTCCACTTGGCCATCGACGTCCGGGTCCCCGTCAGCGATGCTTGTGGCCAGAAATGTGTTCAACACATCGTCATTAAACAGCGAGAAAAAGCGGCCGTGTTCCGGGTCCGCGGCAAGCGGATCGGCAAACGAGCCAAATCCCACCAGCTTGGCCGAGACCGATCCCGGATCGGTCACCTGCGTGGAGGCAGACGGCAGGGCGTTGAACCGAGAATCCATCAGGACCAGCACGTCCTGGTCACCGATCCGGGCAACGATATACAGCCGATCCTCGGAGTCGAATGCCATCCCGGTCACCGGCGACGTCAACGGGCCGTCATCAAGTTCGATCACCGTCAACAGCTGCCCGATCCCCGTCTCTGGGTCGATCCGGAAAACCTCCTGCTCGCCTTCCGCGTTCACTGCCGGGCGAGTACCGACGACGAACAACCCGCCGTCGCTGTCGAAGTCAATTGCATTGGCCTGCTCAATCGAATTGCCCAAGTCGTCTACCAATTGGCCGACCAGCACCGGTGCAAGCACCGCGCCCACCGTACCCGTGACCGAACCGTCATCGCGGGGAATCTGGTAAAGCTCCAGCACGTTGCCAACAGGAGCGTTGACGGCAAAGGCCGGATCAAGATCGCTGTCGCCCACGGTTACCGCGACGAAGTTGAAGATATCGCCAAAATCACCATTGACGGCCGCAAGCGGCAACGGGTTCGAGGCGTCGTTGCTCTTAAACAGAGCGTTGTTCAGTACCGTGTCATCAAATATCGAAAAGAAAATCCCGGCCGCATCTGATGTGAAACCGGCGATCTGTTCATCCACCGTCCCCGGCAACGTCAGTTCGTCATACGTAAATCCACCGCTTGTGATCGGGCCGACAAACGTCAGCTCACCGCTGACTCGGTCGATCTCGAAAAGATTGGCACCTGCAACTACGTAAGCCAAACCCGTCCCTGGATCGACCGCAAAGGCACTGACATCTTCCAACAACTCCAGGCTCAGTTGCGACATGATGTCGTCGCGCAGCAACGCCTGGTGCAATTCCGACTGCACGAATGACTCGCCCGTTGACTCGCTGACCTGAACAAGTTGTATCAGCGTCCGGGTCTGGTCACCCACTTCCACGTCGGAGTGATTGATCGCAAAAGTCTGGCCAATATCGCTGGTCGCCAGGGCTTGAAGCTCTAATTCGTCGTCGGGCGACCCGATGCTGCCGATGAACGACGCAAAGTCAGTAATCGGTGTCGGGCCGATGACCACCAGACCTTCACGGCCCCCGAGGCCGCCACCGATAGGGCCATCCCTGCCCAGAACGCTTTCCACGATTTCGCCGGGCAGATTGCCAATGATCAGTTCGTTGTCTTGATTCAGGTCCCCGCCGATCAGTTCAACCACGCCGTCGCCGTGGACCGCCACTTGGATGACGGCGTCAAAGGGAAACTCAGGAATTCCACCGTTGGCACCGGGATCGCCAGGGACGTATTCGAAAATTTCCCCGCCGAACAATGTCGTCAACAGCACCCGCGGCTCAAGTGGCTCGAGCCCATGCCGGCTAGACACCTTGCGGGCTTTTGAACGCCGTTTGCGTTTGAACATACCAGCGTCTTTCAACGGATACCGCCCCGACCAACGCTCTACACACTGGGCAACCGGTCACCCGTGACGTTGCTCACCCGAACCACCCTTGATCGCCCTTGATCGCCCTTGATCACAAAGCGAGAATCTATTCGTAACGACTGCCGCCGCTACAACACCGCACTTTCAACTCTTAACGCGTGGGACAACATTCGGCAGGGCTGGGCGTTTCGTGCCTCCGTTAAGGCTCATGCCGTGGGTTACGCTACTGTCCCGCTGTCGTTTACGCGGCGTTTACGCTCGTCCAACTTCCAACGTCCCGTATGTCTGCTCGTACCATATCACAGCTTGTGCCAACGCGATCGCTAAACGCTTGGCCGCCCACGGGTTTAGCACCACCCGCGTGTCTATCTTCAGCTTCGCCGTGTTGGGCTGCTTCGATGGACGCAATGGTCCTGGCAAAATCAACGTTAATCTCCTCAGCCGAACCCCATACGCGTGCCGTCGTGCTGATAGGATACCAACACCTGATCGTCGTCAATCTGCAACTGCATTTGTGACTGTTGTTGCCCGTCGCCAGGCTGCACATCCGACGCGGCGCTGATGGTTTCGGCCCTCTCGGGCACGTTGCTTTTCAATTTGCCCAAGGTTAGCACCCTTTTAATCTAGGTAAGATTCAGGTGGGGAGGACCAGTATACTACTATTTGCTACTAACCTGTCCAACACACCGCCGGGCCATCATTTACGGCCCGATAGTGAGGCTTCTGCCATTGTGGGCCTTCACGCAAAGCAATTGCCGCCGGTGCGGTTTCTAGCTGTTTACCCCTAAGCCCCTGATTGTTGTTCTATGGCCGGTCTCGGCCGGATTCTGTGTGCCAGCAATAACTTATAGCGCTGCAACTGGGTGATGTCAACCGCTAATATGACCGAGACAAACTCTATCCAGCCCCTATGCGTGGTCACTGATCCACCAATGACTGGCCAATTTGTGAAACGGTCCGTTTCGTCCGATATCTGATTACACGCGATGGTATGAACGCGGGGCATCATGGCCGACAATTTCGCCGACCAACTTCACTGGATCGACACCCAACAGGAGCAGATGGTCCGCCTAGTGGCCACCTGGTCGTCAATCAACTCCTGGAGCTACAACCTCGACGGCCAAATACAGCACGTGGAACTCGCCCCGCAATCTGTCGTCGACGCAAACGGCAACATCGTGGACAAGCCGCTGGGCAAGGCGATCCAAATCAGTAAACGACCGGAAGCGCCGGTGCAGGTGTTGCTGGCCATCCACATGGACGCCGTCCACCGTCCCAGCGGCCTGTCAGAAACCCGCCTCGACGGATCAAGTGCTGCACGGCCCCGGCGTGGCTGACGCCAAGGGTGGCCTGGCGGTGATGCTCGTGGCCCTCCTAGCGTTCGAGCAAAGTCCCCTGCGCAATCATGTCGGCTGGCAAGTGCTTATCAATCCCGACGAAGAGATCGGCTCGCCGGGTTCATCGCCGCTTTTGGTGCAAGCCGCGGCCCGGCATGCCTGCGCCTGCGCGTCATATTGACCAAAACGCAGTTGGAGCATGTGCATCAACCCATGATGTTCACCAGCGAACTGTACGGCCGACTGACCCGATGGGTGGGTCGCCACTACCGCGACCAGTTGTGCCCGGACGACTTGGCCGACCCGCAACTACTGGCCCAAAACCACGCTGCGCTGGATGAACTGACGCAAATACTTGATCTGGGTGCCCTCTACCCGTTTCAAAACTGACCCGGCCATGTCGCAGTCAACGCCGATCGGTGCTTTCAAAAATCTTGTCGGCGCTGCTGGCGACAAAGCCGTAAAAGAGTTTTCCATCCGCCGTCGGGTATCGCCGGGCAAACTCGTAATAGCACGCGGGAATGGTGTGCGGCCCATCAGTAAAATCAACCGGAACCTGATCAGCCAACGTCGACGACTGCTCCAGCAGGCTCTGCGGCGAGCCCTTGATCTCGCCGCCGCCATCATTCAGCGGGTAGCCGGACTGCTTGATAAACGCGTTGAGCGCTGCCAAGCCGTCAAATGTCTTTAGAGCATTAACCAGGACGGTAAAGTGATTGGCGCGAAAACCGAACGCCGCCACCCACCCGGCGTATTCGCTTTCATCAGCCAGCACTTCATACGTACGGTAGTCAACATTCCAAGTGCGACCACTGACCGGAAAATCCCATCGCCCCGGCAGATCGGCCGGAACCTGCTCCAAGAGTTCTGCCACGATCTGGCGCAAGCCGGCCGAGCATTCAGCCAGTTTCAACTGGCTGATAAACACCCGCGGCAACGCCGGGTCCGCATGTTCATAATGACAGGCAAACAGCTTCTTTTGGACAAAGTCGTACTCGCCGCAGGCCTGGTAACCGCCGGCGACAAACGCCCCGGCCAGTGCGTCGATCCCGACCCGTGAATCGTCGAACGTCCGCAGTGCGATGTGATCATTGACAACCGTTTCTCCTTCCTTCTCAAGCAGGCCGCGAACTGTCCGGACCTGCCGGTTCAGTGCCATGTAATCTTGCCACAAGAGATCGAGCAACCTGCCAATATCTGCCATGAGATCACGCCTCGTGGGTTAATGTTTACCGATGATCACCAATAGCTGGCCAGGCTCTCAATGTTGCGGACCCAACCCATCTCCACCCTGATATAATCACCAAACAGTTGCGAGGGCCAGGCATTGCAACACAAATAGGGTTCTTCCCCATGAGCATAACAAGGGTTTCCAGAAGCGTTGTGCGTTTTATTTGGCTGGCGGTGATATGCAGTTTCCTGGGCTGCTCCACAAACACGCTTAAAGGACCGCCGGGCCGGCGAATCGTCCTGCTACCCGTGGCCGGCAATCGGCAGATCATCGCATCGGAGAATCTCCACGACTGGATCGTGTTCTCACCCGCGTCGGTGACGTCGGCCGGCAGGGCGCAAATCGCATCCGTCAGCGTACCGGTACGCTCCGTGTGGCAGGAGTCGGGACTGAACCTGCAATACCGCTTCGTTTTTTCAGACAGCCGCGGCAAACCAATGCGAACCGAACCCGGCTACCGGTTTATTCGTCTGCAACCGCACACGCAAAATTACCTCGAAGGCGACCCGCTCGACCGCGGCGCCATGGGGTGGCAACTGGAAATCCACGCCGCCCGGTAACGCCTGCCGGATCATCATCAGTACGGGTGTGCCGGGTCCAGAGATATGGGGCAAAATCGCGTCGACTTCAAGTAGGTGACAAGCACGTCCATCGCCTGGTCCGTACCGATGCGGTGCAGGGCTTCGACGCCAAAGCCGGTCACGTAACGATTTTCGCTGTCAGGTAAACACCGCGCCAACGCCGGCACCGCCGCCGCCGCCTCGGGTCCGATGCGGCCAAGCGCAAGCGCGGCGGCGGCTCCAATGCAGCCAAGCGCGCCGCGGTGGCGGCGATCGCATGTCTCCGTTACGTTATCTTGCAAGGCATCAATCAGTTGCGGTACTGCCGCCTTGGCGGCACTGCAGTGCTGGCCCAGTGATTCGATGGCACAACAGCGGACCTCTGGGTCGACGTCCTTGACAGCGTTGGCCAACACCGCAATCAATTGTTCGTCGCTACAATCGAGATTGCCCATCGCAACAGCCGCATGGCTACGCAACGTCGGCGACTCACCTTTGACAGCATCGACCAACGGCCCAACAGCCTGCCGGCCCATCGTGCCCAAGGCAAACGCGGCATGGCGAGAGGTTCGCTGGTCATCACCGGCAAGGGTATCGACAAGCCTGTCCAACGCGGCGGGGCCTATGGCGGCCAACGCATAGGCCGCGTTCAGTGACACCGCTTCGTCATGATCTTGTAATAGCAATGCCAATGCGGAAACATGTTCGGCTGCGGCGGGGCCTAACATGCCCAGCTCGTCGGCGGCGGCGGCCCTCAATCGTGGCTCATCGCTCTGCAATGCCTCGATGGCCTTGCCCGCCGATTCTCCCGTCCCATCAAGCGGGACGCGGCCGTTGCCCTTTCCGGCCAGCCAATTCCATTGCTCGCGCCAGATCAACTGGTGCGTGTAAGGCGGCAGGCCATCGCGAGGCAGCCGCCAATCGACATCAGTACAGTCCCACGTGGGCGTAGTTGGGCGAACCGTGCGACCGAAAGGAAACTTGAGCACCATGCGCGTACCCGGCGTGCTCTTGATCGTTGCCGCGTGCCACTGATGAAAGTGCATCAGAAAACAGGTGCCCGCGCGGCCATACACCTGCGTGAGGTCGCGTTCGGCGCCTTCTTGCCATTGGGTAAGGAACTGGCGGCCCGGCAGTACCGCGGTGGGCCCGTCTTGCGGCTCCACGTCATTCGGGTAATACATGGCGATCAACCACCACGACCGGGGGTTGCGCACCCCCGCCTGCCACCCGCCCATGAAGCCATCCTGATGGCTTTTAATGTCCGTATTGCCCTTTTGCGTAGCGTGCATGTACCGGTGCGGGTGCATCACGTAATCTTGGCCAAGAATGCTCTGCAAGGCGCCGCGTACGTTGGGATGCTGCCACACCTGCTGAACCTGCGGCACGTACGGTAAAAGATTGTTTCCGTGCTGGCCCTCGGCACCGTCAAGCAGGTCGCTGAGTTTGCTGCGAACATCCGCATGGAATTCCGGTGGATAGTCCGCCTTCACCGCGATGTAACCGTTCGTGATAAAGCGGCGCATCTGCTCGTCGGTCAACAATGCCGCAGGTTTGTCCGAAATCATGTGCGTCTCTCGCCTTCAACGCCAACACCATCTGGCCGTTGCAGAGCCCCGTTGACAAAAGCATTGTAAATCTATTTACATTGTAAATCTATTAAAAAATCTGCCACCGCTCGACCACCTTAAATGTAAATGGGGTCGCATAATCACACTACTCATTGCTTTGCCTATCGGCCCCTCACCGCCCGCCAGGGTGTGTGTAGCCAGAGCTTCAATAACTTTAGTCTTATTAAATTAGTCGGCACTGATACTGTCCGGTCCGGAGCCAGCGGTCTTGACGAACTTGCCGTCATTGCCGCGCTCGTAACGGGCCAGCCCGTGCGCGGCGATGTTCTTGTCGCCGAGCGTGTGCCTGGCCTGCCTGTCGGTCCATGTCTTGGGCAAGTGCGGCGCCTGCACCACCCGCCGTACTGGCTGGCCCGTCATCGGGTGCTTGGCCAATGGCGGGTCCGACATCTTCTGTACCACTTCAAACACTTGCCCCTGATCGCCGTCTTCCAGGATGACTTCGTATACGTAAATAGGCACCGCATCACCGTTCACTGAGCCACATGGTCTAGCCACACATAATTGTACGCCCGCACCAAGGCGGCGTTTGGCCTTTGCCAACCCGCCGACGCGCCCTACAATACCCGCCTTGTCGGGCGCGTAGCCCACAAGGACATTACGCAAGGAAAACCGATATGAGTGAGCAAACCGGGGCAATCACGTTCAAGGGAAGTCCGCTGACGCTGGTGGGCAATCAAGTCCAAACCGGCCAAGCAGCGCCGGATTTTGCCGCCGTGGGCAACGATCTCAATCCCGTCGAATTATCGTCATTTCATGGCAAGGTCGTGATCATCTCGGCCGTACCCTCCCTGGACACTCCCGTGTGTGATACGCAAACACGGCGATTCAACGAAGAGGTTGGCAAACTCGGCGACGACGTCGTCCTGCTGACAATCAGCGTCGACCTGCCCTTTGCCCAAGCCCGCTGGTGCGGGGCTGCCGACGCAAAAAATGTGACCGCTGTGTCCGATTACAAGGACCATGCCTTCGGCCAGGCCTATGGGCTGGACATCAAGGAACTGGGCCTGCTCGCCCGCGCCGTACTGGTGATCGATAAACAGGGCGTGATTACGCATTACGAACTGGTCGGCGAGGTGACCCAGGAACCGGACTACGACGCCGCCCTGGCCGCCGCCACGACTAGTGGGTAAACCGCCCCGGACATCACGCACGGCCGGTTCCTGGCGCAAGGTAAGAAATCTTGGTCACGCAGGACGACCTTTACCGTCGAGAGCCCGGATGACAAGCGCGTTGGCCTGACCAACTTCCAGGCTCACCGGCCCGGACACAAGTTGCTGGCCTGGCCGGTCGAGTTAACCGCCGTGGCAATTGGACCAGATTAAAGGTGCTTGCGTTGGTCCAGGACCATCGAGATTCGAATCGGAAGTTGCCATGCGCGCCCGGCTCACTGCAAATGGTGGCTATCGACATCGACGGCACCCTGCTACGCAGCGACAAAATCCTCACCCCCGAAACGGTCAAGGTCATCGGCCAGGTCAATGATCGGGGCGTACATGTTGTCCTGGCCTCGGCGCGTCCGCCGCGAAGCCTGCGAACCATTCACCGCGCGCTCAAGCTCACCACCCCACAGATCAACTACAACGGCGCACTGATCCACGACCGCTTGCAAAACCGCCATCTCTTCCACCAGCCCCTGGACTCGACCTTGGCCGGGCGCATTATCAAGGCGGCCCGCCGCAGCGACCCCAACGTCATCGTCAGCCTAGAGATTCTCGACAAGTGGTACACCGATCACTTCAACAACGACCTGGCTGGGCAACTGCCCACAGAAACGTCGCTTAACTTCCAACCCGATTTCGTCGGTCCGCTGGAATCGTTTCTGCACGTACCGGTCACCAAGGTCATGCTGCTGGCGCCGCCACCACGACTGGAAAAGATACGGGATGCGGTCGTCAAACGCTTCCGTAGCCAGGCGACGATTCTCGTGGGTGAGCCCCACCTGATGCAGATCATTCACCGCGACGTGGACAAGTTCACAGCGCTGCAACGCATCGCCGACCAATATGCCATCACTCGCCAGCACGTCATGGCCATCGGCGACGCGCCCAATGATGTTGGCATGCTGCGTTGGGCGGGCATGGGTGTCGCCATGGCCAATGCTTACAAGGTAGTGCTCGACGTCGCCGATGTCGTCGCGCCCAGCAATGACCAGGACGGTGTGGCCGATACACTTAAACGTTATATTCTTGCCTGTTGAGGGCCTTGATCAAAGGTCCTAGGTTCAAATCCCGGAGGACCCAACCTGAGCAAAATACGACCGGTCATATCCACTCCCTTGGCTGCTTGAAACAGCACCGTCAGAAACGTTTTTATTCTAGAAGGTACCGTACTTGTACCACTTGCCGAAAAACTGGTCCAACAGTTGTTTTGCCTGTTTTTTTTCACCCGGATCAACTTGCTGGCCCAGAATTTCCTGGCGGCGCACTTTCTGATAACGAACAAAAGCGTCGTGCCCTTGCTTGAGTTTGTCCAACTGCGACTGGGTCACGTTGAGGGGTTCTCCCGTCTGCCCACGCTTGGCGATCAAGGCGAAAATGTGTTCAGCCTTGGCGATCGCGGCGGAGTATTGGTGATTGACACAGCAAAACCCAAACATCCTCATCTGCAGCGGCAGGTCCAGCTTCTCGTCGTAGGGCAAGCCACTATTTGCCTGCAGCTGATCGTGGTAGGAAAAGATCGTGTTTACCGGTCGATACTTGAGCGTCGTGTCTTGGAGCAACGCGTCAAACACGGCCTCGGCAGCGAGCAGATTGCCACGCTTGGTCGGATGCACGTAATCCAAGAACATATCAAAACCCGGCACGCCGCCGTCGGCGGCCTTGCTAAATACGTTTTCCAGATCCACCAGCGTGGCGTTGCCGTGCCGGCCGGCAATCTGTCGCAGTGACTGGTTAAACGCCGAATGGGCGCGGAAGGGATTGAAATCCAGGTCCTTGGCCATGCGGTAGCTTTCCAACGCCTCTGCCGACCGGCCATGGGTTGCCAACAGCCGGGCCATCCAAAAGTGTGATTCTGCATGCCACGGCTGCAATTTGATGGCCTGACGCAAGGACGTGATGCCAGCCTCGGTGTTGCCTTGCAGATAATGCCTGCGTCCTAGGTCAAACAGCCGTTGCCATCCGACCATGTCCCCTGCCGACAAGCGGTTGTCGGAGACCGTGGGCAGCCAATCGCGGAGATTGACCGGGACCGTCGCCAGCAGCACCGGTACACCTCGCTGCCGGGCCTGTCGCACCATGTACTCGATGCTCTGCGCATAGTGCCGCTTGACCATTTTGAACAAGGCCGGGTCGCTGCGAAGTTCGAGCGATTCTCGCTTTACTTTTTTCATGAACACGGCCCCGACCTCATGCAGTTCATCGCCGGACAAGTCTGTTTTCGGGCTCGCACGCAGGTTTCGAACCCACCGCACCAGGCGAAGATGATCGGCCAGCCTATCCAACGCCGCCGAGGTCGGTTCATACTCGCGCTTTTCAAGAAATTCGTTGTTGCCGCTGTAGATGATCACCGCGTCCGGTTGCAGTTGCACCACCTGGTCGAAAACGTGGCGGACTCGGTAGCTGGCAAAACCGTGGGCGCTGGCATTGATCAGTTCAATGCTGTGTTCGGGAAAGGCCTGGGCCAGCGCCTGGTGCAGGTAGGCGCTGTAGGTTTCTTGAGCAGGGTGTGGCCAACCGGCTGATGCCGAACCGCCCAGGCAAAACAGCCGAATCGTTCCAGGCGGCTTGGCAATCGGAAAGCTGATGTTGCGTTGCTGGTAGGCAAACCGGTGAGTGATCTTGTAATAGGGCTGGCCATCGACTGAGACGGTCGTGAAGATCGCAAAGGGGCTGATTTTCAAATGCCTGTCGTGATCGGTCCCGGGCACTACCCGCAACAGCAGTTCCAGCAGGACCAACACAACCAGCGGCACCGAGACGGCGATCAACCGAAAGACCAGCTTCTTGCGGCCTGACAGTGCCACCTTGGGTTGTGCTTGGCCATCCTCATCCTGCTGTCTGCTGTGCATGTTCATAGACGCGTGGTGGGTAGCATTCCGTGCAGGCAGGGGGCAGTTACTCACATGGCCGCTCAAGGGTCGTATGGGACCAATATCGGTTAAATCACACGCTGCAGTCAACTGCGTCGAGCCACAGCAAATAGTTCGATCCAGATTAGGTAGTCAAAAAAAGAACGAAGCCCCGACCGAGGGGCCGGGGCTTCGTATGAATCTTGGCTTTCCCGTCAAGTCAAGGTGTTAGGTAAACACCCAGACACAACAAGGATACTTATGCCAAATCAGGCGCGACGCCGTCTACGCATCAGCATGGACAGGCCACCGAAGCCTAACAGAGCCAAGGTACCGGGCTCAGGAATGATACCAAAAGTGTATTGTCCTGAGGCACCGTCACAACAACTGTGGAATCCAAAGTGAGTCGTACCAGTTGCACCGCTACCGGCAACATTATTGATGTTCCAGGAGAGAGCGTACGTTGTCTCACTGCCATCCCAGCCTGCACTGGTCGTTCCACTGGCATCCAAGTCAGTTACCACAAGGGAAGTTACCTTATTGGTAGCCATGTCTGCAGTGTAGTCCATCTGCAATCTATGACCAGCCAGTTCGGCGACGCTACCGAGTACT
>Ga0310125_10000962_pt1 | contig 14170 bp, 8 predicted proteins | sample CB11b_Tmax_Bot8__FD_203508 | JGI IMG/M metagenome (GOLD analysis project Ga0310125, IMG submission 203508) | Marine microbial communities from Western Arctic Ocean, Canada - CB11b_Tmax_Bot8 | ecosystem: Environmental > Aquatic > Marine > Oceanic | place: Canada: Western Arctic Ocean | collected... | reverse complement strand
GAAAGTAGTGTTCGGTATTGGGCCTGGTCTTGAATTGATGTCGAATGACTGCCTCTGCCCACTCGGCGTACACGTCAACGTCCTGAGGGATACTGTAACCGCGCCGCTCCTTGGGGCCTGACTGCCAGGACGGTCCTGATTGGAGGCAGTGTAGGAAGTGATCAATGCGATAACCATCTGAGTCCGGTTTGGCCATGTCGAAATAGGCCTTCAGCTTTTCTCGGTCAATCTGTCCAGGCAGCTGTGGGTCTTCGGCAATACCCCCAATGTCTGTCGAGCTGCCGGTTGCCGTATGCATATTGGCGTCTGCAAGCTGTTGAAAATTACCACCCGCCAGGCCGTCCACGCCGAACAGTGCGTCGCGAACCTGATCCACACCATTGATCGAAACCTTCGTCGTGGTGTCGACGTTGACTTGGACCGGCTCATCCGCCAATGATGACCCCGACAGTAACATTCCCGACAAACAGAGGATCATATTCAGACAATGACAGGCTTTCATGTGGTTACCTTAACCGTTCCAGTTCGGTTGACGTTATGCGAACGAATGCAAAGGGGATTGTAACTTTTAGTGGTGCGATGTGATTAGCTTTCTAGATTAAGTCAATAAGTTATAGCTTCCTGATGAAAACGACAATCGGATGATCGGCGATTGCCAGCATGGCTTGTCCGGGTGCTGCCGAAGGCCAACATTCCTGCCAGCGGTGTGGGTGTCAGCGACAAGGATAACGCAAATGGCTAGACATTGGCAGTTGACCTATTCAGAACAGGATTTGGGGACGACACGGGTCGCTCGACGCCGGTCCAACGGGCGTAAAGACCGTGAAACGGGCAGGATCTTGACCTGTGACAGCTGAGAATGGAACCTGCCTTGCCGAGGTGATCAACCAACTCCCCCAGCATTTATCAGGTCCAAGTTGCCCGCGCGGCTGGTTGGGAATGACTCGTTTTGCCGACCGGTGCCAGAAAACGAGGACATACCCGTGGGAGCGATCCAGAAATATCCAGGCAAGCATCGTTGACGACACCTGCAGGATAGGTAACGCTAACGTTTAAAACGATCCCGGCACAAAAAATGGGCCCTCAGAGGTTTCAAAACATCGGTCAAGAATGATAAATCATTGGGTTTCATCTCGTTTCATTTTTTGTGGCCTTCCCTTTGAAAAATCAAGTTAACCGAGGCTTTCGAATTGACCCGAAACCGGGGAGGATGTCAGGATTTGTCTTCCCAGTCTATCAACCTTGTGATTTTAGGGTTGGGTAAAAGGACGCTGTCCATGCAACATCACCGGAGATGTATCCTACGGCTCACCACCCGCATCATTGTGTCTGTTCTCGCGGGATTTCTTTCACCTCAGCTGTCCGTAGCTGATGTGTTGGAGATCATCGCCAAAGACGCAATCGTCGTGATTCCCGACAAGCCATCGGCCATTGAAAAGCAATGCGCTGAGCGCATCGCGATGGAACTGATTCGTCACGGTCAGGACCCAACAGCAGCTTTGCAGCCGGCCAACAAGGCCGCAGCGGGGCTAAGCGGAGATGCTGAGCATCACTTGATTCTGGTGGGCAAAGCGGGCAGCTAGTTTCTGCTTCGCGAGCCGCATTTTTCCTTTGCTGCGCGGCGCTCGGCCGACAAGGCATCACTTTACGTTTTCGGTTGGGGGACGTTTCACGGCGATGTGGGCTATCTCGAATGTGACCGCAATCCCTACACGTTCAATCATGAGTCACCGGACAGGTTTTTTCAAGTGATCCGCATCACGGGTCTGACCGACCGTGGCTTGCAGGCGGCAACCGATGCGTTCTTGAAGCGATCCATCCTGTCGGCCGTCGTGCAGATTGAACCCGCGGTGCCCGGGGGCATGATGAATGACACACGGTCTTTTTCCGCAGGTGCTTTTTCGCTCGAGACCAAGATTCCCATCAAGGTCCCGGCGACGATCGGGGTGCACAAGTTTGCGGGATGGCTGATTCCGGATGAGACGTTTTACCTGGGTTTCGCAGAACTGACCGAGTCACGAGTGAAGGGCCAAAGCGGAATCGTACCCCGGGCGATGTGGCGCGCAAAATATCTGCCCGACGGGGGGCAGCTGCCTGGCGATCAGTTTTTGCAAAGTCTGCACCGCAAAGCCTCAGGGAATGAAGTCCTGATTGTTCAATTGACTGACGACGCGGAAGTCCGGACAGCTTTGTCGCGAATGGAGAAGTGGGTCCATCCAGCCACCTGGTGGAGTGATATAAAGCTGGGTGACCGCCTGCTGCGGCGGCCGCACAACAAGGCGGAAGAACCATTTTGTGTCGAGCGGCGCGGCAGCCAACTTTGGATGTTTAATGTTCCACAACCGGGGCTCGCCTTGGCCGAGCTTTCCAAGCTCGGCGACCAGGCACCGGCGCTTCCGAGTGGAAAAGTAATGGTCATTGACAACGAGCCGAACGCGGCGCAGCCGTTTCTGGAATCCATTGGTGCGGCGCGTTTCAATCCGTGGCAGCGCGATGGGATCCAATACAAGAGTCTGTGCCATCCCTGGCAGTTTCGATATGACCCGGCTAATGAAGGCATCGAGAAGGAGTGGTACCGGTCTGACTTGGATGACTCAGCGTGGGATCTTTTCCCCGTTCCGGGCAACCACGGCTTTGGCCTGGCCTGGTACCGCACGACGGTGGAACTTCCTCCGCTGGAAGGCCGTCACGTCTACTTCCTTTACGATGGCATGTTCATGAACATGGATGTTTACGTGAATGGACAACTGGCGGCGCGCACGTTTGGCGTGTCGTACGGCCGCGGTCGCGATTCAAAATTCGATATTACCCCGCTCCTCCGCCCCGGTCTCAACAGCATTGTCGTTCGTGCCGATGGTTTTGGCCTGTCGGTCTCTGGCGGGTTGTTTGCGCCGGTCTTTCTTGCCCTCGGACCGCCCATGAGTTACGGCGAAGTCGACAAACTCGTCTCGGTAACCGGAGATGTCCTACCGGAGTCGAGAGAGCTGTTGCGCCGCTACGACACGATCGTCCTGAGCAGCAATGTCCAGTTGTCTTATAAGGACCAGCAGCAGCTGCAGGAATTCGTGCGGCGCGGCGGCGGACTCTTGATGATCACGGGCAACCGCGGTTGGGGCTGGTACCAGGAATCGCCTATCGATGAGGTGAGTCCGACGCACTTGGATTGCTGGAAGAACGCAGAAATGCTGATGGGTTTTTTTCGCGGTACCGCCCGGGTTGAGCCCGTCGGTGAGAGCCCGCTTGTGGCAGGCATCGATTGGAAACATGAGCCACGACTGGCCTACCTTCAACAATTCTGGCCGAGAGATAGCGCGTACTATGCCGGCAAGGACTTCTGGGGAAACGGTACTGGTCTGGCCAATGGCAAATTCGCCATGCTGAGCGCGGACTGGAAGGTCCATCTACGTTCGACCCACGCGATTGGCTATCCCGTGCTGCTCAGTTCACGGTACGGGGCGGGTAAGGTGCTGCTGTTTACCAGCAATTACGGCGGGGCGCGCCAGGCCGGTTTCACCTCCTGGTCAGGTTACGATCAATTGTGGAGCAACTGCCTCGTCTGGCTGAAGCCACAACGGCGCGACCTCTCACCTTCGCCACCGGCCAACGCCACTTCACAGCCGCCCCGCGACGGCCGCACGGCCCAATTGACATTCAACGGGCAGGCGATGGTTCGATATCGCGTGTTCAATCCAACTCTCTGCCTGGAGACCGCAGGCGACGTGGCCGGCAACGGAAGTGCGATGATTCCACTGTTTTCGGCTAACCAGCGGTACAATGGCAACGAGTTGTCAACACAGTTTGAGTCTTCGGTATATGCTGATCGAGCGATCGTGCGGGTGGCGTTGCTCGACGGCTCGCAATCTCCGCTGGAAGAAAAAACCTTCGAGCTGTCCCTCGCGCCGGACGGACTTTCGATCCAGTTGTCGTTGGACAACGTTTATGAGCGAGAGCAGAAGCTGCCCATCATCGGTATGCATCCGCCACGGACCCCCGAGCAGGCGCCGATTGACAGCGTCGTCTATTTTCCCGGCGAGACGATGCACGCTACCGTTAAGCTGACTTCCGCGACCGAAAAACCGATTCGTGCGGTGGTTAAGATCGAATTGGAAAGGCTTGTCCAGGGGCAGTTGCAGGAGCTGGTTGCCAGGACAGTCACCGTTTCGGAAGCGGAACCGGTCAGCCTGACTGCGAGCGCCAAGCTGACGGGTTCTATGGAATTCTATCGGTTGCAGGTTACCGTGAATGTCAACGACCGCCAACGCACCATGACCAGAATTTTTGACTGCATCGAGCCGTGGCGGCGGATGGAAAATCTTGTGAAAATGTTTCCCCGCGGGCACGACGGCTATGGGGCGTACTCGGATGATTTCAATCACCAGGGATGCTTTGGTGTGACGGGAGGATTTGTCTCGAAGAACACCGATGCATTCGGCTATGCCAACGACCTGATCACCTTCGGCGTGGCGCTGGGTATGCCTTGGAAGCCATGTGAGTTCGCAGCGCACCATTTCAACAGCTTTTCATTTTTTCCCAACGGCACGATGTTCCGCTCGTGGTGGGGTCCGCAATTTGCTGTGAAACTTGACCAGTGGCATGGTGGTTCGCAGGCGGGAGACCCGACGTACTACGGCCGCTTCCATGACTCGTGGGACAATGAGATGACGGAGGCCTGCTTCTCGTGGGAAAATTTGCGGGCATTTGATGATTACCTGAAACAAGAATGGGATGCCCGCTTGACGGGTCTGACGCATCGCGAGTTGTGCGATGAGGTGCTCTACAAATTTTTTGACCAGTGGCAGCTTTTCATTGCGCATCAGAACAACGATGCTCAACGTTTCTCGGCCGTGGCTATTCGCTCGATCAAGTCCGATGCGCTGATGAACAACCAGACCGGTGCGTTGCTGGCCCGCAACCATTCTCGGATTCAGCCACCGGAAATTCTTCGTGAATACTCGAAGTACGTGACGCACTACGAGGCCGACTTTGTCGTCAACAACGCCAACCTGATCCACTGGGAGGCCATCAATAGCGGTACCGTGAAAGTGCGCGATCCCCAGGCAGGTGTGATCCTGCACAACTGCATTCCGCAGGCGGGTTTCACACCGGGCTGGAAAGTTGCGGAACTGAACCGTCGCAAACAGTACGACAGTCTCTGGATGGGTTTCTTTGATGACAGTGGTCAGTACCGACCGATCTACGAGGCCGGTCACTACGGGCACATGGCTTCTCCCACAGGTCGGCCGAAGTCGTGGGCTTTTGGCCGCTGGTACAACCTGCAGATCAACCGTCTGGCGGAAACCATCGGGCCGGTCGAACCGATTGGCGCGATTTACGTCGAGTGCCTCTCGGAGCCGCGCAAGGACAGGCAGGTGGATCGGCTCACGACCTTTGAAAATATCAGCAGTCCGCTGGAACAGAACATCCGTCTGTTCAGCAAACTTCGAGATGCAGGCGCCGTCATCTCGGGTTTTGTTTTGGACCGTAATGTTAAGAAGATTCCCCGGGTTGACGGTTTGCTGGTCATGCCAGGGTTTGGAATGAACCCGTCGATCTTGAAAGAAATGGCTGATCGGCAGGCGGCCGGGACACCGCTGGCGTTAGTGCACAGTGGCGGTGGTCTGGGTTTTGTCGATACACCCCTGTCGCGCGCCGTGGGAGTCAAAGCGACGCTACCGGTGCACGGCCAGCCGTGGGAAGTTCTCGATCACGAGTTGACCAAGGAGGTGGCAGGATTGCGCGGTTGGAACGGCCGGCTCACCGCGCCACACCAGCTTTGGAACAATGTCAAAACCGAGGAGGGCTTTTCCGCCTGGCATGCCGACGAAGCAACCGATCTGGTGCGCCTGCCCACAGGCCATTCTGTGCTGGCCATCCAGCAGCCGCCAACCGGCGGCCGAACCGGTTTCTACGCACCTGGCAGCATGGAAGCCGACGAGGATACTCTCAAGTTGTTTGCCCGCGTGATCAACTGGTCGATGGGCAACCCGTTGATGTTTCCCGACGGTGTGACCGGTTACGGATTCCGGGCTAAAGGCATGACGTTTGTCATCGCAGAGGAACTGCGTTACCAGTCTCGCAATGCTAGGATCACCATCAAGCTACCCGCGGGTTCCTACCGAGCCTTTGACCTCAACGAGAATCGCAGGCTGAAGTCCCAATGGGAAAACGAATACCTGAATATCTCGCTCCCGCTCCGCGCTGGCAGTGCGACACTGATTGCCATCATCCACGGCGAAGATCAAAAGGAGTGAGGTACAATTCCCAACAGCATGTGGCCACGCTGTTGGAAGTGAAGTGGAGAAAGTCCTGCACGGTGTACTGGTATGGGACGGGTGCCAGTTGTTGGCATCGGCCGATCGAACAGTTGGTGGGACGGCATTTCAATTTCAGAGACGGAAAGATGTAGGCTTTTCAATTGATAGAGCGAGCAAACGGTATGAAAACACTCAAGATTCTCGGCGTACTGACCGCGGTTGTCTTGACAATCCATACACTCGTTGCGTGGGGGTTGGACTCCGGCGCCAAAAGCGGGTGGCGGATGCCAAACGGCGATGTTGTCCAGAATGACTTTCAGACGTTGCCGATCGAACAAGTGTTAAAAGATCACCGTGTCAAAGAGGTGCAGACAAACCGATTGACATCATCACTTGCCCCCGTAGTGGGTTCGGCAAAACGATCCGGGCGGTCCCCAGTATCAGGAAGCGTTGGATTACCAGTTCCTGATTTATACGGGGGGATTTCTCGGTCTCTGCAGGATAGACGATGGGAGGCTGGTGCTCAAAGTGATCAGCAAAAGGTGGAGAGTAGTTCCAGGCCAGCTGCCGTTGGGTGAAATCGTCCCATCATGAGATCTCCACGTTTCCCTGCAGTACCGTGGAGCCGGGAGCAACGTCCAACAGCCGGTTTTGCGCACCTTCCAAGAGATTGTTTTGAACCAGATTGTGGGAACTTTTCCCCCGTATCCGAATGGCCTCTAGCATCGAATGTTGGTCTCTGCGGTCAACGATGCTATTTCCTGAAATCCGGCAACGCTGGCAATCCTCCAGTTCAACTCCCCGATAAAGTGGATCGATGATCTGACACTCACTAATGGCTACATCTCGACAGCGAACCAATGTAAAAGCTGCACCGGATTCTGCTGATCCGGAGCAGAGGCGCCGGGTGACCAGGCCCACGAATGAGCCGTCGTCACAGTCTTCCAACCGAATCCCATCTCGAGGAGGAGCGTCATCGTCTCCTCTCCAGACCAGGGTGTTGGAACCGACGGCAATGCCAGCGCAATGGGTGGCCAGAATCGACAAATCTTTGGAATCATAAATCGTGTTTCCGGTGATCGCCACTCTTTGCAGGTGGCGCAGTTCAATGCCGCGCCACTGGCTACCCAGCACGTTTCCAGCAAGGGTCACCAGTCGTGCGGCTGCCGGAAAAGCGCCGGGCGCTCCATGAATTCTAACATTGGCACCACCGGGCTGAATGGTCGCCTGGATCGTGTTACTGGAAATCGTCACTTCACTGATGGTTCCGGTCGGTGCTTCAAACCAGATTTCGGCTCCGGTAGGCTCGCCGTTGGGTGATTGATCGACACCCGGATGGTTGTTGTACTCAATGTCGTTGCCCGTGATCTGAAAATTATGGACATCCCCGTTAAGCGATTTGATACCGGCTTTTTTATTCCAGCTGATGTGGTTGCCGTGCACAATGATTTGGTGCAGGTTACAGTGATCCAGGAACAAGCCAAAATGATGGTTATTGAGCAAATGAGAATCGCTGAGTACAAAATCGCGATTTCGATCGATCAAGTGAATGCCATGTTTGCATTCTCGAACCAGCACACCAGTAATCGTTGTTTTTGTCGTTTTGCAAAGTTCGATGCCCACCGATTCAGGGTGTTTCCCGAGAATTTCCAGGCCCGAAATTTGTGGTAGTCGTTCTTTTTCCCAGGTATGTGGTTGATAGGTACTGGGCCTGGCTGTCCCCTGGTGATCTCCGAGGATTCGCAAAGCGGGTCCGGCACCGGCCATCACGATACGCGAGGCGCCTCCAGCACCGCGCACGGCTCCATAACCCTGTTTGGTCAGATCCATCACCAACGGGCGGGTGATGCGATAGGTACCTTTGTGGAGATCCAGTAATCCGTCACCTGCTTCCAAGGTGTGTTGCAAGGCGGCCGTGTCATCGGTCTTACCGTCTCCTACGGCGCCAAAATGATAAACGTTTGCCATGGTTTTAGCTCTGTTAAGTGTGACACAGGGTTCTACCGACAGGGAGCACGCTTGGCGTTGTTCGGTTGTTTGTCATCATCCTCTCATATATTCGCTATGAGACAAGCGCCGATGAATTGCCATGTCGGATCTTATGGCGGTCGAAGCCGCGAGTGAAATTGCTTGTTGGTTTCATTGCCCGACAGGTTTCGGATCAAGTTCAATCGGAGCCTGTTACCACAGCCCTTTTCTGGAAGATTGACAGGCTGTGGTCAGCGATTAAACTTTTATCCATTCTGTTAATGTCAGGATGACAAATGGCCAAACTTGCGTTTTTACAGGGAATGGGCTGTAGGTTGCTCCAGGGGTTACCCAACCCGATTCTCTCCGCTATCCGGCGGCGCGACGGGTGTAAAGCCAGTGAAAAACCAGTTATGATCGAGGAACTCAAGAACGATTCTCCCGCAGCAGGTGGAATGGAAAAAAATGAAACACTGTCATCCCGTCGTTCATCCTGCCCTTGGCCAAAATTTGGCGATCGTCGCTGTTGGAATCCTGTGGTGGATGACTCAACCGGCTTACTGCGAGGAGGGGGTTCGCCCCTCCGTCGCGATCAACAAGGTTCAGCTGACAAAGTCTCACTTGGAGGCGGCCCAACGTCAAAGACGGATCATTTTGCATCACGACATCACAGGACCCTCGGTACGAAGCACTCCTTGGGTAAAGCCTGTTGATCAACTGGATGAAATCGTCGCCCATTTTATGCAGCCCTACGAAAGTGAGGTTGCTGAACACGTCGACAGCGTCTTTTACGAATGGGGCGAGGGTTATCCCGCGATGTGGCCCAGCAAGATCGTGCGCAGAGCGAAGGTTGAATTCCCCAGATGGTGGGCGGCAGGGATCGATCCAGTGGAAGTGCTGGTTAGAGAAACTAAAAAACGCCATCGAGAAGTGTTTTTTACTTACCGCCTCAACGGCTCGGACGTTGAAGGAGATAATGAATATGCCAAATGGAAATTATCGTCCATTAAACGGCAGCATCGGGACTGGCTGATCAAAGCTCCCTGGGGTTTTTACTATTGGGATTTCACTTTTCAAGGAGTACGTGACTATAAGGTAAGCATTCTTCGCGAAATGGCCGAGATGTACGATGTGGATGGTTTGCAGATCGATTTTGCTCGAAATCCCATTCTTCTCGCTATCGGCCAGCAGTGGAACAACCGAGGTCACTTGACGAATTTCATGCGTCAGTTGAGATCGATGTTGGAGGAAGTTGCCAGCCAACGAGGCCGCCCCTTGCTGCTGGCCGTGCGAATTCCGGAAAATATTGTTGGCTGCCATTTTGATGGAATTGATGTGGAGACTTGGGTTGGTGAGAACCTGGTGGACCTGCTGGTTCCCGGGTGTGGTGCCGCTGAAATTGATATCCCCGCTTTTCGACGGTTAGTAGCCGGCACCCACGTCAAGGTGTATCCGTCTTGGGATCCGATCCATCCCACAGAAGGATATCGCGTACCCGAAATTGAGGTTTGGCGTGGTCTCTACAGTAAATGGTGGGCGCTGGGTGCTGACGGCGTACATGTGTTTAACCTGGGTACTGTGCCGGCCCTACCCGCCGGCATCTCTGCACGGCAGCCAGGTTCGGCCTTTAATTCCACCGACGCTTATTCGCCGATTTTGCGCGAGATTGGCGATCCAGAGGTGATGCGATTTAAAGATAAGGTATTTTTTGTTGAGCGTCGCACCGGGATGCATGGAAAAAAGTTAACCGGCGACCCGGAAAACTGGACGACGCCACGACACATGTATTTCCTGACCTGTATGTTGGCCCCTTTGCCGGTACCATTGGCCAACGATGGACGGGCCGACACGTTGCTAACACTCACGGTTACCGACGATGTCCATGCCCATCAGCGGCGAGTTGATGCGATCAACCTGAAAATCCTGTTGTCGGATTCAGCCACCGAAAGCCATGACCCAACAAAGTTCGAAGTACGGATTAATAATTTGTTATTGGGCGATGGCCAGACTGAAGAATTTGTTCGACGCGGTTCGTCACCGATCGCTCTGAGCGGGGCTGTGGGCGGCTGGCTGACCTATCCTGTCAAGCCGGACCAGGTCGCGGTGGGTGATAATCTTGTCGGCATTCGTGTCATCGATCGTGCCCATGACCGTCTTGGCCAGACCGTGATCGAGAAACTCGAACTGTATGTGAAATATGGCCAGGACATCACGGGTTCGGGCACGTGAAAAGCCGTTTTTCCCGCTGTAAGCGTCAGGCGGCCGCTGAGTTGCCAGGGTGCAAATCGTAACCTAGATTTCTATAGGAGAAATAGGTTTTCGAGCCCGACCGCAGATCACTGTCTTGGCAAAGGTGAGGTGCCAAAACGGAAGTCACGGCGTTTTGTAAGCTGCTACAAGGTTTTATCTACACAAGGCCCGCTATGAACCGACTGATTAAAATTGGCTGCATCTCGTTGTTTTTCTTTCTTTCAATGGCAATCCAAGCCGAAGCAACCGACCTGTCAGGACAATGGTCTGGAACCTGGAAGAGTTCCAAAACAGGACATAAGGGACCATTGCGCTGTACGCTGAAACGGATTGACGATAGCCGCTACCAGGCCGACTTTAGCGGACGATTTTTCAAGATCATCCCCTTTCGATATTCGGTGACACTGCACGTGCAAGAGGAGGGAGAGACGGTGACGTTGTCAGGTCAGAAAAATATGGGCTTTTTTTTCGGGACTTTTTACTATTCGGCAAAAGCTGATTCGGGTTCTTTTACCGCCTCGTATCAATCTTGCCGCGACCGCGGGCAATTTATGATGAGCCGCTGTTGTGCGTTTTAGGCGTCTGGCATGGGCAGCTTCTGTCTTGGGAGACTTCTGTTATTCGCTGCAGTGGGTGTTCCGCGAAAAGAGAGGCTTGCTTGTTGAGGCCGTTTGTCGCCGAGTCAGCAGCCAGGTGAGGGCAGTCAACCCTAGCAGCAGCGTGCCCGGTTCGGGCACGGGAGCCAGGGTGATCCAGTCGTCTTCGTTGCGCATGCCCCAGGTAACAGGGTTGGCCTGTCGATACTCTTTGCTAATGATCGTATCCGCACGGGAAACACCACGCATTTGGTAATCGGCGAACAACGAACCGGGCATCAGCTCAAAAAGAGAAACCCATTGGTCATCCGTGGTGTTGTTAAAAAGCACGGCCACGTCAAAATCGTTGGACAATCTCATGTCGGCATAGCCAAGCAAGTCACCTGCCGCAACGGTCCTGGTGCTGTAAGAAGTGTCATCTGGTTGATGTGTCCAGATATCACCGATCGTCGGGTAGTCATTGAAAATCTGGGGATAGGCATCGTCGAGGTTCAGGTGAAACATGACGGCCGTGTAATTGGGATTGGCGGCGGCGGTTATTTCAACACGTTGGTTGACGATGGAGGGATCGGCTTCCCGGGCTTCTTCGGTGACACGGGTGATGGTGCCTGGGAAAGGCGCGAAAACGGGAATCGTCGTGTTGTCACCGTTTTCCTGCTTGTGTACCGCATAGGGCGAGTAGTAATGCTTCATGCTGCTTTCAGGTTCTGATTCATCGGTAGCGAAGAAATTCTCGATTCCGGCGATGACCTCGGTGGCTGTTGCGGGAAAGGCTTCTCGCATGTAACTGAAATCATGTCCGGCGGCGGAGCGGAATTTGGAAATTTCGAAGATCAGGTCAAGGTCGGTGACATGTGCCTCCACCAACTCGGGGTGTACCGTGGAGGCGTGGGACACGTTGGTCAAGCTGACACAGCAAAGCAGGCAAATAAGACAGCGGAAGTGTCTCAAGATGATTTCAGACTTTGGGTGGCAGGTAACCAATGGATCGACTTTCTGGTTGGTTCTATGTTGGAGGTTTGCCGTGAGTGGGTCAGCGGCTGATCATTAGCTTAATTCAGGGTAGGCACCTGGGCCAGTCATTTCATCAAAAAAAGAGTCTGTTTGTCAAATTGCTAGAAAATTAAATTACTCGCTGGCCGCGGTTTTCCCAGAGACACCTAAATTGGTAAACGGACCAAGTTGTGATAGTATTTGCAGCGGAGGTAGGGAAAGACTGTCTCAGCAAAACACGACGGTGCGAGGAGCTTGTGAAGATGGTAACTCGGAGTACATTTTTTTTGTCTTTAACTCTTGCGTTGCTGATGTTTGCCGGTGTGCAAATTCCGGCAGCTGGCGAGCGACTCACGTATGCCGATCTCCTGGAGCGGCTCACCGACCTCGAGCGTTTGGCCACTCTACCGGAGCCAGGTGAGAAGTGCGCACAGGTTTCGAGTTACGACCGGCGTAGTCGTTACGATAAGAAGGCCGGTCGCTATGTTGATTGGGATGCCAACGTAGATAATGGCAGTTCTGAAAATAAATTCGAAGGAGACCGCCTCGTGGTGGCCCACATCAAGGGCCCGGGTTGTGTTTGGCGCATGTGGTCGGGAGGTCCCAAGGAAGGTCCGTTTCAACTGTATCTTGATGGAGCTGAGCAACCCACGCTCGACATGCCTTTTCGTCAGTATTTCGACGGAACTTTCAGGAACTGGCCACCCCTGAAGGGAAAGCCGGTACTTTGGCCGCCGCCGAACAATGTTTCGGTTCCTCCCTTTGGTCCGGAGCCGGTGGGCGTGCGCGGTTGGGCGACCGGTACGGCGCTCTATCACTGCACATCACGGGGATGGAATTCTTACGTTCCGATACCATTTCAGAAGTCGTTCAAGGTGCTCGCTGACAAATGGATCCCGCCCTACAACCACGATGGTTGGGGCATGTTCTATCAATTTACCTATGAGCGTTTTCCTGTTGGTACACAGGTGCCGACGATGACCCTGCCCATGGCAGAAAAAGATCGACAGGCACTGGAGAAAGTCAACGACGCACTGGCCAGGCTGGGATCCGACCCGGCAGGCAAACGGTCCGGACAGCGGACCATCCGGGGTGGCGTGGTCGCAGGGGCAGGTAAGTCAACATCGCTTGTTGATCTTCGCGGCCCACAGGCTATTACCGCGTTGAACATCGAGCTGGACCTGCCGGATTCGCCTGACGATCGGCGGATTTTGCGCGAGCTGGTGTTGCGTATCACTTGGGATGACGATCAGCAGGCAAGCGTCTGGTCGCCACTTGGTGATTTTTTCGGCACGGCACCGGGCTGGAATCGTTACCGCTCACTACCGATGGGCATGACCGACGCAGGTTTTTATTCGTATTGGTACATGCCTTTCGCGCGGAGGGGTCGTGTTGAGATTGTCAATGACGGCCAGAGCGACCTTGTCGTTAAGTTTTCGGTTACCCGGGCACCCCTGTCCTTGCCGATCGAGAAACTCGGGCGTTTTCACGCCAAGTGGCATCGCGATGCATTTTCAGATCCGGCGCGGCCCATCGACTGGACTTTGCTCAAGACCCGCGGCCGTGGCCGCTACGTTGGCACCACGTTGCACATCTGGCAGCCGGAGGGTGGCTGGTGGGGGGAAGGTGACGAAAAGTTCTTCGTCGATGACGAAAAAATGCCCTCCATCTTTGGCACCGGAACGGAAGACTATTTCGGCTATGCGTGGGCCGATCCTAATTTGTTCTGTAATGCTTTTCACAACCAGACCCATTACGCGGGAAGGGATGGGCATTCGTCGCTCAACCGCTGGCACTTGGGAGACAATGTGCCCTTTCAGACGGCGTTCGAAGGTGCCATGGAGAAGTATTTTTCCAATGACCGGCCGACGCTTTATGACTGTGTCGCCTACTGGTATCTGGCACCAGGCGGGGAAGACCCGTACCGGGGAGTGCCCTTGTGTGAACGAGTTGGTGAAGGGACAACGGTGCCGGGTCAATAGACCGATCGGTCAGCCGAATGGTCCCGGTTCCAGACGAGCATGGCGGGCAGGTGAGAAGGTGGGTTGGGTAAAGCGGTTGATTTCCTCATGATTTGTATTTGTGCAGTTTCTTTTTGTTAAAAAATTC
>Ga0310125_10000961_pt1 | contig 14181 bp, 18 predicted proteins | sample CB11b_Tmax_Bot8__FD_203508 | JGI IMG/M metagenome (GOLD analysis project Ga0310125, IMG submission 203508) | Marine microbial communities from Western Arctic Ocean, Canada - CB11b_Tmax_Bot8 | ecosystem: Environmental > Aquatic > Marine > Oceanic | place: Canada: Western Arctic Ocean | collected... | reverse complement strand
ACGGAACTGCCAACACGGGCAGGTAGAACGTACACAAAATGACCAGCCCACTTACGACCATCGCATATCTGCAAGCATGGTTCATCTCAGGATCACTCGTCGACCAAATCATCGAGAACCTCTTCCAGTGCAGAGTCTACCGGTTCAGTTGAATCCCGCGATCTCGTTGTATCCGTCGACTGTGAATCAGCGGCCGATGCCGGTTGATCATTCTGATCGGCTTGGATAGGAGAACTGCTGGACACTTCCGGTTGCGGCTCGGGCATATCTTCCACTGGTGACACGGGCGCCTCGATCACGGACAGTGGAGTTGGTTTTTCTTCGCTTTCGGGTGGATCTGGCGAGTACCCGGGTGGATACTCCGGTACTGGACGCAGCGTCACGTCGATGATGATATTGACGCCGGGAAGACTCAGTTTTCCTTTTTTGCTCTTAAGCAACGTGTCCAAAATATGTGGCAACGTACCCGGCTCAATGCGATTGATCTTCCAGGTTAACGTCTTGGGCGGATTGCTCCCGATCCGAAATGGTGCCATCTCATAGGGCGAGTCAAAATCCATCACCAGTTTATACCCAACGGGTACATCCTTGGACCAGATCACGCGGCGACTGACCATGTCACGCACCGCGATGGTCTTGGGGCTGAACACCGTGCTGCGAAACACATGCCGGTCCTGACTGCAGGCGACAAGGGATAGGGCAACCACAATAAGCATCACACTGGCAACAACAGATCTATTTGTCATATAAAATCCCAGACTGACCACTTTCATATTACTAATCGGACCAATAGGATACGATACGCCCAAAGACTCGAAAGGGCCACCACTTGGCCGAGGATCAACACCGTATCTCTAAATCATCGGTCAATCGCCGGTCGTTTTTTCGCCGTTTGTTCCTCAACAGTGCTAATCAGTTTGAACAAGCCAGCCGACAAGTAGCCGCTAGCCTCCAATTCGCAGGTGATCGATCCGATCCAGCTAACCGTAATGACAAGGGCTTATCGGCCCCGCCCCCGGCGTTTCTGCGCCCACCTGGGGCGCTGGATGAACTTTCGTTTGCCGATACCTGCAGCCGGTGCGGGCAATGCGTCGAAGCTTGCCCAGCCCAATGCATAGAGATCGACCGTCACGACCCACCACGGGTCGCCGGGGGTCTGCCCCACATTATCCCACGCCAGTCGCCCTGTGTCGTGTGTGACGACCTGTCGTGCATGAACGTCTGTCCCAGCGGAGCACTGCAACTGGTCCAACATGTCGATCAGATCCACATGGGCCTGGCAAAAATGGACTTTGACCGTTGCCTGCGGACGACCGACCGCAACGCGGAAGACTGCCGCATCTGTGTTCGTCACTGCCCGGTGGGCGAGTCAGCATTGCGTGTCGGTGATGATGGGCGTATCGAGGTACGGCCCGGTTGCATCGGTTGCGGCGTTTGTGAATGGGCCTGCCCCACCTTGCCAGCCAGCATCGTAGTGACGGCGACCCACAATAACGCGACAGGAACTACAGTTGGTGGTACTGACTAGGAACGACATCGTCCAAGTGACGAAACGTGCCGTTGTAAAATACCCGTAGTTGGCCAACCCGGTGCGGCGGGCAATCTTATCCAGGCCCGCGGATTGGAACGGCTTGGTAAACCCTGCATTGTCAGCCTACGAGCCCGTCACGGTCTTGGCTTACAACCTACCGTCTCCCCTGCAGGCTGCTGGATGCTCCATTTGATTGCCCCGTCGGTGCAATCGATGTGAACGCAAAAAAAACTCTTTCTAAACCGCCAAAACAGAGGCCAGAGCACCTGACGATCTGTCTGCGGAATCGATAACTGATCCAGCTGCTGGCGATCGTGCCACCACAAGTTGCCCTCAGCCATGGCCTCTTCGGCTACCTCCACCGGCTGCAGCAACTCGTAGAGAAACATAAGCCAGTGGGACTGCTGCTCGTAACCGGTCTCCGAAACGATACCTGTCAGGTGAAGCTGGGATGCAGTTACCTGCAACCGCGTTTCCTCGCGGATCTCACGAATCGCACAGGCAACGGGGCTTTCTCCGCTGTCCTGATCGAGCTTGCCTCCGATCGGGGAATGCAGATTCTTGTTGGGAGCCTTGCAACGATGCAACAGCAGGACGCGACCGCGTGGGTCGAACAGGTAACACAACACCGCAATTTGATAAGGCAACGGCCCGGCCATGGACAGATGATACGCCGGACATCGTCTATTGGTCGAACCGCATCCCGCGGCCAGTGGCCCGGTTCAACCGCTTTCGCACCAGATCGGCGCATCAACAGGTTCTTGCCAGTCTTCGCAGCCATCCAATTGAACCTGCATCGCACACGTCTTGCGGTAACCGAGCTTACGGATCACTTCCAGCACTTCCGTCCAAGCTGGATACGGCCGATCGTTGGCCCGTTTGTAGGCGTCAATGGCCATCACGAACAGATACTGTTCGCGGCTCAACTCGCCTTCGTCAGCCTGGCGCATAAAGTCGCTACGCCGACGGCCAGGGCCACGCCGCCGCTCGAACCCCGTTTCGCTATTGCGTGTGTCCACCACACTCTGTCGGCGATCCGGGCCACGCTTGACTGATTCCGCTTCCTGCACGCCGGACACTTGTTTTTGGCTCATAGGTTTCTCCCAATCCCACTGATCTGAGGTTCAGGCCCCAAGCCCCGGACGCCAAGTCCCGCTAGGCTTCGTCGCCATCCATATCGTCTTGCTCGTCGCCATCCATATCGTCTTGCTCGTCGTCATCCATATCGTCTTGCTCGTCGTCATCCATATCGTCGTCGTCGTCGAAATCATCGTCGTCGTCGTCGTGCCCTCCATCATCTTCATCGTCTGAATGTCCTTTGTACTCAAGAGCAGCCTCATTGCCGGCAACGACATGCCATAGCGGCTTACAAGACACGAAAAGGGCAGTATTATAGGACCATTGGGCTGCAGAGACCAAACAGTCGATCGAATCTTCCATGATACCTACTTCTCCTACACTTAATATTGACAAACGTGGTGGCCCAATAGTCTAATAGCGCGGCGTTGGCTGAGGCAATTCTGGCGGTTAGACTATCGGTCAATGTTGATTTGTCAATGGTTTTTGTCCGCCCAGACAAACGCCACCACGCGAGCGGGGAACCGATATTGACCCAGCAACCCCCTGACCCACCGGCACGATGGAATCCGGGGCCAGCATTCTTCGGTTGGCTGGTGCCGGGCCTGGGGCACTGGGTCGTCGGCCAGCAGCGCCGGGCCATGATTATCGGATTGAGCATCGCACTGCTCTGGATTTTGGGCCTTCTTATCGGTGGCATTGGGGTCATCGACCACCGCCAACATCGATTCTGGTTCCTTGGCCAGTCCCTGATCGCACCCTCCATTGGCGTTAACTACGCCACCCAGAAGGCCAAAACCGCCCAGTTGATACGCACCCCAGCCAACGATGGGCCAATCTACCAACCCAGTTTCTCGCGCATACACGAACAGGGCGTACTCTTTACCGCACTGGCCGGTTTGCTCAATCTGCTGGCCGTTATCGACGTTGCCTGCCGACCGCAGCGTCTGAACAGACCGGCCCGCACCTGATTGCAGAGGATTCCTCACTGTGCCCACCTGCACCGCCACCCTGGTCCCGTCCACCGCTTACGTTCCTTTTCTCCAACCGCTGCCGGTCAATACGCACTGGTTCGTCCTGCTGGCCCTACTGGTGGTGATCATCGCCACCGTTTACAAGGCCATCAAAATTGAAGACCTCTCTGTACTGCCCAAACAAGTGACCATGATGTCGGCGCAGATTCTCACTTTCATGATCCTGGCCGCAGCAGCCTTGTGGCTGGTGTCGCTGTTGTTTTAACCGCCATTGGCGGCGGGCCATTGCCCAATGGCCCGCCAAATGCACAATACGTGGCTTGCTTCTCCTGACTTTCCCTAGTATCGCCATCCGGACAAAGCGACCATGCAGCAACTACTCAATCAATTGCTTGGCGGCCAGCCTCTGTCGCGGCAACAAACCGTCGAGGCGTTCAAACTGATCATGACTGGCCAGGCTCCGGCTGTGCAGGTCGCGGCCCTGCTGGCGATGATCCAGCAGCGTGGGCCGACTGTTGACGAAATAGCCGGTGCGGCCCAAGTCATGCGCGACAAGGTCACCGCGGTCGCTGTGCCCGACGGCCTGACCGTGATCGATACTTGCGGTACCGGCGGTGATCACAGCGGCACGTTCAACATTTCCACCGCCGCCGCCATCGTCGCCGCAGCGGCCGGGCGACCACACAACGTCGCCGTCGCCAAACACGGCAACCGCTCGGTGACCAGCCAGTCCGGCTCATCGCAGGTTCTTGAAGCGCTGGGTGTCAAACTCGATGTCACCGGCCAAACGCTTACCCGTTGCCTGGACGAAGCCGGCATTTGCTTCTGTTTTGCTCCGGCACATCACCCGGCCATGAAGCACGCCATGCCCATTCGCCTGGAACTGGGCATCCGCACCCTGTTTAACATACTGGGCCCGATGACCAACCCCGCCGGTGCCGCCCGCCAGGTCATAGGCGTGTTCGATCCCGACTTGACCGAAACACTGGCCAGGGTGCTCTGCACGCTTGGCTCGCACCGTGCCATGGTCGTGCATGGCCAAATGGGCGACGGTGGCATCGATGAAATCTCGACCGGTGGGCCCACGCGTATCAGTGAGCTGTACGCCGGTAAGGTTGAAACGCGACAAGTTGACCCCCGCGTGTATGGCCTACACAAAGCCAAGCCGAGCCAGTTACAGGTAAACGACCCCCAAGCCAGCGCCGCGGTGATTCGCCGCGTCTTGGCAGGTAAGAAGGGCCCACCACGCGACATTGTTTGCCTGAACGCCGCGGCTGCTCTCGTTGTTGCCGACCAGGCGAACGACCTGGGCCAGGGGCTGGAACTGGCCGGTGAAACACTCGACAACGGCGATGCAGCCACCACCTTGGATAAACTCGCGGCCCTGACAAACGCAGACACCCGTGCCGGCTCTTAAATACGTCGCTGCCACTGATGCCCTAGACACCATCACCATTTGCCTAGCGTTCCTCATCGCCACCCGACGTCGAGCATAAGCACCTTGCACTTTTACTTCGCCTACGGCTCGAACCTGAACCAACGTCAGATGGCCAAGCGCTGCCCTGATTTCAGAACGGTTTCGCCCGCCATGGCGTTTGGTTATCGCCTCGTCTTTCCCCGCCCCGACAGTCAGTGGCAGGGTGGCGTGGCGGGCATCGTTGCCGACCACGAAGCCCACATCGAGGGGGCCGTCTACAAACTCTCCGACCGTGACCTCCAAGCCCTCGACGACTACGAGGGCGTTGCCGACGGCGAGTACACGCGCACTAAGATACAAGTTGCGTTGCGTGACGGAGACAACATCGAGGCCATCACCTACCTGGCCAACCCTGAACCCGACGGTCCGTTTACACCGTCATGGCGGTACCTGCACACCATCATCAAAGGCGCACGCCAACACGGCCTGTCGCCGCCGTGGATTCAATACCTGCGCCATTTAGGTGATCCCATCGACGTTCGCCCCTGGGGATTCTGGGCAACGCTGGGCTGGACAATGGCCTGTGCCGCCATCACGGTGGGCATTGCCATCGTTTTCACACTCATCACGATGCTCCTGATTGACACCCTGCTCCCCACGCATCCGTTTTTCGCCGCCGAGAAAGCCGCAAAAGCGCTACAGCCCTACATGGCGCCGCTGAACTGTATCACCTACCTCGCAGCAGCAGCAGCATGTATATCGCTGCTCGTATTCCTTGCCCATTGGCGCACACATAACGCCTTGGGATACCTCAACCTACGCCAATTTCGCCTTCGTCATTTGGTCCTGTCGGCGATCGCTCTAGCAGGCGTTGCCACCGGTGAAATCTTCATTGCAAAAGTGCTTGATCGGCCCGTCGACGATGACGTCATTGCCATATTTGCCAATCCGCGATGGGCTCCGTTGGTCTTCCTGATGCTGGTCGTCGCGGCCCCCTTACTTGAAGAGATTGTCTTTCGCGGATTCATGTTTCGCGGGATTGCCCACTCACCGGCTAGGCCCGCAGGCGCTGTCATAATCACCTCGTTGATCTTCGCTCTGTCGCATTTCTATTACCCTGCCCATGAAATATTCGTCGTTTTCTTGATCGGCATCTTTCTCGGCGTTATACGACACATGACAGGCTCGACCCTCATTACCATCATCCTCCATGCGGTAGGCAATCTCGTTGCCTTCACGATGCTGGCGGTTGAATATTACTAACGGCATTGGGCCGCCCTCCTCCGTTACAATAGTCTCATGTCCACCCCAACGTTTAACCTCGCGATCGAAACCTCGTCACGCCACGGTTCGATCACGCTCGGAGCTGACGCTGCAACTCTCGACACGCTCGAACTCGACCAGCCACATCGTCACAACGTCGAGTTGACCGCTGGCATCGACCGGATTTTTTGCAAACACGCCGCCAAACCTGAGCAACTCACCCAGATATATCTGTCCATCGGTCCTGGCTCTTTCACCGGTCTGCGCATCGCTGTCGCCACCGCGAAGATGCTAGCCTTTACACTCAAAACGCCTATCGTTGCTGTCCCGACGCTCGACGTCATCGTGCAAAACGCACCGGCCGAGCACGAACACGTCGCTGTTTGTCTCGACATCAAGCCCGATAGCATGTACACCGGTATCTACAGTCGCACAGGTAAGGGTTGGCAATCGACGACCAGTCCCGATCACCTCACGCCCCATCAATTGCTCAAAACTGCGCCTCGCCCCCTTGCACTTATGGGTAGCTGCCTGCCCGAATATCCCTGGCCGGAAAATGTCCAACTGCTCGACCCGCAACTGGCCATGCCGCGCAGCGAGCAAGTCTGGCGGCTCGGCCACGCCCTTGCCCAACAAAACCGCTTCAGCGAAGCCATGGGCCTCATCCCCCTGTACGCCCGACGTCCCGAAGCCGAGCAACTGTGGCAAAAACGTCAACGACAGCAAAAGAATTGATTTTTGCCGCACCAGCACCGCAACCTTTTATTTCAAAGACCACACCTAACGCGGCGTAGGTGATTAGAATCTGACCATGATACCGAAGGTGGTCATCGTAGGGCGGCCCAATGTGGGCAAATCCAGCCTGCTGAACCTGCTGGCCGGCCGTCGTGTCAGTATCGTGGACGCGACGCCGGGCATCACTCGCGACCGTGTCAGCGCCATGGTGCAACTGCCGGACAACGACAGCGGCGACAGGCAAGCCATCGAGCTGATCGACACCGGCGGTTACGGTATCGAAGACAGTCAAAACCTTACCGCCGAAGTGGAACAGCAGATTGCCATCGGCATCGCCGAGGCTGACTTGATCCTTTTCGTCACGGATGCCCAAAGTGGCCTGCTGCCTCTTGATCGTGAAGTGGCCCAACTGCTGCGTAGCGAGGCAGGCCAAACACCGGTCCTGCTTGTCGCCAACAAGGTGGACGGGCCCAGCCACGAACCCGAAGCGTACGAAACCCTGCAAATAGGCTTGGGCGAACCGACCATGGTCTCGGCGACCAGTGGCCGCCACAAGGCGGACCTACTGGAAACTATCCGAGGCCGTATTGGCCAAATACCAGACGCCGGTGAACCCAGAACGCACACATCTACGGACGCCGGCGTTCTCCTTGCTATCGTAGGCAAACGCAACGCCGGCAAAAGCACGCTCGTCAACACCCTTGCCGGTGAACTGCGAGTCATCGTCAGTGAAACTGAAGGGACCACCCGCGATGCGGTCGACGTCCACTTCGATTTCGATGGCCGAGCCTTTACTGCCATCGACACCGCCGGAGCGCGTAAGCGAAAAAGCATCCGCGAAGATGTCGAGTTCTACAGCCATCATCGCGCTCTGCGCAGCATCCGCAGGGCACATGTTGTCCTGCTGCTTATCGACTCCTCGGTACCCGTCAGCCAAGTCGACACCAAGCTGGCCGGCGAAATCATGCGGCACCACAAGCCCTGCGTCATCGTCGTCAACAAATGGGACCTGGCCGAGACCGATCACACGCAAGAACAATATCTCGAATACCTTGACGACACGCTCAAGGGACTGTCGTTTGCACCCATCGCGTTTATCAGTGCCACCCGCGATGAGGGAGTGCGCGACGTGGCGGCCATGGCGCTCAACCTCTACCAGCAGGCCGGACACCGCATCTCCACCGGCCAGCTCAACCGCCTGGTTGAATCGATCGTTACCGGCCACGGCCCCGTCTCCCGATCGGGCAGACGCCCCAAAATCTATTACGTGACCCAACTGAGCACGTACCCGCCCACCATTGGCCTGTTCGTAAACCAGCCCGAGCTGTTCGACAATACCTACCAGCGGTTCCTACTCGGTCGGCTGCGAGACGAGGTCCCTTTCGCCGAGGTTCCCATCAAGCTCATCATCCGCCCACGCCGTCGCATGCCCAAACAGACGAACGAGCAGTCGTAACCGGACACGCCAGCACCTGCCCGTGAGAATCTAATTTACAGGCGCTTAATTTTTTCCATCAGCCAGTAGGCAAAGTCGGACTTGTCCATGCGCCCCGGCATGTCGCGAGACCCGTCGGCGGCAATCCACACGGGTTGGATTTCATTGGCACCTATCGTTTCCAAGGGATTGGCCACGATCCCGTCAACACCTTTGCTCACCAGTTTTGCCAACGCCCGCTGCTCCAAAACAGCCGAATCCTCCAGTGCAAAACTGACGACACGCTGATCGGCACGCTTCCCCTTGACAACTTCCTCCACCAGATCCGGCGTCGGTACAAGGCGTAAATCCCACGCACCGGATTCGCTGCCCTCATCATCTTGCCGAGGCCGCTTACCGTCGATCACCTGCGACGGCCGATAGTCTGCCACAGCTGCGGCCATGACCAGTACATCGTGACTGCAAAAGTGCTCGCCAACCAAGTGCCGCAGATCATCGCACGACTCGAAACGGTGCACGCAACATGTTTCACAACCGTCCGGCCACATCGGCTCGGCAACCTGCGGACCGGCCAGCAGCGTCACCGTATGGCCCGCACCTGCCGCCGCTTGCGACAACGCTACGCCCAACTTGCCGCTAGACCGGTTGCCGATATAACGCACAGCATCGACCCGCTCCCACGTCGGCCCGGCTGTGATCAAGATACGCATGAATGATTACTACCTGAAAGCGGCTTGGACAACGGCCGTGAATCAAACTGGTCAGCCTATCTTCAGTGCGTCGGGGCCGACCGTGACGATGGTCATGTTCCCGGGCCGTTGCTCGGCCACGAAGGACCGCAACTTGTCAACCGTTACCGTGTCAACCTGCGCCGCCACTTCCTCGAGGCTGCGTGGCTTGCCATAAATGTACTGATCGGCCGCAATCGCCCGCGCCCTTGCGCTCGTCGATTCACCTTGCATCACCAGATGCGACTTCATTCCCACGATGGCCCGTTCAAATTCATCGTCTTCGATCCCGTCTCCCAATCGGCGATGTTCGCCTGCCAGCACGTCAAGCGTTTCCTGCGCCCGAGGCGTGGTGGTGCCGGCGTAACTGATCACCGCTCCACGATCGCGCTGCCCCGCATAGGCGGCATACACCGCGTAGCACAATCCCCGCTTTTCACGCACCTCGGTAAACAGCCTTCCGCTCATGCCCCCGCTGAGCACCGCCACCGCTGCCCGACACATCACGCTACGCTCATCTCGTTCCGGCAGCGTGTCATACATCAAGCCGATATGCACCTGCGACGTCTTGGCCATATCGTGGTAGTAACCTTGCGGCGGCGCCCGAGTCTCGGCCACGTCGTCGCGACAGCCCTGCCAATCGCCCAGCAACTGGCCGACCTGATCCTTCAATTGCGACCAGTTAAACTTGCCGGCAAAGCTGAGTACGGCGCCGCCGGGCACAAACGAATCCTGCCAGTATTGCCGCACCTGCGCCAAGCTCAAGGATTCGATATCCGCCCGCGTACCCAACGGTGACCGGCCTATGGGCTGGGGAAAGTGGCGGGCCTTCAATGCCAGAAATACCTTCTGCTGCGGCTCATCTTCCAAGGCATCCAGTGATTGCAGCGCCAGATCGCGTGTCGGCCCCAGAGACTGCTCAGCTAGCATGGGCCGGCGAACCATGTCGGTCAGCAAGCCCAGCGTATCACCCAGTTTTGAACCCAGCATCGTCGCACCGAGGCGTAGGTGGCGTGTTTCCACTTCGCTGCCCCGCTGTACGCCGAGTTGATCGAGGGCATCGCTGTGGGCCTTGGCATCCAGATCGCCGGCGCCGCGGCAGATCATCTCCGCCAGAAGGGCAGCCACGCCCTGTTGGCCTTCCGGCTCGAACACCACACCCGACGGCAATTGAAAGGTCATCGCCAGCGACTGGGCGTGACCGATCGGTTCGGCCACCAACCACAACCCATTTTCGTACTGGTGCTGGCAAATCGCATTCATCACGGAGCATTGTAGCGGCCCCCATCAGCGCCACAACGATTCATTGCCAAGGTCCAAACGCACACTCAATCTTCATGCACTGATCGAATAACGGGCAATGACAAACTTGGCAGGAACCCTGCATCGGCCAAGGCCAGCGATGACCCAACGCAGAGGCATGGTAAAGTTACCTGAGAGTTGTACCTGCAAACTTGACCTTATTGGCTATTGTCCGCCTGCAGGTAAGTCTAAAGTCGAAGATCCAGGGTGCGCCGGACCGTAGCGGCGCCGGTATCCAACGATTCTCGATCCGACCAGACACAGCCCAGGCCAATCACCGTCGCCTGTTCACCGTTTCGGCCAAGTGTTCGAGTGGGTAGCGTAGATGCCATGGCCTACAGAATCGGCGGCACGGGCCAGTCGGAATAGTGTCGCCACTTCTCGTCCACGTCGATGCCCTGCTCGTCCAGTAGCGTCATGATGCGCTGGCGTTCCTTGGCCTGGTACTCTGCTTCGGCAGCGCTTGCTTCGTACGGTCCATTGTGCGCGAGGCTGCGTTCCCACGGGCTGAGAGCCGGGTCAGCCGAGTCGATCGAGGTCAGCCAGTTTGGGCGGAAGCATTCGACGTGCAGACCGATGCGCGGCAAACGGTTGGTCGAATGGCACGCGCTGCCTGAATGGAACGTCAGGTAGTGCACGAATAGCACGTCGCCCACCTCGGCCACGAACTCGTAAGGCTCCACGTCCGGGCCGAGCACATCCTGAACGTTCTGGTTGATGTGCAGGTCCGGGTGCTCCACGATCCATTTCTGATTCGTCTTGTGCGTGCCCGGATACGCCAGGTAATTCCCGCTGCCCGGCTCGGTATCGACCAGCGCGACCTGAAAAGAGAACCCACGATACAGCACGGGGACCGGCGGCGCATGAAAATCGATGTGCGCCCCTTCACGGAGCTGCTTGGGTTGGGGGTTGTAACACTTCAGGAAAAGGTGGTAATTGCGCACGCCGTCCCACTTGTCGCCGCCATGCAGTTCGCTCCAGGCGGCGCGCAGCCTTGGCTGCTCGTAAAGCTTCTCCAGGACCGCGTTGCGCCCGGATTGCTCGATGCGCCCCATGTCTTCATACCACTGAAGGTCGTAGCGAGTACCGGGTTTCTCCTCGTCCCATTCATACAGCGGACGATCGTCAGCCAAAATGCGGCGCACTTCATCCAGCGCTTCGTCACAGAACTCATGGTCCACGAGGCCCTTGACCACGGCGAAGCCGTACTCCACGAAGTGGTCCGCGAACGACAGTGATTCATCCATGGCGAATGTCATGATCCATCATGATATGATCGCGGCGATGCCCAGTCCATTGAGCATTGAAACCTTCTGCTTCGGTGACTGGATGACCAACTGTTACGTGGCGGCGGTGGGCAACGCCGGTTTCGTACATGGCGCGGTAGAGAAAATTGCCAGCTTGATTCCCTCGGACACGCGCACGGTGACCGACATCGGCTACGACCACGGCCGGCTGATGGCGATGCTGGTCCGACAGCGAAATTAGCGTCGCCTATGCCAAAACCTCGCTCCTTGTCACTACTCAATAAACGGATCGTTACCTGTCGTCGCTGCCCTCGACTGATCGACCATTGTCGCCGATCGGCCCTGCAAAAACCGGCCCGGTTCAGCGACAGCAACTACTGGGCCCGCCCAGTGCCCAACTTCGCCGACACCACCACCAATCCCCGGCTACTAATCCTCGGCCTGGCACCGGCGGCGCACGGAGCCAACCGCACCGGCCGCATGTTCACGGGCGATCAATCAGGCAATTTTCTCTACCGCGCCATGTACGAAACCGGCTTCGCCAACCAGTTTCACGCCACCTGCGCTGATGATGGTCTTGCACTGCACGACGCACTGATCACCGCCGCCTGCCACTGCGCGCCTCCCGACAACAAACCCACTCGAGAGGAATTGGACAACTGCGCAAGCTGGCTCGATCAGACATTTGACTTGATGACCGACCTGCGAGTGATCCTCTGCTTGGGACGAATCGCCATGGACAGCGCGCTCAAGATGTATCAGCGCCGCGACTGGATCCACACGCGAGCCGCTTATCCCTTCGCCCATGGGTCCGAGCACCGCATCCCTGACGCGCCAGTGATTTTGTGCTCCTACCACCCCAGCCAGCAAAACACCTTTACGGGAAAACTAACCCAACCAATGCTGATCAAGGTACTGAAACGCGCCAGAATGCTTGCCCGTCAAAGGGGCGCACGCCCACGGGCATAACCCACTCTTTTAACGCGTCGCACGAAGTTCTCCACCTGCGGGGCGGCGAAAATATGTACGCGCCTTTGCCCGTTTACGCGCCTATACTTAGGTATCGCTTTTCGCCCGTGCCGTTTCTGGACAAGGTCGAAAAGGGCGCTTGTCGCAGCAATGCCCGCTGGTCTACTGCATTCCAGCCACACGGAAAGGCATAGGTAAACGTGGAGATTGACAGGATTGAGTCCGCCGCATGGATGCTACTGGATGTGGCTGATTACCTGCGCCAGCAGCCCAAGACCCGTCCCAGCGATAAGCCGGCCTGCAACGCACTTCGCGTCAAAATCATGCGGCAGTTGCGGCAACAGGAAAAGGCAGGCGACCCCTTGGGCATTGTTGCCCAAGCCGAACAACTGCTCAAAGGCGAAGCAAAACTACCTACATAGATGGCAGCGCCATCACGGCAACAACTTGGCCAACTCATCATGAGGCCGGGGGATGACATGGGCGGCTACCAGTGTGCCTATTTTCCCCACCGCGGCGCTGCCAGCATCCACAGCCGCAGTCACCGCCGCCACATCGCCACGCACCATGACCGTCACATGAGCAGCGCCGATCTTCTCCTTGCCCACCAACTCCACACTCGCCGCCTTGAGCATGGCGTCGGCACCTTCGATCACACCTGTCAGCCCCTGGGTTTCCAGCAAGCCCAACGCTTCCATCTTTGATCCTTTCTCGTCTTGGTCTTCTTTCGGCAATAAGTGCAGGTAGCCTTCTGAAATCGTGCTGTACTCCTGATCGGTATCAATCAGTGGCACGGCATCACTATCGGCAAAACGCAGCAGCGTCGTCGCCGTACACTTGGCGTGCATCTCCTGGGCCACCTGCCGGCTCACCTCCACGGCCCGCCGCACGTTCTCGGAGTCACCGACCATTTTGATCAAACATTGCCGGCCCGCGTCGCCCTCTACACCGACGATGCGCACGTTGGCAGCCTTGACCGCCTGGTCGGCAATGACCAACGCGATCGACAGGCCGACCACTTCAACCATCGCAACGTTGTACAGTTTACTTGCCAGGGTTTAGTCGTCTCTTCTGGTCAATCACAGTCCGCCTGGGCATCACCGGTCCAGTTGCGCGATCACACGGCTAACAATCTGTTGCACCGTCTGTTCGTCCACGTTGGCCAGGTCGCACCCTCCGGCCGGCGGGGAAACCAGACCGTGCTCGGCAACCATGCACTGGATCGTGCGGGTGATACTTTCGATGTTCAACTGCGACGCCGCCGATTGATGCTGGCGGCCACGACCCATGTTGAACCCGCGTACCGTCATGCCTGCGCGGAAGCCTTCCGGAAAGTCGGCGCCCGTCAGCATCACTGCGATCAGGTCGAGCACCTGGTACTGAATCTTGCTCGCCTCCTCGATCCGCCCTTCCCGGGCAAGGTTGTACATCTTCATGATGACTTCCGGTACTACGCCCGAGGTTGCAATCGTCCCGCCGTCGCCGCCCATGATGACCGATGGC
>Ga0310125_10000960_pt1 | contig 14182 bp, 8 predicted proteins | sample CB11b_Tmax_Bot8__FD_203508 | JGI IMG/M metagenome (GOLD analysis project Ga0310125, IMG submission 203508) | Marine microbial communities from Western Arctic Ocean, Canada - CB11b_Tmax_Bot8 | ecosystem: Environmental > Aquatic > Marine > Oceanic | place: Canada: Western Arctic Ocean | collected... | reverse complement strand
CGTTCTTCCAAGCCATCGGGCATCGTGCTGCGCGGTTGGATTCTTATCTCCTCAATGTCGGCTTTGTTGATCGAGTGTACCTTTCCCTGGTTGTCGCCAATCGTCAAAACTTTTATGTCATCTTTGATTTTCACGCCTGACATTAGGCGTCCATTGGACAATGCGATGTTCATGGTCTCGTAGCTTGGTGCCACGGTACGGCTCGGTTCGAGTATTGACTCAATCAGGTGAATGCGTGAAAAACGGTCGCCGATACCTGTCAGGTCGGGGCCAATACGACCCTTCGCATCACCCACTTGGTGACACTTGATGCACTGTGACTTTTCGGCTGCGGCAAAAACCTGGCTACCGCGAATAATGTCGCCTTGCCGCATCAGTGCAAATGTGCTGAGTCGCTCGTGCTCTGCCTTGGAACTCTTGCGTCGAAAACGCAGGTGGAATTGAGTTGTGTCTTTCGCACCGTCCAGCCATAGTACCAATTGACTGGTGTTGCCAGGCAATTGCGCTGTAAAGTGATCCGCATTCGGGCGATAATTGGTGACCGCATCTCGCTTATGCACCAGCTTGGTGTTCAACCAGACCTGAAGCGTTGCGTTGCTGCCTGCGAAAAACTCGACATCCGATTTCGTAGGATTCTCCAAGTGCGCAACGGCTAACCAGACAGGCTGTTGAGTAATATTGTATTCACTGTCAATCACAATGCGTGCGTCGGTTCCCGTTGTGACTTGGGAATGGCGGTGAGCGAGATCATTGGGAATGGTATCGATAGCATTCTGGCCACCCGTTGGATCGAAGCCTGTGATCAATTGATTCAGTAATGTTTTCGCAGTATCGGTTGAAAGCGAACCAAAGATTGTCCAGCGTAGCACCACGTTACTGTCAGACTGGATCTTAGAAATTGCCCTGTATAAACGGGACTTTTCAGGAATTGATGAGTGATCCTTGTCCCAACTCGAGATGGCGCGAACGAGTTTTGTCAGAATGTCGATCGATCGGGTTGTCTGAGCAATGGATGTGAGCGTGTCTAATTGATCCGGCCCACCATGATCGGCGAGATAGTCGATCGCCGCGAGTTGTGTGTCCGCGTGGCCAAGTGCCGCAACGGCTTGTCGTACGGCACCCGGTTGGGCCAACTCGCGAAGCGCATTGAGACTCTCTCGACATGTTTTACGATCCTCGTCAGCCGCGAGATGGAGAAGGCGATCGGACGCCTCCTTGATGCCAAGCTTTCCAGCAGCGAACACGGCAGCGCGTCGCACACGTACATCTTCGTCATTCAGCAGTTCTATCGTCTGTTGCGAGATGTCAACGTGTTTGCGGATGGCCAGTGTATGGACCGCTGCGGACCGGACGGCACCATTAACGGATTGCAGTTGGCGGACCAGGTACGTGTCGCACTTAAGTTTTGGCCGTTGGCCAAGATGATAAATCACTTCAGCAAGCACTTGTCCATTTTCCAGTGATTGGGCGAGGTCCAAGAGTCCTGGCTCGTTCACTTCGTCCAGTCCCGAGATTAAATAGTTGAGGGCAGTCAGGCGATTTGTCTCAGCCACTTTTGTTGATTGAATCACCTTCATGAAAAGGTTTGGAATTGACGGATGCGTTCTTTCTTTTAACGCGTCAAGAATCACGGTCAAACGCGCGGGGTTGAATTCTTCAACTAGGCATTCAGCAAGTGTCTCAAGCGGAATTGACACGCCTTCGCGCAAGATTTGCGCCCGAAGGGTGGCGCTGTCTTTGTCTCGCTTCAGAAAGACTTTCAACAGCTTGTTTGCGATCGAATCCGTCCGGTCCCAGGCAACGGTATTTGCTGGTCGCGGATCGGGTCGGAATCCCCAGTACTGGTAGGGCGCCGGTTTTTTGTAAACGCGGACAAGCATTTCAGCGTATTGATTACGGTTCATACATCGCTCTAACAGTGCATCGACAACGACAGGAATGGTTTGTTCGGCCGCTGCGTTCAGTGCAGCGGTTCGTAAAGGAGAGAGCGGATCGTCCCAGCATGTAAAAACGTATGGCCAATTGTTTGCCTGACGCAATGTCCAGGCAGTCGCGTGGGTGATCGCGGTGTCGGGTTCGCGGTTGATGTGAAGAGACAACCAATGCGGCGCGTCGATCCAATTTAATCGACCCAGTGCTATGATCACTTCACGCAATAAACGTGGGTCACGTTCCACTGGCAATTCCCCCAGTCGTTGACAGATCGTTGTGTTACCTCGAGTCGCCTTAAGATTACCTTGGACCAGAATTGGATCGGTCAGGTCTGTAATCGCGCGAATGGTCTGAATTTGTACAGGGACTGAGTGTTCCGACTGGGCAAGTTCGAAAAGGGTTTTGATTGCCTTTTGGCTTTGTGCAGCGGCGATGATCCAAATTGCATGAAGACGTCCGGTTGGACTGACATGGCCACGTTGAATTGCTCGAATTAATTTGTCGCGCCCAGATTTTCCGGCATGTTCGATCGCCACCTGGGCCTCAATTCGTTGGTGATGACCGGGGGAGTTAAGCTGCGCAATCCAGGATTCAATTGTTGGAGCGGTTAGTTTTTGTGTTTTCGATTTACCACCTTTAGCTGTGGCGTTCGACACACGATCGCCAACATAGGTGATTCGGTAGATGCGTCCTCGTCCGCGTTGGGGTCGTTGCCCGTCACACCAGTCCGAGATCAAAAGCGAACCATCGCGATCAACTACCACATCCGTTGGTTTAAATCCGTAGGGATCCTCGGGAGCGCCGAATATAAAAGTGGTTTCTTTCATGGGTGCAAAACTACTGCCGAGTTGTTTTCGTTGGTAACCCACAATTGCTCGACCCCATTCACAAGCAAACAGGCTGTTTTGGTATTCTTTGGGAAAAGCCGTTTCCAAGTAGGTCGTTACGCCGGCTGACGAACCTCGCCCCAGGTCAGCAAGGGGGGGCATGATTTCAGCAGGATGTTCGTAATAGTGGTACGGATAACCGTGGTCCGAGCCAAAGAAGCAATGACAGACGCGCGTCATGTAATCTCCGCCATCATTTTCATTATCACGAACAAAGACGTTTAATTCAGCGTCCAAAGTGATGTCATAGATGTTGCGCAATCCGGTTGAAAAGACATGCAGGTCGGTGCCATCGGTCCGGCAGCGAAGGATGCCACCTTGTCGAAATAACAGCCGGTCACCTTCGGGACGAGTGACATCACAACCCCGGTCGCCGAGTGCCAGGTAAAGCCAGCCATCGTATCCGGCAACGACTCCGTTAGCGCAGTGCAGGCGATTTGAGTTTTCTTCGGGAGTCAATCCCAGACCTTTGATTAAATCATGCCGCTCATCGGCCACGTCATCGCCATTAGTATCCCGCAATAAAGTCAACAGTGGTGCGTGCATCACGAAGACCATACCATCGTGATACGCCAAACCTTGAATCGAATTCAAGCCTTTAGCAAAAACAGTTGATTTGTCGGCATATCCATCGTCGTTGGTGTCTTCCAGGATTCGTACTTCGTCACGACGGACGATCTCAATTCCTAAGCCGGTTAAATAGTCATGCGCGACAAACAGTGTCTTTGTGCGCGGGCCAATCGCGATCACTGACGGGTACTCAATCAAGGGATCGCAAGCAAACAAAGTGGCTTGAAAGCCGTCGGGTACAACCAAGGGTGGAAACCGTGTCTCGGTATCTGGTCCGATTTTGGTAGGTGCAATGTCGTCGGCCTGCGCCAAGTTCTGAAGCTGGAATGACACTTCGCCAACCGTTAATAAAAGGGTAGCCGCGACCGTGATGCAGGTCACCGAATTTATGTTGAGTTGCATTGTGTCAATGAAATCGGGTTGAAGAAATGGATCACGACGATCGATTGCCAGAAGAGCATCGGCAGTTAAAAAGGAACTTGCCAGAGAAACCCCTCGAGCAGTCATGTTATCAAAATCAAGTAGATGAGTCAGCCGGGAGAAGGATTGCCGGGGTTGTGCGAAGTGGAGCATCTGCGAAAAACGGCAAGGACGTCCCTCCGGGATGGCAATTTTTTTAAAACCTTTCGGGTCGAGGAAACTTCTTGGAACAGCTCTTCCTGTTTGTTCGATAAAATGTTGTGGACCGCACCTTGATGGGAGGTTATAACATCAAGAGGCGGCAGGGAACTTGTGAGCGAGGGTTTCGGTTGTTGAGGGTGTTCAAGTGATGAGACACAGAGGGGATGATCGTAGCTGGCACCCTTGAAACCACGGTTGGATTTTTGGGCAGTTGACATTTCTCTTTTGTTGCGGCAAATGGAAGCGAAATGTGAATACAGAATTTTCACAGGTTGGTGATAGGCCATGCTGACCATTCCGGGCTGTAGCAGTGGATTTTGCGATGGTGTCACGCGTCGCAGTTTTTTGCAGATTGGCGGATTGGCGTTTGGTGGTTTGTCGCTGACAGATATTTTGCGAGCCGAATCGCAACAGCCCGCAGGCGGATCGCATAAATCGATCATCATGATCGTGTTACCCGGCGGTCCACCCCACCTCGACATGTTCGATATGAAGCCGGAGGCTCCGGCGGAGATTCGTGGTGAGTTCAAGCCAATATCGACGAATGTGGCCGGAATTCAGATCACAGAATTGATGCCCCGCACGGCAGCGATGATGGATCGTTTTGCAATTGTGCGGTCACTTTACGGTGCTCGGAACGATCACAACGTACACCTCTGTCTAACCGGTTGGGAAACGCATCCGACGCAGGGTGATTCACCGGCGTTCGGTGTTTATCCACGAGACGGCTGGCCTTCGATTGGTGCGGTCCTGTCGAAGGTACAGGGCAGTGCGCGAACGACCATGCCACCGTTTCTGAGCCTGGCGCCAAAAAATGCGGAATCGATGACGCGCGCGCCGCTGAGCCAACCCGGATTTCTCGGCATCGGTCATGCGGGTTTTGAGCCGAATCGACGTACGCAGAGCGTCGAGGTTTACCGTTCCGATATTCAGGACAAGGCATTGGGGGACCGGCAGGAAGAGTTGGCCGATTTTGTTCTGCGAGACATTTCGATCGATCGGCTGAATGATCGGAAGCAATTGCATGCCAGTTTAGATCGCTTTCGCCGTGACCTGGACGCGAAGAGCCGTGTTGCGGGGTTGGATGCGGTTCAGCAGCAGGCGTTCAGTCTGCTCAGTTCGAATCAACTTGTGGCGGCCCTTGATTGGCAACAAGAAGAGCTTGATTTACGTAAAGCCTTCGGAATCAGTGACAGTGCGGTGCCGGTCAAAGGTGGCGCGGAATTAGTCAAGCAGTTCATTGTCGCGCGAAGGTTGGTCGAGGCGGGAGCCCGATGTGTTACGTTAGCTTTTAGTCAATGGCCACTTGAACGTGAAAGTCGTGGTGGATTCAATTGGGACTGGCATTCAGATAATTTTGCCAAGGCACGTCTCAATTTGCCAATGCTCGATGTGGGACTGAGTACCCTGGTGTTGGACCTTGAACAACGGGGGATGCTGGATGACGTTTCGATTGTCGTCTGGGGTGAATTTGGTCGGACGCCGCGGATCAATGCCTCGGCGGGTCGAGATCATTGGCCCCATGCTGCTTCGGTGTTGTTGTCAGGCGGAGGCATGCAAACCGGTCAAGTTGTTGGCGCCACGGACCCCCATGGTGGCGAACCGACAGATCGCCCGGTCCAATACCGTGAAGTTTTCGCAACGCTTTACCACCAGTTGGGACTGGATCCCCACCAATTGGTGCTTGATCATCCGGAGGGTCGACCGTACGATCTTTTGGATGGGGCCAAGCCAATCAGCGAGTTGATTTAAGTCTGAAAAAGCCAAATCCTCCCGACACACCACCTGTCAATGAATCGCAGAAAAATGCGTCGTTGATGGTGCAAAAGAGACCGACCAACATGCGCGTAATGGTGCGCCAACCTGGTTTTGACATCTGAGTACTGGAGACTTTGAAGGAGGGGCCGTATGCAAGACCGTTTAGGACAGCTATTGGAAGATCATGACTGCTTGTACGGTGTGATTTGTCGTGACGCTACCATGATCCAACTCGAGCTGATCGCGCAGGCCGGTTATCACATCGTCTGGCTTGATTTGGAACATGGGTCGCAGTCCAATTCGGAAGCAATCCAGTTGGCTCGTACGATCGTGCATCTGGGCATGGTGCCGTTGGTTCGAATTCCTGAAATGTCCCGCAGCAATGTCCAGGTTCTGTTGGACGGTGGAATTCAGATCCTGACACTGCCAGATGTGCGTAACGCGCAACAGGCGGCCGATTTTGCGCAGTTGGGAAAATATCCTCCATTGGGTGAACGGGGCGTGTGTTCCAGCAGTGCCAACTTCAACTATCACCTGCGGGATCCCGAGCAGGATCTTGTTGTTTCAAACAATGCAACACGACTGATGGCGATGATCGAGAGTGACCAGGGTTACCAATCCCTGGAGTCAATTCTGGAGGTTGAAGGGATCGACATGCTGACCGTTGGACCCGCCGATTGGGCCACTCACAGTGGCCTGTTTGACGGAGCGGCGAAAACGCAGCTGGTTCCGAAAATCGAACATGTGCTCACCGCTTCTGCCGAGGCAGGCCGAATCACCACCATGGGCGTATTCGATGCCAAGGACGTTGGTCGGTATCGCGACCTTGGTGTACGTATCATCTTTGTCGGTGTGGATGTAAATATGCACCGCAACGTATTTGTGGATACACTGGGAAGTTTTCAACAGGCAGCGGGAAACCGCTAAGTATCCTGCGGGAATCCATGTTCAGGTTACCGGATCCGCTGGGACGATGTGGCTGCGGTGATCGGTAAAATCTGGTTCTGCTCCCGATCAATCGTTGGTCGTCGAGGTGTTGGCTTGCCTACGGCGTTTGTAAGCCAGCAGGCAATCGTCCGCTTCGCACAGGATTGGCGTAAAATCACGGTGTGCGATCCATTCCTCGCGTTGGAACTGGCGGATGTGGTTGTCAACGTGACAGGCACTGACATACACGATGGTACGGTTCCAGGGAGAAATGTTCGCTGGCGAAGCGTGCACGAGATTGCAATGAAACATCAGTAATGATCCGGGCGGCCCTTTCGGAGCCACCAGGCCTCCTTGTTCAACGAGGCGGCTGACTGTTGCCTTGTCCAAGGTCCAAAGCGGGTAGGACGTCGTGCCCAGGTCGTGTCCGGCTGCGAGCGTTCCATCGGTGTGACTTTTGGGGATCATCATTAAAGGTCCGTTGAATTCCGTCACTTCATCAATGAAGACGGCGATGTTCATGGCCCGCGGTTCTGGCATCAGGTCGTCCCGTGCCCAGGTTCCATAGTCCTGGTGCCATTGCCAAACGTCACCGTCGAACGCGGCCTTGGCATTGATCTTGAACTGATGGATGTAAACCTCCCCACCGAGTAGTTCCATCACCGGCCTGATCATGCGAGGGTGATGAGCCAGCAGCCGGAAGGCCTCATTATAACGGTGTGTGGCAAAGGCCGTACGCACCGCCTCTTTGTCTTTCTCTCGCCAGACTTCCGGACGTCGCTGCGCAAAAACTCCCGGTAACTCTTGCCTGAGTACGTCCATCTCTTCTTGTGAAAACGTGCCTGGCAGGAATAAGTAGCCCAGCTCTTCGAATTGACGGACCTGATCCGGGGTTAACATGTGGCTTGTGTTCCCAAATTCAGAGGATCTTTTTTCATCACTGCCTGGTGCAGCAAACGATAAAGTTTTAATCCTTCATTGCTCCCGGTGAAATCCCCCGCCGGAGTGACAGGCATACAATCCGGGGAATTGCCATGGACCTGATCACAGGTTGCCCAGGTTTTCACGCTGTTGGCTAAATCCAGCTTAGAAATACACAAGCCGTCTCATTGGACATTGGTTCTGGAAAGGGATGGCTGCTTCGAGACAACGATATGCGACGTTTTTCCTGCAAAATGCTCAGCGGCTCAAATTTTGGATTCATTACGAGGATTTTCAATGGCTTATTTCCGGTCTTCCCTGCCGATCCTGGTTTTCCAAGTGCTGCGTGATCCGGATTGTGACTGGAAAACGTTCGCCGGTTCTGAAAAAATCAGGACACCAGGACAGGATACAAGGACAACGATTTTCCAGCACCTGCCATGACTGCCATGTTCCACAACAGGGCGAGAACCATCTTTCCTATTGAGGACACGTTTTCAGCAAGAAGGCGAGAAATGTTGAAGCACAAACAGATGCGATTTTCGCTGGCAGGCCTGGTCCTGGGATCAAGCCTGGTTTTGGGTTATGGATTGCCAGTGTACGGGCAGGGTGTTGATGTCGATGGTGGCCAGTCGCTGGAAGCACCAAAAGTTCTGCGGACCTTTGGCAATCGGGGTCCTGTTGAAGTTGTTCCGCCACCACCGTTGGCCTCCGACGAGCCCACTTTTTCGGATCCCGGGGGTCGTCTCGAGGTCATGATCGATCAAAAGCACGGGTACATCAAACGTTTACGATTTCCCCAGCTGTTCGACCAGGCGGAGGTCCGAAGTATCGACCGGTATCTTGTTTTGGGAGGGGTGTCCAGCTCCGAGTTGGATGATGAAGTCACACGCTTTAAAGACAATACGACGGCGGACATTCCCCACATCGTGGTAGAATGCCTGAACCGCCGATCGGGAATCGCCATCCGAAAACTCTACAAGCTCGACCCGGTTAACCTGGAAATCATCAAGACGATCGAACTCGAAGCGCCCCGGGAGACGATTCTCAACATCGTATCGACCACCGTTCTCTCGGATGAAGTCCTCCAGGGTGGATACTTCTATCAGTATGTGAGCCACACGGCTGGCCGGTATTCTGCTTTTTCCACCGACTCGGTACGGAGGCCGTACTTTGTCAATAGCCGTAACATGCAAAGCGGGTTGTGCACGGTTACCCGGCCGGATATCGATTTCACCTACGGTGAAGTGCAACTATCGGTCAATGGCGTGCCCGAGTACCTGGGCATTAACGCCGATGGTGAATTGAACAAGGGACGGCTCGAAGCCCTGGTCACCCCGGAAGGCTGGCAGTTGCCCCGGGGTAGCTGGGTTCTGTTGGGGCCGGGGCGGGAGGTGCAGACGAAGAGTTGGCTTTACGCGGCGACGCGTGGAACCCACTTGATGTGGCACCACAATTTTCAAAACCGGTTTTTCTTTGCCGCCTTTGCGCCGGAGCGCTCCCTGGACAAGAGTCTGGATCTTGCTTTTGATACCAGCTTTCTCTGGGCGCACGCGGCGACCCGGTACAAGGAAGGTGGCCGACTCGAGTTGATCGAAGGGGATCCCCAGCTTTGGAAGAGTGGCTTGCACAAACGCTGGGAAAACGAGCCACTTCCTTTCAGCGGACCGGACGGGGAACCGCTCTGGTTCCAGCGGCTCGATATTTTCGACGCTGTCTACGCGATGTTTGAAACTTTGGACCTGGGTCCGCGCGGATGGGCCACCTGCGGGATTGCGGAAACCCTGTACACGATGGGTGATTTGCTCAGTGATCATATGTGGTACGCACCCAAGATAACTGCCCGCACCGAGGACATGAAGAAGGTGCCGATGCAGGAGTACTACCGGTTTGTCCGGGCCCTGCAGAAGCGATGGCCCCGATTTCACTTTTTCAACTATGAACGGGGCGGGTACTACGCACATGGCGACACGATCCAGCAGCATCCCGAGTTCGCATTTGCGATTTTGCCGGGAGGGGGCTACAGCGGAGAAGGGATGTACACACCTCATTGGGAATATTTTTTCCCCCAGCTGACCGAAAAGTATCTTCAACAACAGAGGGAGGGTGTTTCTCTTTATATCGACTGGTCCACCCCCTCAGCCAATGTCGTGAATCTGCCCGATGGGAAAAGGATCTTCCGAAGTTATGAGTCAGCGCAAAGAGAGATCAGGAAGATGTCGCGAAGGTTGCGCGATGCAGGAAGTTTTTATTATGTGAATCAACCCTCGGGTCCCTGGGCCGATTTTGGTTACATCGAGGGAGGAAGTTGGGATACCGACACCCAGGTGGACTGGCGTTTCTGGGGAGATCGGCTGCAGCTTTACAAGATCCACGAATTTCGCCCCAACACGGTCGTGGCCCTGGATATGATGTGCGAGGAATTCATTCATCAATGCCTCCTCTATAATTTTGTGCCCAGCACCATGAACCGGATGGGCGTGGCCACTGCGCAAAGCTGGGCGCCCAAGGAACTGATTCGATTGCGCTGGTATCTGCGTGAAGCAAGCATGGTGCCGGTGCCGTTGCGGCCCGTCGCGTGGGAGACGATGGGCAGCCCTTTGGAGACGACTGTCATGACATTGCCCGGTACGTTCTATCTGGCCGCCTACAATCATGCTACCAGGGATCATGCGGCTGACCTTTCCACCGATCTTACGCCCGTGATCGACGAGCGGCCGTACACGATCTGGCGTGCAGATGTTACGCATAGGGCCGTGGGTGGGAACTGGTTCGAAACCGGGGGTCGAGCCTCATAAGAGCCTTGGTCCCGACACGGCGCAGGTTGGATACAAGTACGAGGAAGCGGTGGTTTCCTACCAGCCCGTCCGGAACGCAAGTTGGGACGGAATGAAGTTGAAGCTGGAGAATGTCCAGATTCCGCAGCGCTCGTCAGTCTTTTTCTTTCTCTCGCGAGTTCCTGCGGTGATTCGATCCATCGAAGGCAGGGACGTGATGTGGCCAGTCAGTAGCCAGCCCCATCTGCGAATTGAATGGAACACGGACGGGACACTCTTGATCAGAAATGATTACCACGAAGCCGTTTTATCCGTTTCCCCGGATTGGCTGTCCAGCGATTTTGAGGCGCAGCGGACAGACGAAAAGACCGGTTGGCCCTCTTTCACGGTCAACCATGGTACCTGGCGACTGACCAGGCAAGGACAAATCCTTTACGACAGTCGCAAGCTACCATGGCCGGCGCACATTCAAAAATCACTGGTAGCCGCCATCCAACCCATCACGACCGGCAAGCGAGTCCCAGACTCCGCTGCGCTTGGTGCGGATCACAGGTTGGTTCTGCAGAACGGCCTTGACGGCTACCAGGGCCAGTCCAACGAGCAGATGACCACCGGGCAGTGGGGAGGCGAAGTAGGCGCAGACTCCCACGGTCCGGATGGCTTGTTTCTCTTCAGCAGTGAAGAGCACGACCGCTATGCGGTGGACCTGATTCGCTTTGAACTCGCAGGCAAACTGTCCAAGGAGGCCACGGTAACGCGAGCCGTGCTACTGCTGCACGCGGAAAAGGAGGGGTCTGGCAATCACGCGTCAGCCTACAAAGTTCTCCAGCCATGGGTGGACGGGAAGACCTGGTGGAATAACTGGGGACATGGCGGCAGCGACGCCGGTTACGTCGAGACGAAGCCCGCATTCACTGCGCGGCTGATTCCCCAAGGGGATACTTTTTTCGTGGTTGATCCTACCCTTATCCAGCAATGGGCGGATGATCCTTCTTCCAATCACGGGGTGTTGTTGAAGGCGCACGACGGTGGCGCAAATTTCCACTGGTGGGCTGACGGTGACAAGGGGGATCATCCCCCTCAGCTCATCATTGAGTACAACGTCCAATAGGTACCGCTGCCTCCGTCGCTGGCGATGGGTTATGATTGATCCAGTTTTTGACAACCTGTTTTAGAAAACACCGACAACTTCCAGGAGATTTCTGATGAGGCGAAGAGAATTGTTAACCGGGCTTGGTGCTGCCAGCGTCTTGGGTGCTGTTGGCTCGGAGGCCTCCGCCGAGCAACAACAGATGCCCGTTGCGGGCAACAGTTTTGTGACCGTCCGCCCTCGCGAGGATGCCGACAGCAGAACCGAACGACGTTTTCATGTGCTCGACCCGTTTGGAAAAGAAATCGATCAGACTCACAGCAAAACTCAGGGGCTGCAAGAGGCGATCAACTACTGTGCGGCGCATGGCTATGGACTGTTTGTCAGCGGTGGGGCCAATACCAGCAACGGCGAACCCTGGCATATGAACTTGACAGCGACCGAAACGATCGAGGTTCCTCCCATGCGTTTTTGGACCTGGACCATGCGCGGCCTGACTTTTAATGGCCCTATGCAGGAGGACTTTGTACGTTTCGATTCGTTGGTCAATTCCCATCTCGACTGGACCGGTACCCAGCTGGTTTATACGGGCAATCAAGCTGCGGTGCATTTTCATCCGCGCAACCCACCGCCAGGCGATCCCACGTTGGGGATGGGCGTCAACTTGATCAACTTGCCGAATTCCATCGCGGTCTATGGCCATGGCGCACGTTGTGTTGAATTTTCACCGGCTCCGCTGCACGGTCCGATTTTTGGTAACAAAATGGTGTTTGGCGAATTGAATGGGGGCGCTTCAGATACCAAAAACGGAGCCGAAAACACCATTGGCCTGCTGGTAAACTCGTCGGCCGGAACGGCCATGTTTGCATCGAATCAAATTGACGTTTTTGCAGCGCACGGGTGTGGCAAGCAGACGTTTCGTGTGGGTTCGGGGCCACAACGGGACTTCGTCAAGGGAAATTTCTGGCGGTTGCAATCAACAACCGTGCCGAACCAAACGGTGCTGAGTAGTTTTGAAACCGGCGGACTCTACGACATCTATTTTGAGAATTCCGGACTTGCCGGGACGGTGGGCGTGCGGATGGAGGCGATCTCCAATCTCAATCGTATTCGCGGCTACAATAATTGCGTGACGCCGATCGAGGAAATTGGTTTGCAGTCAGGTGAGCAGAGCACCAACGTTTTTGGATGATGACCGTTCCATTGCTCGTCGCGAAGCGGTTACAGGTGAATGCTTGCCACCTGGAAACCGCTGGTCCAGTTTGCCGAGCAGTGTGACGTCAGAATCGGAATCGAAAACTGCCCGATGCTGTTTTCTTCCGACGAGTGGCCTGGTAGCCTTCACGGCAACGCTCACCCGCAGCGAGTCATGGTTTTCCTTGGGCACCAGTTGTACACCACCTCGTCACCCATTACGATTCAGAAAACTCCACAACTTCGAGGTGCTATCATGCCAACCAATCAGGTGGTAAAAAATTCTTGGGTCCTGCTAGCGATTCTCGTCGGAATCGCCATTGCCCGTGGTCCCGAAGTGCAGGCGGCAAACAAGATCAACGTGCTGGTATGGGACGAACAGCAACCCGTCCGGAAGAAAGTGTATCCCAACTTTCCCGGGAACTACATCGCAGACCACCTTAAAAAGAATGCCCGTTTGAGCGTTACATCCGCAAAGTTGAGCGATACCGAACAAGGACTATCTAGTGAAACGCTGCATCAGACCAACGTGCTTGTTTTTTGGGACCACCATCGGCACCGAGATATTTCCATAGAAAAGAGCCAAGAAATGGTCGATCTCGTCAAGGAAGGAAGACTGGCCCTGGTTGCACTTCATTCGGCACACTGGTCCGTGCCGTTCATGTTGGCGATGCAGGAGAGGGCTGCTCAAGATGCGCTCCAGCGGCTACCTGAACAAGATCGGGAGAAGGCCACCGTGAAGTTTCGGGGCACCGTCGGTTGGAACAAGCCCGGCGACTACGAACGTAACTTCTTGGATGTCGAGTATCACCGCACAGCAGACGGTCGAATAACTGTCTATGTCGAGCGGCCCAACTGCGTCTTTCCACGCTGCTGCACACCCACGCAGCCAAGCCAAATCCGAATCGTCAATGTCGATCATCCAATCGCCCAGGGTGTTCCCAAAACGTTCTCGATCCCAGAGACAGAGATGTATGACGAGCCTTTTCACATACCTGAACCGGACGAAGTTGTGCTGGACGAAACGTGGCAAGGCGGCGAATATTTTCGTTCGGGATGCCTCTGGAATCTGGACAAAGGCAAGGTTTTCTATTTCCGACCGGGGGACCAGAAATACCCCATCTACAAACAAGCGCCGATTTTACAGATAATCGAGAATGCTTGTCTGTGGCTTGGCAAAAATTAGATCGGGTGAGGTATTCAAAAACCGGATTTGCTAAGTATCTCGGCCTAGCGGGTGGATTCACCGCAATTTTTCCGTTTAACCGCTGAGGAATTAGCCACCGACCCATACTGTCCCGGACGAAACGTATCCTCAGCCAGCTCCGGCAGAAACCATCGCGCAAATTGGAACGTAATGGTACTTCGCCAAAGTCTGCCGATGGATCACCAAGCATGATGGCTGTGGTTTTCACCGGCAAACTCGACCGGTAGCCAGTAGGGTAGGCAAGGGCCCATCAAAACGCCTATTATCTTTAATCAGGTTATCAGTAAGCCATCGTTCT
>Ga0310125_10000959_pt1 | contig 14187 bp, 11 predicted proteins | sample CB11b_Tmax_Bot8__FD_203508 | JGI IMG/M metagenome (GOLD analysis project Ga0310125, IMG submission 203508) | Marine microbial communities from Western Arctic Ocean, Canada - CB11b_Tmax_Bot8 | ecosystem: Environmental > Aquatic > Marine > Oceanic | place: Canada: Western Arctic Ocean | collected... | reverse complement strand
AGGTGGTAACGGAACAGGTCAGTGAAGTGCACGCCACCGTCCAGCACCCAACCACCACCGGCGTGGTAACGAAAGTTGCGCCAACCCCACTTGCCGAGACCCTCTCCCACGTCCTGCCACAACAACAGCCGCGGTTGGCCAATACGCCCCGTGCGGATCGCCCAGTTGACGGCACGTTCCATCGGCGAACGCCGGTAGTTTTCCGCCACCGCAAGGACCCGCCTTGTGGCCACCGCCGTATCGATGATCCGCCGCGCGGCGCGAATGGTGATACCGAGTGGCTTCTCGATGATGACATGCCGACCAGAGGCCAACGCCGCCTCGGCGAGGGTGTGGTGCTCTGAGTGCAGGGCACAGATGTCCACCGCCTCGACCTCGTCTTCGGTGGCAAGCAGTTGCTCAATGTCGTCGTATACGCGTGGCACAGGGCCGAATGCGGCCAGTTCTGCGGCACGCTCCTGGGCCCTGGCCTCGTCGATGTCGCACACGGCCACGACCTGCGGTGCTTCCGTCACGCCCCGTTCGTGCAGATCCGCCAGTGCCTTCACGTGGGCGCCGGCGATCCCGCCACAACCGATAAGTGCAGATTTTATCGTCATCACTGCCTGGCCGACATCCAGCTCATGCTCTCGCCACGCACCAGGAAGGAGCGCTCGTCCCACCAACCCGGATTTTCCACCGGGATCCTGCCTTCCTCCACGGCCACATCGAGTGGATTGGCCCGCGTCTGCAACGGCAGGGGGACACGGGCGTGGACCCGCGCCGACTCGTACACCGCCATCATGATCTCCAACGCCATTTTCCCCTTCTCCCCCGAACCTCGGTAGTCTTCGACCTTGTCCTCGATCCAGTCGACGATGCCATAGGCCTGGTTGATGAAAGCGTCACCGTAACCCCGTTGATTTTTCTCGGGTGGATCAAACTCGTACCAGCCACCGGTTTCTTTGTTCATGTATTTCAGACTGTTGTCGTGGACGGCCATCATACCCTCTTCGCCATATATGTCACAACCGACCATATATGTGCCCGAAAGTTCGTTCTCTATGACACCCGTGGCGCCATTCTGATAGCCGATCAGACCACAGCAACGATCTTCGACACGATGGCCAAAGATGTGGTGGTCGGTCTTGCGTTCCACGGCTCCCATCACCCACTCCGCCGGCATATCCCCCATGATGTAGCCCTGACAGTCGATCCCATGGGTACCGGTATTCATCATGCCGGCACGCACCCCCGTCCACAGGCGCACCGGGGCGCCGATGGCACCGTCGGCGATCAACCGCCGGGCTTCCGTCCAGGCGGAGTAGAACCGACGCTGGTGACCGATGGCGAGTTTTACCTCGTTGCGCTTGCAGGCGACGAGCATGGCTTCGCCCTCGGCCAGCGAACAGGCCATCGGTTTCTCGGTGAGCACCACCTTCGGCTTCGCCGCCGCCGCGGCGACGGTCATTTCGGCGTGCTGGGGATCCCAGGAGCAGACGGAGATGATATCCAGCTTTTCCTTGTCCAGCATCTCACGCAGATCCAGATAGGTCGACTTCACATTGAAGTCTGCCGCATAACTGGCCAGCGCCTCCGGATGGGCATCGGCACAGGCGACGATTTCGGTATGTTCGCACTCCGTCCAGCCACGGCCATGTTCACGGGCAATACGCCCTGAGGCAATCACTCCAACACGGTACTTTGCTGCCATGATCAGGTTCCCCTTATAGATGCAGGTGTAGAATTCATGAGTTCGTCCGTCCCCTGCCAGATGATGCCATCGTGTCCAAGTCGGCGCGCTTCGGTAACGATGCGATCGATGGCGGGACGGGGCCAGCCCGTACCATGGAGAATCGGATACGAGGGCAGATCTTGCGGTAGATGTAGCTTCGTTTTCGCCAGGTCACGCAGCACGAGGTCAGCCACGGGAACCCGTTGCGCCAGTTCGTGGGCGTCGCCGAATCCTTCATAGGACTCTGGCAGACCGATACCGTCATACCCCGTGAAGCGATAGATCGTCGCCAGCGCATCCGCCGTAGACAGGCTGTCACCGATCTCGGACTGCAGGAAGCGGGCCCACTCTGTCAGCGTATTGCAGGTGAAGGCGGAGATGTGCGACACGAGTGGGCTGGCGAAGTCAGCGAATTCACCCCAACGCACGAGATCGTGACCGACGGTAAGTGACATGGATGCAGGAAAGGTATCGCCACCGAAGAAGATCTCGGGATTGGCCGCCTTGGCGGCCCTGCGGAAGCGGGTCAAGGCGCCGATCAACAGCTCGGCACGGAATCGCAGCCAGCTGATCAGACCTGGTTGTACGTCCAGCGCCTGGATGATATCAAAAAAACCGACACCCATGCGCACGACTTCACCCAATCGTTTGCCATCCAGTTGACGCAGTCGTGCTCGCGATTGGCGCAGCGCAGCAATCATCTCCTCCATGTCGTAACCCAGCCGAGAGGCGGCGACGGCGCAATGGTCACAGGTGCAACCGAACAGGCCCAGGGGGAAGCTACCCATGGGAAAGCGAGCATGCGTTATGTCGAGACCGTCGACGCCGTATGCCCCCGCCCAGTGCGAGTAGACCGCCTCGAACCACGCTGTCACCGAAGCTCGAGAGGGGCAGAACATCAAGCGGCGGATCGTCCAACTACTACCGCACAACCAGACCTCCAAACCTTGCTCTTTCAAGCCGTCAACGGCGCGCCGAAAGCCGTCGTCGTCCCCCGTGGCGCCGACGCCAGGACCAACCGAAGCAGCCGCCCGATCGAACTCCCGTGGGTCCACTGGCCCGCCATCCATGTGCCGCAGCACGAGATCTGTGAGTTGATCATCCGTAGGTGGAACTTGTGGGAACGGTGACAGCTCGGTGACCTCTTCGGGGAGTGTCCCGGAAAAGGACAACACCACCGTGGTCAGTCCGATCTCATCGCGCAAGCGGAGCGAATATTCCGGATCCTGTTCGACTTGTGCCGTGGTCAGGTAGACCCCTGTGCGCCAGTCACTCATGCGTGGCCTTTGACGGAGACGGGGAGGAAGGCGTCATTGTGGGCATGAAATTTGGCATGGGACTCATCGGTTGTGGTGGCATGGGCGGTGTCTGGCGGGGTGCCATGGAACGGCGCGCCCAGCGACAGGGTGACTGCACTCTGTTGTCTGCCTTCGACACGGAGCGCGACGTCGCCGTCGCGAGAGTCAAAGGCACCGACGCAACCATCGCCGACAGTCCGCAGGCGTTGTTTGCCGACCAGCGCATCGACACCATCGTCATCTGCACCCCTACCTTCACCCATGCCGACCTCGTCGTCGCCGCAGCACAGGCGGGCAAACACATTCTCGTGGAAAAGCCCATGGCTCTCACCCTTGGTGATTGTCGGCGCATGATTGACGCCTGTTCCCAAGCGGGCGTCAAGCTCGCCGTGGGTCAGACCGTGCGCTTCTGGGGTGCTTTCCTGCGCACACGGCAACTCATCGATGCCGGCGTCATCGGCATTCCATGGGTCGCCGAAGTCGACCGCATGAGCGCCGCCGCCCGGACCCCCCTGGAGGCGGTGGACACGGGCCGCCAACGCCGTCCCTGGCGTTACGACACCCGCTACGCCGGGGGCAACATCCTCGAAGGGGTCGTGCACGAGTTGGACTTCACCCGGGCGATTTTCGGTGAAGTCACCGCCGCCACCTGCGTGGCTTCTGGCAAGATCATCGATGGCGACAGCCGTTCGCCGATCCTCATGCAAGCGACGCTGGAATTCTCCGACCGACGGCACGCCACGGTGCGCATGGGCGGCCTCATCGGCTACGCTGGGGGTGGCACCTGGATATCGGGCACCCAGGGCACCCTGCATTTCACCGATTGGCAAGGTCCCATCGACGTGCGCGGACCGGGGCGTGATGGGCTGCGCCAGGAGACTTGCCCCGAGTTGGGTGCCGGAGATGAAGCCTACGACCGAGAACTGGCCGACCTGCTGGGAGCCATCACGGCTGACGTCGAGCCGGAAAATAGCGGCGTCAACGGCATGCGTAACATCGGCCTCGGTCTGGCCCTGTATCGTTCCATCGAAACCGGGGACCGTTTCCTGTTTGAGGATGGCCTACCCGTGGGAGTAGATGATGACTTCCAGTATCGTGGCCCCACCGGTCTGATCTAGGAGCCCATTAGAAGCGGGTCTTTTCGTATTCACCGTAGGGGGATTCGACGCCCAGCTTTTTCCCCCACTGCTCAAGCGCATCTCTGTGCTCATCCGAAATCGGGATGCCTTGTTCGACATTCTCTTGCTCCCAGGCATACTCCATGCCCCCGGGCAACTCCGCCCGATCCAGTCCGGGAAAGGGTTTCATGGCGCGAACGTCGGCCATGTGTCGATCCATCTCGGCAGCGAAATCCTCCGGATCCATAAACCGGGACACGTCCCAGACACTGAGAAAGGAACCCTGATTGGCGTCCCAATTTGAGGCCTGAGGTTCGGGACGCCAGATACCGGCCAGCACGCCACCGAGAATGACACTGATAGAGCCCACCCCGAGGGCCTTGAAGAAGGCATTGGGAAATTGCTCCAGCAGGTCGGCACCGCCCACGAAGAAGGAACCGCCCATGTCGAGCACAAAAGGTGGCTGTTCCCCTGCGGGGATGGCGATACTGAGTGGTGAGCTGCTGACAGCGCGATTGACGGTATTGTCAGGGTTGGAGCGGAAACGGTGGGTCGACACGGCGAGTCCAACGAAACCTTCTGCCAGGGCCATACGGGTCCAATTCCCCGCGGCGCCGAAATGATGGTGGTTGTACGTCGTCACGGCGCCGACACCGAATTTCCGGGCACTGTCGATGGCCATGGACATCCCTCGATGGCAGGCAAAAAAACCGAGACCACCATCCCCATCGATGACGGCCGTAGCGCCGTCCTGCCGTTCCACCGACACCACAGGATGGGGGTTGATGCGGCCACTCTGCAGCTTTTTGAGATACTCTGACGCCATCCTCTTGCTGCCGTGGCTGAAGACACAACGCTGGTCACAGGCCACGAGAATGCCCGCCACCAGTGCGGCACTGTCAGGCGCGAGACCCACGGCGCCAAGCACCCCGACAACAAAGGCCTCGTGCACCGCGGCGGGTACGCGCACACCGTGTTCTGGCGGGTAATTCCGCGTATTTAATGCCATCAGACCGCCACGTTGTCGATGAAGTCCGCCAGATACGCCGCCGTGCCGGCGACCGACAGCTCCGCAAACTGAGCCCCCTTTTCTGCACTCGCCAGATGGTAATCATCTGTCGCCACATCACAGAGCAGGCGCTGGCGCAGCCCGGTCTGCTCATAGGTCGTCGTCGCCAGAAATTGATGTCCTGGCGGCACATCCGGACCGGGTCCATGGAGTCCGTACTTATCCTCGATCTCGTGCATTCGATCCATTCGTGTGTCTTGTGGACAGATGTGCAGTGCCATCGATGTCTCGAATTCGTCGGCATGTCCAGGATAGTGGCGTCCTTCGTTGATCTTGCCAATCGCCTCTCGATCGATCGCCTCCCAATAGGCAAATGAGGCGACCTTCACGTCCCCGAGTTCTTCGGTGATACGCCGCGCCGCCTGGGCGTTGACGGCCATATTGTTGCCATGACCATTGACGATGGCGAATCGCCGGATGCCGTATTTTCGCAACGACCGGCAGTAGTCGGTGAGCACATTGATCTGCGTCTCCACGCGCAGCGTCATGCTGCCGGCAAACTCCAGATGTTGTGGCGAATGGCCCACCGCCAAGCACGGCGCCACGAGTGCCCGTGGATACAGACGCCGGGCTGCCTCCACCGAGACATACGTGGAGGTAGCGGCATCCACCTTCAGTGGCAAGTGCGGGCCGTGTCCTTCGGTACTACCCGTAGGCAGAATCGCCAGTTCCACTTGATCGAGAATGTCCTCCACCTCGGCGAAGGTCATCTCCGGTAGGAATACCTTGGGCTCGTCTGTCATGATGGCACCGTCCTCAGTGGATTGTTGCGGGAAAATCGACGGGCTCGACCGACGTTGCGTAGCCGCAACCAGGTGCGATACGGCGAGCCCCCTTCCCCGGCGCTGGCAAAATCGCACAAGGTCAGCTGTCGCCCCTTTGTGTCAGCACAACGCAGCAGCAGTTCCGGCGCCGGCGCCGGGCCCGTCCACTCGAAGCGATGGAGGGTCAGATTTTTTAAATCGAGGACCGGCACGTCATCGGGGTCGCAGTCGTTGAAGCGACGGTCGTAGGTCAGCAGCAGTGGTCCGCGATAGAGAGAAGTCCGCCCCTTGCACTCGCGCTCTCCGACCCAGTGGTGTAGACGAAAATCGAAGCGCAATTCCACCTTGTCGCCCCGTTTCCACCGACGATCGAGACGCAGATAACCACCAGCCTTGACGCCGGGTACGGTCTCGCCGTTGACGCGTACCCGCGTTCGTTGGGACCAACCGGGGATGCGCAAGCAAAGGGCGAATTCAGTTGCCCGCTTTGGCGTCACGCGCAAGACCACCGAAGGCTCGACGGGATAGTCCGTGTCCTGTACGAGCGTCACCGTTGTCCCCGCGACCTGCGCCTGCATCTTGCCCGGGCCATACCAGTTGACGATGAGTCCATCCTTCTTCGTGCCGTCTGTGGCACCCGTCATGAGCGCCCAATCGGAGATCATGCCCAAAGCGCGGGGACCATTCACCGAGCAACAGTTCAGCTCCGAACTCCCCTCACGGGCCTGAAACACGATCTCGTGGGCACTCGCCTTGCGCACCCCGTCCATGGGTGTGTTGTAAGTGACCCAGCGACCGGAGTGGGAGTGCAGACCGAGCCCGGAATTTAGTGTCGACAGTTCGAGTTCATCGGCGACTCGTGCATCGCCGGTAAGGCGCAGCATTTCCACACTCGCCGCCATCCAGGCAACGGTGCAGCACGTCTCGATGGCACCGGGATGATATGGGTTGCCCTGCGCCTTCTCTCCCGAGCTGAAGCCGCCATTGTTGTGCCGATCGTTCTCGACGATGCTCCACCAGATATGCTCGAAGGCGGTGCGACAGTTCTCGTCATCGGTGAGCCAGTACAATTCCAGCATACCCATGATCGGGTGCAGACTTTCCCATCGAGGTTTGGGCGTCTCGTGAAATGGCTGGCCCGCAACACCGGTGTTCAGATAATCACCCGCCAGGGGCAACCCCTTGCGATCCATGGCGGCAAATTCACCGACGATCTGCTCCGTCAGCTGCAGGTATCTCTCCTGTTTCGTGCGCCGATACAACAGTGCCAACCCGTGCACGGGCGCCAGATTCATCTCGGTACTGCCCGTGTCCACCAGTCGTCGACCACGACGCCGTTGACCGAGGAACTTGTGGCAGAGCAGGTCGCCTATACGGGCAGCACATTCCAGTGCTGCCCGATCCCCGGTGTCCTCGTGCCAGAGCAGCAGACCCAACATCGCATGATAATGGCCCCAGGCATCCCAGGTGCCGCCACCCCGGCTGTTCTTTCCGGTGAGACGACACGCCTTTGACCAGGGGCCGAGATAACCGTCTTCATCCTGCAGCGCGATGAACTGTGCGACGAACCCCGCCAGCTGTCGGCGCAGAACGGCGTCCCCCGTGAGCCGCAGGATCTGCACACCGGAGGTCAGATATTTGCCAGCGAATTCCCCCGCCCACGGCACCATGTCCCGCTGTGGCTGGCGATCGCGGTCGCGAAAGATCTCGAGAATTGCCGGGTTCGCCGCAGGTGTAGGCAACAGCCATTGTTCGGTAACGGCCTGCAGATAGTCAGCGGCGGCTCCCTGGAGCTCGTAACGGGCCGATATGGGACGTGTGAATATGGGTTTCGTCGTCATCTATTCTTGGCTCCTACGCCGGTGAATGCTGTGGTGCCGCCCTGCCAGCGGGTCAATGTGGTCTTCTGTCTTGTGTAGAACAGCACGCCCTCCGTGCCTTGCACGTGCAGGTCGCCGAAGAAGGACTGGTTCCAGCCACTGAAGGAAAACAGCGCCATCGGCGCCGGCACCCCCACGTTGATGCCGACCATGCCGCACTCTACTTCCCGGGCAAAAGTGCGAGCGGCGCCGCCATCATGGGTAAAGATCGTTGCCGCATTGCCATACGGTATCTGATTGACCCAGTCGATGGCCTCCTCCAGTGTGCCTGGCCGCATGAGACCGAGGACGGGACCAAAGAGCTCCTGGGAGAACAGATCGTGCTCAGGGCGAACATGGTCGAGTAATGTGGGCCCCACAAAAAAACCGTCAGGGGGCACACCCGCGCGGCCATCTCGCACCAGGGACATCTGCTTGGCTGCGGCACCGATACTGGTGGCCAGTCGCTGCTGGGCGCCGCCATCGATGACGGGTCCCATACTGACGTCGTCATCCTCAAGGGGGTCGCCGAGGGTCATGATGTCCATCGCCGAGGCGACCTGGTCGCGCAGGTCGTCGCAGGCGTCGGCGATGCCCAACAACAGCGAACCCGCCATGCATCGCTGACCGGCGCAGCCGAAGGCGGACTGCAACACCGCCTTCAGTGTCGGATCCGCGGCGGCCGCCTCCCCCAGCAGACCGGAGTCGACGGCATCGGGCATGACGAGCAGTGTGTTCTTGGCGCCCCCAGCGGCCTGGCAACGTTTGCCCGTCTGGCCCGCCAGTTCATAAACGCGACGTGCCACAGGGGACGAACCAACAAATGAGAGTGCGGCGATCTCGGGATGCAGGCACAGGGCCTCGACGACTTCGCGACTGCCGTGCACGACATTGAGCACACCCGCCGGCAGACCCGCCTCGAGAAACAGTTGGGCCAGACGATTCGCCGTATATGGGACTTTCTCACTCGGCTTCAGCAGGAAACAGTTGCCACAGGCGATGGCCAGTGGATACATCCACATGGGCACCATGGCGGGAAAGTTGAAAGGGGTGATGCCAGCACAGATGCCGACGGGTTCGCGTGTCGCCATGCCATCGATACCCGTCGCCAGTTCGGGCAGCACTTCCCCTTTGAGCAACTGACCGACACCACACGCCAGTTCCACGACCTCGACACCGCGGCGTACGTCCCCACGGGCCTCATCGAGGGTTTTACCATTCTCACGGCAGATGATCTGCGCCAACTCTTCGAAGTGCGACTCCAGCAACTCGCGATAGCGGAACAACACGCGCGCACGCTCCGGCGCCGGGGTGCGGGACCAGGAGGGGAAGGCCGCCTTTGCTGCCTGTACGGCGAGCTCAACCTGAACTGGGCCACAATGCGGTGTGCGGGCGATGATTTGCCCGGTTGCCGGTCGGTGCACCGGCGTGAATGCGTCGCAGTCAGGCACCATCCAGCGATCCCCGATCAGGATCGGCACGATTTCTGTCATATCGATTTCTACTCTTTCAGATGAACCACGGCGATGCCGTAGATCGTGATCTGCGGTACGGTGAAGCTGATCTGCGCACTATGACGCTGAAAATCAAGCTCCGCGCTGCCCTGGATTTCGGGATCAAGCCACTCCAGTCGCTCCGCTCGAGTGCCGATGGGAAGGCGCAGCGTCGCTTCGAATGGACCCTGCTCGAGGGGGACTTCATCGTCGAGATTTTCCACCTGGCGATAGTTGAGCCAATGCAGGCAGATCCGGGTGCGATCCTCCGTACGCCAGGCTCGCACACGGACAAACCAGGGGGCATCGGTCAGCAGCCAGCGCCCTTCGACGAGTTCGTCGATACGCGCGATCAACTCACGACCGAAGTCGTCAACCCCAGGCATGGGGTATACATCGATCTCGACGCCTGGCTTCACCTCGACCCGATCCGGCGTCCACGCGCCCTCGGCGATGGCCAGCACCTGTCCACGTCCTACACGTGTGACCTGCGTGCCGTGGGCCTGTGCAATCCACTCGGCAAAGGGAGATTCGGAGCGGCGACGACCATCCTCACGCAATGTGCCATTGTCGCCGACCAACATCACCTGGCCATCCCGCTCCTGCACCCACCAACGCATCCAGGCCACCTCGGCGGGGGACATGCGGCGTATGTCGGCCAGAATCAGCGCATCATAGCCGGCGCCCCGATCGGACAGTTGTTCGTCGAGCACCATATCGAAGAGAAAATGCTCGTTCTCCAGCAGTGTGCCGATACGACGCAAGGCGTCGGTCGCAGTGCTATCGGCGGCGACCTCACCACGTCGTGGGTAGAGCATGGCCAGTTCGGAGTAGGGCCGGGCGCCAGCGAACAATTCCTCGTGCTCTGCAAGAAATCGCTGGTAGGGATAGACGCGGGTGCGATAGCGCTGTTCGGCGCCGGCGTTGCGATCACCTTCACCGTGGGGTGCCCAATGCACGGCGAGTCCCGCACCACCGTGCGCGGCCATCTCAGCGATCGACAACCGCCAACGCTCCCAATCGTATTTATTGATGATGAAGGGTCGGCCCGCCGCCGCGGCGTGCAGAAAGCGCGCCGGCAGGCCCATGTCGGCGAGCCAGCCGTGATCGAAGTAGGTCACCCCCTTCTGCGAGCCCTGACTATACCAGAGATAGGACTCATCGCGACTCCACAGATCGGCGGGCAACAACGAGCGCTCGTCCCGGGGCTTGAAGTTATACTTGTGGTACCACTGTGCGAGCAGTAGATCGGACTTCAGTGAGCGGCCATATTCGACGAAGAGATCGTCGAAGGTCGCCTTGCGCAGATGCGCCGCCGCACGCTCGATCTCGAGCGACACACGTGGGCGCAGTGACGCCGGGCAGTCCTGGCGCAGCTGCAGCAGATCCCCCGCCTCTTCAACCGTGTCAGCACCAAAGGCTGCGACCCGTTCGTCGGTGGAGAAGACGGCCGACAGTCTCGGCCACAACCAGGCACGGCAGTGTTGGCAGCGGCACAGATTCTCGAACCCGTGATGCACATTGAAGCCGTCCACACCAAGATCCAGAATGGCCTTGCTGATCATGCTTTTGAGTGTCGAACGCCACAACGGGTTGGCCATACAACCTGAGTAGGTACGATAGGGACGGCCGTCGATGGGCCAATGCCGGATCGTGCCACTCTCGTCTACCTGCATTGCTTGTGCGGGATCGTCGCATGGCGCCTGGGCGCCGAGCAACTCCGCCGTCCACAATTTCGCCCAAACCTGCCACAGCCCCTTGGCGGTCTCGTGGTCACCATAGTTCCACGACATCGACATGGTGCCGACGTAGCGAGCGCCCTCTGCCTGCACCCGACAGATCAGGTCCCGCATGTAGTCGAGATTGGCCTCGATACCGAGCAGCGGCTGACCGGGAAACCAGCGTTCCACCTCGGGGTCATCGGCGAGTCCGTAGAACATGGGACCGAAGTTGCCGGCCTGCACCATCTGCAGACGTGCCTCGCGTACGTGCTCGACCAGGTCGAGTCGCTGCGGCGGGCACCAGTGCACGGTGCAACGCTGAAATCGCAAGGGTGTGCCGCTCACTTAAAGGGCCGTGGCAACGATCGTACTGTGGGAGAAGCTCGTGTTGGCAGGCATTGGCGCCCAAAATAGCCGGCCCGACAAGGGCGTCAAGGAGCCACCCCCGTGGCGCAAACCATGTTCGCGGCGCTATCTTGTCCGCCTCTTGAAGGAGTTTGATCGACTTGAGTTCCCCTACATCCGAGCAGTGGCGCCAATGGCGTGAAGAGGGCGTTGTGCCGCTGCCCGATGCCTTGACCGGTGCGTCTCTGGCGACGGTGCAGCAGAGCTTCGATGCCGCCGCCGAAAAAGCCCGCCCTGCATGGCTCGAGGCAGTCGCGGCGGGCACGCTACCCGCAGCCTTCTTCGACATTCCCCAACCACTGGCACAGGACCCATTGTTTTTCGATCTCGTCGACCACGCCGGTTGGTATGGTCATCTGCGCGCATTCACCGACGAGCGTGTCACCTTCATTCAGCCACAGTTTCGCACGGTACCACCCAGTCCTCTCAGCTACGTGGGTTGGCATTACGATGTTCCCCGTCACAATCCACTGCACCTGAAGGTGCAGATCTATCTCGACGACGTATCTCGGGATGAGGGCGCCTTCGCCTACGTCCCGGGAAGCCATCTTGCCGACAGTGGCCCGTATCCGTTGGTAGGTGATCTGGCGGCCATGCCGGGGCACCATGTGTATGGTGGTCGAGCCGGTTCCGCGGTGCTGTTCAACAGCTACGGCCTGCACACGTCGATGGTGAACCGTTCCCGTCGACCACGTCGTTCCATCATCCTCATCTACGAGGTCGGTACAGCAGCCACCTTCGACCCGCGGGTCTACGCCGGTTTCGACGACCGCTGCGTGACCCCGGAACGCCGCCAGCTGTTCCGTCTGGAACCTCGCCCCGAGCCTGTGGTAACCGCCGTATGAATGCACCTGCCTCACCGAACCCGCCGCCGCGGATCGACGCCCACCTGCACGTCTTCGCCAAGGCGAGCGCCGAATTCCCACGCGAGGTCAGCGACCATCTTCCCGCCGAACGAGAGGCGCCGGTGGAGAGATTCCTTGAACGCATGGGATCTCATGACATCGACGGCGCCGTGCTCGTGCAGATTGGCGGCACCAGTCTGCAACATCACGCCTACTTGTTGCACTGCCTGCGCCAACACCCCGAACGCTTCCTCGGCATCGGCCTGGTGCCCCCGCGCTGCGAGGATGCCAGCGGTCACATGGACCGTCTCGTGGAGGCCAGTGACGGGCGCATCATCGGCGTACGACTGGGGGCTCTCGGTGGGCCGGCGGATCCATTCGACGCCGTCGATGTGCGGCAGTTGCCCGTCTACCCGATCTGGGAGCACGCCGCGAAGAAGGACCTCGTCATCTGGTTATATCCACGTGCCGTCGATGCCCACGTCATTCCCCATCTGTTCGAAGCCTTCCCGCAGGTACGCGTCGTCTTCAACCATCTCATGGTCTGTCCTGGTCCGAAGTTCTGGTGGGATGACAAGGGTCGCCCGCAGGCCGATGTCCCCATGCCCCCCGAGACACGATACTCGACGATGGGATTGAAGATCGGTCGTATCCTGTACAACACCCGAGGTCACTACCCCTATCCCAATGTCTGCGTCAAGCTGTCCGGCCACTACGCCTTCAGCAAGCAACCTTATCCATACGAAGACCTCGTCGGCTGGCAGCAGAGCCTGCGTATGGTCTTTGGCTGCGAGCGTCTCATGTGGGCAACCGACTTTCCGTGGATCGACGTCGATCCGGGTTATGACAAACTCGTGGGCCTGCCACAACGTACCTTTGCCGATCTGACGGCCCATGAAACAGAGCAACTGATGGGACGCACAGCAGCGCAGTTTCTTCGTTTCCCCGCTTTTCGCGACTCGTCGGGGTGGCTGACGCCCCCTTGAATGACGACGACGACACCTCGACAGATCACAACAGGAGATAGAGAATGCGCTTTCAGGTATATCAGTCTTATTGGGGCATGGGAGGATTGCCCTATGGTGGTGACGATTGGAGCATGGAAGAAAATCTGGCGAAGATCTCGGAGGGAGGCTTCGACGGGGTAGAATTTCTGATGGAGGACAAAGCCCATCGCGATGCCATGGTGCCCCTGTGTGACAAATACAATCTGAAACGCTCGAATATCGTCTTCCCGTGGACACCGGCTGAATTTGCCGACGACATCGCCGCCGCAAAAGATGGCGGCGCCACACACCTCAACCTGCAACCCATGCCGATCACACGGACCGTCGCCGAACCGATCCCCTATCTCGTGCGCTGCATGGACATGGCCGCCGACGCCGGCCTGGAGTTGTTCTTCGAGACCCACCGGGACCGTACGACGACGGACATGTACTATACCCTCGATCTGATCGAGGCTGTTCCTGAGATGCAGCTTTGCGGTGATCTGTCCCATTTTCTCGTGGGGCGTGAATTCTCCGGACCACCAATCTCGGCGCAGAATCAGAAGTACATGAACCAGATCGTCGAACGTTGTGGTGCCTTTCATGGCCGTGTCGCTTCACGTGAACAGATCCAGGTATCGATCACTTTCCCCCACAACAAAGTCTGGTTCGATCTATTCTCCGGCTGGTGGGAGCATGGGTTCCGCGCTTTTCGCGAGCGTGCTGGCAATGATTCGGTGCTCACATTCGTCGTCGAACTCGGACCACCCACCTATGCCATTCAGGGCGCTGACGGGACCGAACTGTCCGACCGCTGGGAGGAAGCTCTGATGATCAAGGATCGAGTTCGCGAAATCTGGTCACGCCTGGAGGAGGAAGGCTAAAGATCATGCTTACCCAGGACATGAAACAGAG
>Ga0310125_10000958_pt1 | contig 14189 bp, 11 predicted proteins | sample CB11b_Tmax_Bot8__FD_203508 | JGI IMG/M metagenome (GOLD analysis project Ga0310125, IMG submission 203508) | Marine microbial communities from Western Arctic Ocean, Canada - CB11b_Tmax_Bot8 | ecosystem: Environmental > Aquatic > Marine > Oceanic | place: Canada: Western Arctic Ocean | collected... | reverse complement strand
GGGCAAGAGCTGGTTCTGGGACATGGCGGGTCGGTTGGTTTTGACCGGAGGAGAGCGGCGAGGCGACGTGGTGCTGGTGATTGTCGATGGGACAGGGAAGCCGATCTCGGTGCACCGTCCGCTGAAAGACATGGTGACCGCGGCGCGGTTGATCGGGTACCAGCAGGATAAAGAAGGTGCGGTCGACGTTTTCTACGAACTGCAGTTTGCGGTCGGTAAGAAGAGATACACCGTCCGGGTCAGCGAACTGCTGCAGCCGACTCCAGCCCGGGAATTGTCGAAGGGGACCAGCGGCTGGGACCGCGACGTGTCGGTCAGCGTGACGAAGCCGCAGCAGGGCCAGCTGGGGGGTTTCCCCAAGGGGGTCGAGTTCTACATCGGGCGGCCGACGGCACAGACGCGGCTGGGCGGTGCCAGCGTCAGTGCCTGGCACCACACGGTTCGGCCCGCTCGTCCTCGAGGTGCGGGGGCGTGGGGGACATTGCCCGAACAGGGCAAGCAGCAATTCGTCAGGCTTGGTGTCCAGGCCCCCGGCGGCAGCCTGGGCCCGATCTCGCGGCGGATCGTATTGAGATATGCCACCTCGGTCGTACCCAGCTCTCTGTCCTTGGGCGGGACTCCGCCCCGGCCGGCGCGGATCGAACGGGTCACCAGTGTGCCGGGTTATGAAGGGATCCGGTTGCCGATTTCATCGTCGATCATGCCCACGGCGATGACCTGGACGAAGGACGGGACCCTGGCCTTCACGTCGCTCAAGGGCCACGTTTACCTGGCTCACGACACGGATGGCGATGGGCTGGAGGACAAGTTGAGCCTGTTCGAGGAAGGCCTGGCGGCTCCGTATGGCATCATCGCCGATGGGGACGATTTGATCGTGGCTCACAAGCCCGAGGTCCTGAGGCTGCGGGACACCGACGGGGATGGTCGAGCGGATCAGCGGTCGGTACTGGCCAGCGGATGGGGCTACAGCGACGACTACCACGACTGGACGTGTGGGATTGTTCGAGACAAGAAGGGGAACCTGTACGTCGGGCTGGGCAGCAACTATGCGCAACGCACCCGGCCCGAGCAGACCAGTCGCTGGAGGGGCAAGGTGCTGAGGATCTCGCCACGGGGGCGGGTCGAACCGGTCGGGCATGCCTTCCGTTACCCGACCGGCCTGGCGGTCGATCCGGAGGGCCGGATCTTCGTCAGCGACAACCAGGGTGTGCAGAACACGTTCAATGAGATCAATCACCTGGTGCCGGGACGGAACTACGGGGTGCCGAGCCGATTCGAGGCGAAGCACGAGTCGGCCGCGGTGAAGCCGGCCATCCACGTCCCTCATCCCTGGTCCCGAAGTGTCAACGGGTTGGCCTTCCTGCCCAGGGGGTTCGCAGATCGCTCGGTCGCCGGACACGGGATCGGTTGCGAATACGACAACCGGTTCCTGGTGAGATTCACGATGCAGGAGGTTGGTGGCGAGATGCAGGGAGCGGTGTTTCACTTCTCCCGGCCAGGTGCGGGCGTGGGAGACAAGAACTTTGTCGGACCGCTCTCGGTTGCCGTTAGTCCCAAAGGGCATATCTACATCGGCAATATCTACGACAGCGGCTGGTTGGGGGGCCGAAATACCGGGACGATTACCCGGCTGAGGCCGGTGGGGGGAGGACCCAACGGGCTGCGAGACCTGAGGGCGGTGCCCGGTGGGTTCCGGCTGAAGTTTGCCCGAGCTGTCGACCGGGTGGCCGCGTCGAAGCCAGCGTCCTACTCGGTGTCGGGCTACACTCGGGTCTGGAAGGGAGGCTATACGACTGCGGATTCCGGACGACACCGGGCCAGGGTCACCGTCGCTAAGGTGTCTGCAGACGGGATCAGCGTGACGCTGGCGGTCGAGGGTCTGCGAAGCGGACATGTCTACGAGGTGACGTGTGCTAAGATCGCGGGGGAAGAGGCTGAATTGTGGCCTGCCACCGGACACTACAGCCTGCACCGCATGCCGCGAGACACGCCGTGACGCTGCCGACCGACCGAGCAACGAACGAGGAACTGCTGGCGTTTCTCGAAGAACAGCTGCCCGCAGAGCGTATGGCCGAGATCGAGCAGTCGTTGCGGGGTGACCAGGAGTTGCAGCAGCGATTGGCCTCGGTGGTACATCAGCACGACCCGGGAGCTCACTCGGTCGGTGCCATCTGGCGTCGACGTCGCCTGAGCTGCCCGTCGCGGAGCGAGCTGGGAAGCTATGTGCTGGGGGCATCCGAGCCGACTCGGGCCGAGTACATCGAGTTTCACCTGCGGGTGATCGGGTGCCGTTACTGCGTGGCCAACCTTGAGGATCTCGAGCAGACCGCCGGCGAACAGGCCGATGCGGTGACACGGCGGAGGCAGAAGTTCTTCCAGAGCTCCGCGGGCTATCTCTCGGGCGACGAGAAATAACCCCAGGGACTGGCTCGGCCGCTTTCGGCCGTGCCTGTCCCCACCCGGATCACCTCTTCTTCTTCTTCTTCTTCTTCTTTCGCCTGATCACCTGGCGATGTGATCGGGACAGGCACTGCCGCCGAGGCGGCCGAGCCAGCCCCTGGGGTTACTTTTTCTTTGCGGTCAGCAGTTCGTAGTGCAGGCGTCCGACCTGCCACATGTAGTGGGGTCCGAATCCGGACTTGGGGCCCCAGGTATTGGCGACGGCCTGCCTGAGATGCGTGACCGCTTTCTTGTCTCGTTTGTGGATGGCGTGATCGAGGCCGATGTAGAGGTGAGCATAGAAGTACCGTTTCTCGCGTTCGTCATCGCTGATTTTGGCCGCCTTGATGTCGGCCACGATCGTCTCGGGTTTGATCGTTTCGGAGAACAGCTTGTAGACCGATGGGAACGGTTCGCGGTCATCCTTCTTGTACTTCAGCAGTCCTTCGCGGGCCTTCTTGAGCCCGTAGGCGCGGGCCTGCGAGAAGAATCGCCAGATGCCGTTCTCGCGGTCGACGTTGTCGAAGCTGTCGTAGATCTCGAACTGGTGAGCGGCCTGCTTGAAGTCCTTGGCATAGAACCAGGCGATGCCCCGTCGCCAGTGTGAGGTGTCGAGTTTCTTGTCCAACTCGACCATCTTCTGGTAATCGGCCACCGACTTGTCGAACTGGGCCAGGAAGAAGTAGGTGTCGGCGCGGCGGGAGTAGAAGCCGACCCGGTCGGGCTGTTGCTTGATCTGCTCGGTGAGTTCCTTGACCTGTTGTTGCCAGGCACTGGTCATCATCTTGCGTTTCTTTTCCGAGAGCGGGTGCTTTGTGGGGTCTTCGGCATTGGCCGAGAGTGGTGCCGAGACGAGCAGCGCGGCGACGAGCAGTGGAAATGTGGTGGGGAATGGTCGTCTCATGCGGTGTCTCCGGAGGGCGCTCAATCGGGGGGTGTCCGACGGCGGAGATCATACCGGCCGATCTGGCCGGTCGCTACACTCACCGGGCGTCGGTGATCGCGGTCGTGAGGTGCGGTTGAGTCATTCGGCGACGAGGACATGGAGAACAGGCATGGCGGAACTGGGTGGTCGAGTTGCGGTGGTGACCGGTGGTGGGCGTGGGATCGGGCGGGCGACGTGTCGCCGGCTGGCCGAGGCCGGTGCCCGGGTGGTGGTGGCCGAGATCGACGCCGAGACGGGGCAGGAGGTGGCCGAGGAGATTGACGGGGGGATGTTCATCGAGACCGACGTGACCTGTGAAGAGAGTGTCCAGGCGATGGTGACGCGGGTGGTCGAGGAGTTGGGGGGGATCGACATCCTGGTCAACAATGCCGCGGTGTTCGTGATGCGGGGCATCGACGCCAGCGACGAGGAATGGCGAAGGAGCCTGGATGTCAACGTGCTGGGTGCAGCGAGGGTCTCGCGGACGGTGGTGCCGGTGATGCAGGCTGCCGGCAGCGGAGCCATCGTCAATCTTGGCTCAATCTCCAGCTTCCTGGCTCAGCCCGAGTTCGTGACCTACAACGCATCGAAGGCGGCGATTGTCAGCATGACCCGTTGCCTGGCACTCGACATGGCCCCGCACGGCATCCGGGTCAACGCCGTGTGTCCGGGCACGGTCTGGACGCCGGTGGTCGAGCAGATGGCTCGGGAGCAGGGCCTGGATCGCGAGGCGGCCGAGACTCATGCAGATTTCGGTGGAGCCCACATGCTGTGCCGGCTGGCCGAGGCGAGCGAGATCGCCAACGCGATCTGTTTTCTGGCCTCCGATGAAGCCTCGTTCATCACCGCCGAGTGCCTGATGGTTGATGGGGGATACGCGGCGAAGTGATTCACGCATCCCGCGGGGCGGTGGCCGAGGCTGGCTGGGGCAGGGGCTGGTGCTCGTGCAGGTGCGGCGGTTCGAGGAAGCGGATGGTCCACGCCAGGGCCACTCCGGTCAGCAGGCAGGCCGAATACTTGATGCGGTCGTGCGAGTGGAACTGGATTTCGGGAAGCAGGTCACCCAGTGCGATGCAGAGGAAGACTCCGGCCGAGCAGGCCAGGGCGGCGGGAACGAGCGTACTGACCGAGGCGTCGCTGAGCTGCAGGTCGATCAGCAGGTAGAACAGGACGGCGGCGATTGGGCAGACGGCCGCGTAGACGAGGTTGACCTTGAGCTGAGACTGTTTGGACCAGCCTCCGGCGGCCATCAGCGTGGTGATCGACATCGAGTCGAGCGGTTTGTGCAGCGCGATCGCCAGGAAGGTGCCGACGCCTGCCAGCGTCGCTGCCGGTGCGTGCTGTGCGGCAGCGACGGCGGTGGCCAGGGCGACCCCGTCGATCAGCGTGTGAATCGTCAGGCCGACGAAGACCCCGGTCCAGCTGAGCCGGTGCCCGGTGGCGTGGTGGTGGGCGTGGCTGTCGTCGTGATTGTGATCGCAGGCGGGATCAGTGGTTTCTTCGACCGATCCGTGCTGGTGAAAGTGCAGGGCCCGGACCAGGAAGAACATGCCCAGCAGCCCGACCATCAGGTAGAGCATTGCCGAATCGAGTGATCCGCCGTGTTCGACCGCATGGGGCAGCATGTGGAAGCAGGCGACACCCAGCATGAATCCGGCCACCAGGCTCATCAGCGCGTGCAGTCTCACGTGAGTGAATCGGATCATCCCGGGCAGCCAGCCTCCGGCGACCGAGACGGCGGCGATCAGGACGCAATAGGACAGCAGCGTGAGCACGATGGACCGCCAACTTGAATCACAGGACACTCGGCCAGCGGGCGAAACGGCTCGTGGACGGCATCGGAAGGCCGGCCGTCGATTCTAGACACAGCCGGCGAGGAAACCCAAGGGAGCGCAACCCGCTGGCATTCGCGCCGCAGGAGGCGGCGACTATACTCGGCCGCACACTTCGTCTTGCCCGATAGTGTAATGGTAGCACGAGTGACTCTGAATCACTTAGTCTAGGTTCAAATCCTAGTCGGGCAACTCGCGAACGCCCTGCCACGAGGTGTCAGGCTGTCTCATCGATTATCCTGACAGCTCATGAGCAACATCCTGGTCGGCATCCGCTGGATTGTGTGGCTCGCCGTCGCGATCGCTGTCACGGGGGTGCCGGGGACTGGGTCGATCGAGGCCGGAGATCTCGAGCTTCACTGGGCCTTTCAGCCCCCCAGGCGACACGCCGTCCCGCGATCGGACGGCTCGACACCGATCGATCGCTTTGTGCGGGCCCGACTGGCATCTCGGCAACTGGCTCCCTCGACCGCGGCTCCCAATGCGGTCCAGGTCCGCCGAGTGACTCTCGACCTCATCGGGTTGCTCCCCACCTCAGCCCGGATCGAAGCCTACCTCGCTGATTCTCGCCCCGATCGCTGGGGACGGCTCGTCGACGAGCTGCTCGCCTCACCCCACTTCGGCGAACGCTGGGGTCGCCACTGGCTGGACCTGGCCCGCTTTGCCGACAGCAGTGGCTACGAATCGGATTCACCCCGGCAGATCTGGCCGTACCGCGATTGGGTGATTGAGGCTTGGAACTCGGACATGGGATTCGAGAGGTTCGTGACCGAGCAACTGGCCGGTGATCTGCTGCCCGCCGCGGATGTTTCGCAGCAGATCGCCACCGGATTCCAGTGCAACGTGATCTATGACCCGGGTGTTCGCTACGAGGCGATTGTCGACCAGGTGCAGACCGTCGGCTCGGTCTTCCTGGGACTCACGCTCGGATGTGCACAGTGTCATACACACAAGACCGATCCGGTTTCACACGAGGAGTTTTACCGGCTGTATGCGTTCTTCAACGAGACGTCGATCCAGCGGCTGCCGTTGCCGGGTTTCGACACCGGATACCGCGACGGGCTGGTGATCCGAGACGAGAAGAAGAAGTCAGACCGGCCAACCGGCCCCGCCACCCTGGTGCTCAAGTCGGCCCCCCAGGCCACTCACGTCTTCGAGCAGGGCGACCCGTCTCAGCCGGGCCAGAAGGTGGTCACCGGGTTCCCGGCGTTCCTGGCAACGGCCCGGGTCGGCAAAGAGAAGTCCTCGCCGCCGGATCGCATCGAACTCGCACGCTGGATTCTCTCGGAGAACAACCCACTCACGGATCGCGTGACGGTGAACCGGGTCTGGCAAAGGCTGTTTGGTACGGGGCTGGTCGAAACCGAGAACGACTTCGGTGTCCAGACACCGCCGCCCTCGCACCCCGGACTGCTCGATCACCTGGCCCTGGAATTCCGGCATCACGGCCGTCGTTTCAAGCCACTGATCCGCTCGATTGTACTCTCGGAAACCTACCGCCAGAGCAGCGATGTACGGCCCGAGCTGGCCGCTGTTGATGCGAGCAACCGGCTCGTGGGTCGCCAGCGTCGCTTGAGGCTCGAGGCCGAGGTGATCCGCGACATCAGCCTCCAGGCCGGAGGCGTGCTGTCCGAGAAGATGCTGGGGCCCAGCGTGTTCCCCGATCAGTCCCCCGGAGTGCTCGATGCACGGGCCACCGCGGCGAAGTGGACTCCGAGCGAGGGCCAGGACCGGTGGCGTCGCGGACTGTACACCTGGCACTGGCGACTGACTCCGCATCCGCTCAAGCCGCTGTTTGATGCACCCGAGGGGGTGACTTCCTGCACACGCCGCGATCGCTCCAATGTCCCGGTGCAGTCCCTGGCGTTGTTGAATGACGTTTCCTTTTATACAGCCGCTCGTGGGCTGGGACGCTGGAGTTGGTTGTCCGGGCCGAAATCGGCGGATCGGGTCGACACGACGATGCTCAGGTGCCTGGGCCGCCGGCCATCGCCGTTCGAGCGTCGCGTGCTGCTGGAGTTGAACGAGAGCCAGAGAGCCACTCTGCAACACGACCTCGCGGCGTGTCGTGCCATCCTGGGACTCGACGCCGGGGCAGCCGATGACGACCTGGTCGAGCGGGCGACCTGGGTATTGGTCGCTCGCGTTATCCTGAACCTCGACGAGTTCTTCACTCGAGAATGACGAGGAACCTGATGCACAACCCCGCCAGCGCGATCACCTCGAGCCTGTCTCGTCGTGCCTTCTTCGGCGCCGGCGGCGTCTCGTTGGCCTCGATGTCGCTGTCGCAGTTGTCGGCAGCGTCCAGCGGTCCTCGACCGCAGCCGTCTCATGTGGCTCCCCGCGCGCGATCGGTGATCTTCCTGTTCCAGGTCGGCGGACCCAGCCAGCTGGACCTGTTTGATCCGAAGCCGGAGGTGAACCGGCGGGACGGTGAGGAGTTGCCCGAGAGCCTGTTGAAGCAGGTGTCGTTCGCCCAGATCCAGGAGAAGCGGCCGCGGCTGATGGGATCGCCCTACCGGTTCCGCCGACATGGCCACAGCGGGGCGTGGGTCTCGGAACTGATGCCCCACACCGCGGGGATCGTCGATCGGATCACGATCGCCCGGACGCTGCGGACCGACGATACGAACCATATGTTCGCCGAGTTGTTGATGAATACCGGTTGGCGGAGGTTCGGGCGGCCGAGCCTGGGCAGCTGGGTGGCGTACGGGCTGGGGAGCCAGTCGCAGGAGATGCCGGCGTTCCTGGTGCTGGGGACGAAGCCGCGGAGCAAGAGTGCCAATTACGGCAGCGGGTTCTTGCCGTCGCAGTTCCAGGCGACGGTGTTGCGGGATGCTGGTGAGCCGATCCTGAACCTCTCGAATCCCCCCGGCGTGACGTCACGACGTCAGAGGCTCTCGATCGACGCGATCAACCGGTTGAACCGTGTGCGGCTGGAGGCCAGTGGTGACGATGAAATCCGTGCCCGGATCGCCAGCTACGAAATGGCGTTCCGCATGCAGGCCCGAGCTCCCGGGCTGCTGTCGCTGGGCAGTGAGACCAGGGAGACATTGAAGCTGTACGGGATCGAAGATCCTTCGCGTCCGTCGTTTGCCCGGAACTGCCTGATGGCTCGGCGGCTGGTCGAGCAGGGCGTGAGGTTTGTGCAGGTGTTCCATGGCGACTGGGACCACCACACCGACATCGGCAAGCGGTTGCCCGGCGAGTGCCGCGTGACGGATCAGGGCTCGGCCGCGCTGGTGCTGGACCTGGCCCGTCGCGGGTTGCTCGACGACACGCTGGTCATCTGGGGTGGAGAGCTGGGACGGACCCCTGTGGCTCAGAAGCCGATGGCGGCCGGGGGTCGCGTGGGGCGTGACCACCAGATCGAGGCGTTCACGATGTGGTTTGCCGGCGGTGGAGTGCGGGCCGGGCAGGTGATCGGCGAGACGAACGATCTGGGATGTCTGCCGACTGAGGCGGGCTGGCACGTGCACGACCTGCAGGCCACGATCCTGCATGCACTGGGGCTGGATCACGAGCGGTTGACGTATCGCTACGAGGGCCGCGAGTTCCGGCTGACGGACATCCATGGCGAGGTGAAGAGCGAATTGTTCGCTCGGTCGTGATCGTCGCCGGGCCTCAGATCTGCCAGCCGACTCGGAAGGCCGGCTTGATCAGCCCACCGGCCCTGGGGTTGCCGGTGACGGCCAGTGTCTCTTGGTTCCAGGCGAATTCCTTGCCCCCGGACCGATAGGCCACGTTGCCCAGCAGCACCGCTTCTGTGAGCGGGCCCGAGTAGTCGAAGTGGCAGGTGGCCGGTCTGCCGCCGCGGATCGCGGCAGTCCATTCGCGGTAGAACCCCGGCGAGTCGGGGATCCGCTTGATGTCCAGCTTGGCGGCAGGCTTGTCGCCGGGGAACTTCGATTCGGGCAGCAGTTTCCGTTTCGAGAATCCGCACAACAGCATGCCCTCGCTGCCGATGAACAGCGTGTTGTTACCGCCGGGGCTCAGCCCGTGTTTCTTGAGGATCTCGGGGCCGCTGTTGGCGTGGTACCAGTTGAGCATCACCTCGGGCCGGCCGCCTCGGGCGGGGAACTTCATGTGAGTGGCCATCGAGCGGGGGGTGGTCAGGGCGTGGACGGGTGGTCCGGAGGCCGAGACTTGGGTGGGGGAGTCGAGATCGAGGGCCCAGAAGGGGATGTCCAGGATGTGGCAGCCCCAGTTGCCGGTCTCGCCGGTGCCGTAATCCCACCAGAACCTCCAGCCGTAGGGGCAGTAGGTCGAGTGATAGGGCCGCGGTGCGACGGGGCCCTGCCAGAGGTCCCAGTCGAGGTGGGCGGGGACTTCGGGGCGGTTCTCGGGGATCTTCGACATCCCGCGGGTCCCGCCGACCCAGCTGTGTACTTCGCTGACTGAACCGATCGCACCCGCCTTGATCAACTCGACCACGCGGTGCACGTTGGGGATCGTGTGGCGTTGGACTCCCAGTTGCGTGGCGACCTTCTGCTTGCGAGCCAGGTCGGTCATCTGGCGGACCTCCCAGATCGTGTGGGCCATCGGTTTTTCGCAGTAGAGATGCTTGCCCAATTGCAGGGCGGCCATGGCGGGGTGGAAATGAGTGTGGTCGGGGGTGCTGATGACCACGGCGTCGATCTGCTTGGCGATCGAATCGTACATCTTGCGGAAGTCCTTGAACTTCCTCGCCTTGGGATACCTCTGGTACGCCTTGCCTGCTCGGGCATCGTCGACGTCGCACAGCGCGACGACGTTTTCACCCAGCCGGACCATCGACCCCAGGTTGGCTGCTCCCCGACCACCGATCCCGATGAAGCCCACGTTGATCTTCTCGTTGGCCGCCGCGAAGGCCCGGGGGTTGGGTGTGCCCAGGAAGAGACCGGTGCCGAGGGCTGCGGCCGACTTCAGGACATCGCGGCGGTTGATCGAACGGGTCATCGCGGGGGATCCGGTGTGGGGTGCGAGGTGCGGGGTGGGGAGTTTGTGGGGACAGGCACTCCCCACGATTGGCCTGCGGCGAACCGCGGGGCGAGCCAGTCCCTGAGGGGTTAGAGGTCTCTTACTCGGCGGCCTTCGCAGATCCTGCGGTCGACATCCTGGAATCGGTCGCGGTAGGTCTTTTGCGAGTCGATGCCCAGGTGGTGGTAGATGGTCGCGTGCAGGTCGGCGGGAGTCACGGGACTGGTGGCGATGTGTCCGCCGTTGCGGTTGGTCGACCCATAGACCTGTCCGCCTCGGACTCCCCCACCGGCCAGCAGAGCGGTGAAGGCATAGGGCCAATGGTCGCGTCCGGTGGACCGCGTGTTACTGCTCTGAGTGAATTCTCCCAACTTGGGCGTTCGCCCGAACTCGCCGACTGCGACCACCAGGGTGGTGTCGAGCAGTCCTCGGTTGTCCAGGTCGTCCAGGAACATCGGGAAGCTCTGGTCGAACATCGGGCACAGCAGGTTCTTGAGCTTGGGGAAGTTCTGCTGGTGCGTGTCCCAGCAGGTGTTGACTCCATCGATCTTCGTCGGATCGACCCAGTTGACTGTGACCAGGGGGACACCCGCCTCGATCAACCTGCGGGTCAGCAGCAGGCTCTGTCCGATCCTGGTCCGTCCGTAGCCATCTCGCACGGAGGTGGGTTCGCGGTCGAGGTTGAAGGCTCGTCCGGCACGTTGCTGCAGGAAGTCGAAGGCCCGCAGCGAATCGCGGTGTCGTTCCTTGACGTCGGAGTTGCGTGCGGTGGGGATGGGTCCGGAGCGTTCGAACTGTGAGAGCAGTGAGCGGCGTCCTTCGAGTCGATCGGTCGAGACCTCCTGGGCCAGTTCGAACCCCTTGACCTGGAAGTTGTCCTTGTTGGGGTCTCCGTCGACGAGCACCGCGTCGTGACTGCGTCCCATGCGGCCGCCGGTCTGCCCGGCGATCAGCCGCGACTGGCCAGGAAACTGCAGGTACCAGGGGAGCACAATCGAGGGGGGAAGTCCGCGTGTGTTCTCGCCGAACTTCATCGCCAATGAACTCATCGAAGGCCAGTCGTCGGGCCGCGACTGGTCGGTGACCGGCGGGAACGGGTAGGGTCGCCCGGTGTACAGTTCGCTCATCGCCGGGCCGTGCACGTTCATCTTGTGAGTCATGGACCTGAGCAGGCAGAGCTTATCCATGTGCTGCGAGAGTCGCGGCAGGTGCTCACAGATCCGTACGGTCGGTTCGCGAGTGGCGATCGAGTTGAACTCGCCACGCACCTCCACCGGCGCCGCCGGCTTCATGTCCCAGAGATCGATGTGGCTGGGTCCTCCGAAGAGGAAGACGAAGACACACGATTGGGCCCGGGGTGCCAACGTGCCTGCGGCGGCGTGTTGGCGGAGTCGCAGCAGGTCTCCGGTGCCCAGCCCCAGCATCGAGAGTCCGCCAATTTCCAGCGCGTGTCGGCGGGTGGTCGATCGGCTGCTCATAGGGGCCATTAGACCGCAAAGTGGTGGCCGAGTGCAGTCTGAAGTTCCGTTCACGGCCAGCGGGCGGCTAGGCCAGCGGCCTGGCACCTCGCATGTCGCCGTATCCGCCCCCCTTGGACCCCTTGGGGTATTCGCCGAAATAGCGTTCGTCGTCGGCCGGTTGGTCGGCGGGCTGGAAGCGGACGTCGCACGAGAGTCTCACGCGGTTCAGCGGCGAGACGTTGTCGAGTGAGCCGTGGAGGGTGAACATGTTGATCAGCAGCAGGTCTCCGGACCGGAAGTCGGCCGTCAGCAGCCTGGTGTCGCGATCGGAAACCAACTGCAGGGGGTCTGTGTCCGAGGCTCCCCCGTAGGCGGCCTGTTGGACGACGTCGTTGGAGCGGTCGGTGGTGTAGTCGACGGCCAGGAACTGGTCGATGAGGTCCGAGAAGCGGTTCGAGTGTTCGACGATCACCAGCGGTCCATCCTCGACGGGGATGTCGCCGATGGGGATCCAGGCATTGATCATCGGCTGGGCGTTGCCGGCGAAGAAGGGGTAGTCGTAGTGCAGTGCGGTGGCCCGTCCGACGGGGGTGGGGCGGAGATAGATCAGGTCGAAGGCTCGTGCGGGTTCGTCGAGTGTGGTGTCGAGGATCGTCTGCAGTTCCAGGCCGTGAGTCAGCCGTCTCAGCACCAGTCCCTCGCTGATCGTCTGCCAGAACAGGCCTTCGTCGTCGGAGGGGTCGGGTCGCTGGCTGGTGCCGGTGGCAAACCCTGCCTCGGGCGGATCGGCGATTTCGCCCACCCGGGCCAGGTGTCTGAAGACCTCGCCCCGAGCGGCCTGGACCAGTGCGGTGTCCAGTGCTCCGCGGAGAAACAGGTAGCCGTCCTCGTCGAGACCGCGGGCGAGATCGGATGAGTCGGACGGGTCGCCTTCGAAGGGGGTCAGGGTACCGAAGCGATCAGGCGGGATCGGCTGGCCCTGGATGGTGCAGACAGGAGGTGTGAGTCCGGGCATCAGCGGGGCTCATCGAGAGAGATGACGTTGGCGACTCCGCCGTCGATGGGGATCGTGTGGCCGGTGATGTAGGCCGAGGCGTCAGAGGCCAGGAAGGCGACGGCACCGGCCACGTCGACCGCCTCGCCCCAGCGGCCCAGGGGCACCCGGGACATCACCAGTGCCGAGCGGGCGGGGTTGTTCTGTAGCGCGGAGGTCATCGGCGTACGGATCCAGCCCGGAGCCAGGGCGTTGACGCGGACGCCTTGTCCACCCCATTCGGCGGCCAGTTCGCGAGTCAGCGAGACCAGGGCTCCCTTGGTCATGCAGTAGGCGCTGCCGGCCCGGCCCAGCCCCGAGATGCCTCCGCCCAGGGCCGAGATGTTGATGATGCTGCCGCCCTCGGCGGCGGTCATCTCGCGACCCACACGCGCTGCGACCTGGAAGGCCCCGCGGAAATTCACGTCCAGGATCGCCTCGATGTCGGCGGGATCGTAGTCCAGCGGGTCGACTCGTCGGTGGATGCCGGCGTTGTTGACCAGGATGTCGAGTCGTCCGAGGTCCTCGATGATGCCGCTGACCAGTTGGTCGACGGCGTCGGCGTCGGTCACATCGCAGCCGCGGGCCAGGACGGTGGCGGAGGTCTCTGTGGCGAGTCGTTCGGCCGTCTCGGTGGCGGCTTCGCTGTCGATGTCGCAGAGGACGATCGAGGCGCCCAGTTCGCCCAGCGCTCGGGCCGAAGCTTCACCCAGCCCACGTGCTCCACCGGTGACCAGGGCGACTCGATCGGTGAGGTTGAACAGTGTGGTCGCTTCCGCGGGGCTCACTCCGGGGCCTCTTCGATCGAGGCGACCGGCGGCTGAAACATCTCCAGCGTATAGCCATCGGGGTCGGAGAGGTAGATGACCAGTCCGCCCTGGTTGGGTCCGGCAGTGATTTCGACCGGGTCGGACTTGAACGCCACGCCCGCCTCGGACAACTCGGAGACGGCCGTCTTGAGGTCATCGACGAGCAGGCAGAGGTGCGAATTGCCGGCCCGGTTGGTCTGGGTCGCGGCGGGCTCGCCGACGTGGTTCATGTACTGAACCACTTCCATGGTCTGGCGGCAGGTGGGGCTGATGCGGAAGGAGGCGACGTTGAGCTCGACCTCGTCGTATCCGGTCTGCTGAGCGACGTAGCCGGCGGTGACGCTGGGTCGTCGACCGATCAGTTCCATGCCGAGCAGGTCACCGTAGAAATGGATCGAGCGATCGATGTCGGCGACGGTCAAACCCAGGTGGTGCAGATCGGTCAGGGCCCAGGTGGTGTCGGGGGTCGTCATGGCGAGGGACCAGATGCTAGCGGCGGTCGACCGGAGCGGTCTGATCGGGCCAGGCAGTTTTGGGATGACGGGTGAGGAACAGCGGAGTGAGGGCGACAGGGATCGAACCTGTGACCTACGGATTAAAAGTCCGTTGCTCTACCAACTGAGCTACGCCCCCAAACATGGTAAAAACAAGTGTATTGTTGACTTGTGAAAGACACCATGAAATGGGTTTGACACCTATTGTGACACCCGCTAAGCTGGCCGCCAGTAAAAC
>Ga0310125_10000953_pt1 | contig 14215 bp, 15 predicted proteins | sample CB11b_Tmax_Bot8__FD_203508 | JGI IMG/M metagenome (GOLD analysis project Ga0310125, IMG submission 203508) | Marine microbial communities from Western Arctic Ocean, Canada - CB11b_Tmax_Bot8 | ecosystem: Environmental > Aquatic > Marine > Oceanic | place: Canada: Western Arctic Ocean | collected... | reverse complement strand
ACAAAAAAGCACCAAAGTTAAATTCTGAGAATACCAGGATTAATTGGAATAATTCAATAGACTCAATAATTGGAAATATTAGAGGATTAACTCCTAAACCTGGTGCTTGGACAATATTATATAATGATAATCAAAAGATAAGAATGAAAATTCTCAAGGCGAGAGCAGAAAATTATTCTGAAAATAAATCAAATAGTATTTTATCTATTCGAAACAGAAAAATATTCATTTCAACACTAAAAGGTGAAATTGAATGTGAGATAATCCAATTTGAAAACAAGAAAGCAATGAGAGCAAAGGATGTCCTTAATGGATTCAGATTCTCATCAAATTGCTATGTAAACTAGAAAAATAGCCCATGATATCAACAAAATCATTGAATTTATTAACAATAACGCATATTTTGAGCCTCTAAACTTGGGACTTACAATAATCCATATAAATTTGTTTAAACTTTAAAATTAAAGAGATATGAATAAATCAGAATTAATTGACGCTATGGCTTCAGGTGCTGGAATATCTAAAGCTGCTGCTAAAAGTGCTCTAGAATCGATGCTAGGGGGTGTTTCTTCCACATTAAAAGGTGGTGGACGAGTTTCACTAGTTGGATTTGGATCTTGGTCTGTTTCTCACAGAGCTGCTAGAGCAGGAAGAAATCCTCAAACTGGCGCTACTATACAAATCGCTGCTAAAAACGTAGTAAAATTTAAAGCAGGTGCTGAACTATCAGGCTCAGTAAACTAAGCTTTTAAATTCATATAGCATAGAAAAGCTTCCTTCGGGAGGCTTTTTTTATATATTTATTTTATGAAAGGTAATATTCTAATAGCTTCACCAAATCTTTTATTTGACACTTTTTTTTCTAAAACAATTATTTTATTAGTTGATGAGACTAAAGATGGGTATACTGGTTTTATACTTAACAAACCTTTGGAAATTAAAATTAAAGAAATAGAAAGTCTAGAAATATACAAAGGAGGTCCTGTTTCTAATGACAATCTTTATTTTATTTATAAAACAAAAAGTCCAATTAAAGGAAGTCTAAAAATTAGTGATAATGTTTATTGGGGTGGGAATATTGATGAAGTTTTTAAAATGATAAAAGAGAATATAATAAATACAAACAGTATTAGATTTTTTATTGGTTATTCTGGTTGGGACCATAATCAGCTAGAAGTTGAAATAAAAAACAAAAATTGGATCGTAAAAAAAAATAAAGCAGAAAATATATTAACAATAAATAGTCAAAAGCACTGGAGAGATGAAATGAAAAAATTAGGCGGAGAATATCTTCTTTGGTCTGAATCACCAGAGAATCCAATATTTAATTAATTATGTTGAACCTAAAACTTTTTTTAAGTCTGAAATTAAACTATTCCATAACAACTTTGACTCTTCTAGTTCTTCTTCAGGAGAAAAATCTGTAACAATTAAAGAGACATCCTTTGTTATTTCATCCATTTGAATTGTAAATTCAAAATAACAATCTTCTTCATCATCTTCCCCATTCATCCACTGAAACTTAACTTTCTCGTATGGTTTTTTTGAAAGAAGTCTTGCGTCTTCCTCTGAATCTCCCCAAAAGAAAGTATATTTTTCACCTCTAGAATTCACATCATCAGAAAACCATTCAGAAAGACCAGAAGGAGTAGAAAGATATTGAAATAGTAATTGCGGTGAAGATTGAAAATCATACTCAATTGTAAATTGTTTTTTTGGAATCATTTTAGAATAATCTAATATCCGCCAATATATTAAAAAAACTTTATCATTTAGAAGAATTGATAAATTATTAGTTATAGATAGTATATTTTGTTTTATATATTTGCATATCATAGTTGGCGAGGTAGCTCAGTTGGTGAGAGCGTCGGATTCATAACCCGGAGGCCGGGAGTTCAAATCTCCCTCTCGCTACATTAAATATTGATATGAAAAGATTATTTTATTTTATTTATTCTTTGATCTTTATTATAGTTTTTTCCTGTTCGAAAAATCAAATAGAAGAAGAAGAAATAGTTGTTGAACCAACTTTATTTAGCTGTGTTACTTATAATACATTATTAGATCCTCTAAATACAAAAGATGATGATCTGATGCAGTATTGGAATAAATTTGTAGCAGATGTACTATGTACAAAAGGAGCACCTAACTATGGACAACAAAATACAGTTGTTAATCTTTTTTTTGAATTTGAGAGTGATGCTTCGATTGCAGCTGGTGTAACACAAGACCATATAGCTTACTCTAGTTTTGATGGCTACTGTAATAGCTCTAAAGTTAACGTTGGTGTTGATTGGAGATCATGGACTGAAAGATCATTACTAAAAAGATTATGGATAATGTATCATGAATTTGGTCATGATGTCTATAGATATGAGCATAGCCCAGATCCTGCTGACATAATGTATTATTCAAGTACTCCAGGTTTTATAAAAATAAATGATTTTATTGAAGCGAAAGATAGGCTTATAAAAAGAGATTTTCCTGGGATTTCATATATTGAATGTCCTCCTGATACAGATTGCATAATAGATTGTGGGGACTAAACTAAATTAACCACTAACTAGTTCTGAAAACTTTCAACCCTAGGGTTCATAATCTTAAACCACAAAGGAGGGAGCATTGACAATAATATTGAAGTAGGGTAGCCATATGGAAGTTGAGGGCTTTCATCTATACTTTCAAGAACTTGATACTTTTTTGAAGAAATAAAATGGTGATCGCTGTGTCTTGTTAATTCATATAAAACAAGTCTACCCACAACATGATTTGAGTTCCATGAATGAACAGTTTTAATTCTTTCATATCTTCCACTTTCATCCTTTTTTCTTGATAAACCATAATGTTCAACATAATTTATAGTCTCAAGAAAAAGAAAAGAAATAATTGATATTGCCAAAGAGTATAGAGTGACAGTTAAAGCATAATTAAAGTAGATAAAAGCAATAAATGATAATTGAAAAATAATATAAAACATCATATCATTTTTAATTGAGAAGAAGTTTTGATTAGAAATTTTTAAAAGCTTTAATTGGAGTTTCCAAGCACTTATATATTGACCTATAACAGATGTTATCCAAAAATTATAAAGTGATTGTTTATACTTAGCTGTAGCTGGATCATTTTCTGTTCCAACATTAACATGATGTCCAAAGTTATGTTCTATATAAAAATGCATGTATTGTGATGGCATAAGTAATAATTTAGAACAAGTTCTACTGAAAAAGGATTTTCTATGCCCTAACTCATGTGCAACATTAATACCATTAGTAGCCATCATAATTGAAGTTGAAGCAATTACACCAATAATTTCCATACTAGAAGTGCTATAGAATAACACATTCAATGATAGGAAAAAAATTAAAAATACTAGCGGAATATTTAAATATAAAAGTATATCAAAGAATATGTCCATTGACCTACTCTTTTTAACTTCATCAGACATTTCTTTATTACTTTCTTTCAATAGCATCTCTAAAGCTGGAATAAAAACAAATGCATAAATAACTGTCATATATGCATATTCTCCTCCAAGAAGAATTCCTACAATTGTAACAATTGCTATTGTATAGGACATTAAATATTTTAAATCATTCATTTGATTTGATAAGGTTTAAAGCAGATCCATTTTTAAACCATTCAATATGTTGTTTATTAAATGTGTGATTAAGCTTTATTATTTCTTTATTTCCATCTTTGTGAACAACTTCTAAAGTAAGCTGGTCACCCTTACTAAATTTTGTTAAATCTATAAAATTAAACAAATCATCTTCTTGAATTTTATCGTAATCATTTTCATTATCAAACGTTAGAGCTAGCATACCTTGTTTTTTTAAATTTGTTTCATGTATCCTTGCAAATGATTTTACTATTACAGCCTTTATCCCAAGATGTCTTGGTTCCATTGCTGCATGCTCTCTAGATGATCCTTCACCATAATTATGATCACCAATAACTATTGTATCAATATTATTTTTTTTATAGAATCTTTGTGTTTCAGGAACAGGTCCATACTGTCCAGTAACTAAATTTTTAACATTATTTGTTCTCATATTGAATGCATTTACTGCTCCAATCAAACAGTTATCTGATATATTATCGAGATGTCCTCTAAATCTTAACCATGGCCCAGCCATTGAAATATGATCTGTAGTACACTTACCATAGGCTTTTATTAATAGCTTAGCATTAGATATATTCTCCCCATTCCAAGGCTCAAAAGGTTCTAAAAATTTAAGTCTTTGCGAATCAGGATTAACTATTATTTCAATATCTGATCCATCTTCAGGTGGATCAACATAACCATTTTCTTCTACTGAAAAGCCATTTTTTGGAAGCTCATCTCCAGTCGGAGGAAGTAACATTATTTCTTTATTATCTTCATTAGTAATCGTATCCGTAATAGGATTAAAATCTAATCTGCCAGATAAAGCAATTGCCATTACCATTTCAGGTGAAGAGACAAATGCATGAGTATTTGGATTACCATCATTTCTTTTTGCAAAATTTCTATTAAACGAATGAACTATAGAATTCTTTTTTTCTTTATTAGCGCCTTCCCTATCCCACTGACCAATACATGGTCCACATGCATTTGTAAAAATTTTAGACTCTAAATCTTCAAAAATTTTAATTAAACCATCCCTTTCAGCAGTATATCTGACTTGTTCAGAACCAGGGTTAATACCTAGTTTAGATTTTATTTTTAGATTATTTTTCTTAGCCTGAGAAGCAATTGAAGCTGCACGAGATAAATCCTCGTAGGATGAGTTTGTACAAGAGCCTATTAACCCCCAATCAACATCCAAAGGCCAACCTTCATTTAAAGCCTTTTCTTTCATCTTAGAAACAGGAGTGGCTAGATCTGGAGTAAATGGTCCGTTAAGATGTGGAGATAATTTATTTAAATCTATTTCGATAAGTTGATCAAAATATTTTTCAGGATCTTCATATGCTTCAGAATCAGCAGTAAGGTGATGTTTTATATTCTCTGCAGCTTCAACAACATCACTTCTACCAGTAGATTTCAAATACCTCTTCATAGAATCATCATAACCAAAAATCGATGTAGTAGCACCAATCTCTGCACCCATATTACATATAGTTCCTTTTCCTGTACATGATAATGATTTAGCACCTTCACCAAAATATTCAATTATACATCCAGTCCCTCCTTTTACAGTTAATATACCTGCGACTTTTAGTATAACATCTTTTGCTGAAGTCCAACCATTTAATTTCCCAGTTAGTTTTATTCCTATTAATTTGGGAAATTTTAATTCCCAAGGCATTCCAGCCATAACGTCAACAGCATCAGATCCACCAACACCAATAGCAAGCATACCAAGCCCTCCAGCATTTACAGTATGAGAGTCTGTACCTATCATCATACCTCCCGGAAAAGCATAATTTTCAAGAATAACTTGGTGAATTATTCCTGATCCAGGCTTCCAAAAACCTATACCATACTTTCTTGATGTGGATTCTAAAAAATCAAATACTTCAGAACCAACTTTATTAGCTTGTTTAAGGTCTTTTTTTGCTCCAGATTGTGCTAAAATTAAATGATCACAATGAACAGTTGTTGGAACTGCAACCTTTTGCTTACCGGCTTGCATAAATTGAAGTAAAGCCATTTGAGCAGTAGCATCTTGACATGTAACACGATCAGGACTAAAATCAACATAATCAGCGCCTCTTTCATATGCATTAGATATTTCATTGTTCCATAAATGGGAGTATAAAACTTTTTCAGTCAAAGTTAAAGGTTTACCTATTATCTTCTTTGCATGTTCAATTCTTGAAGACATTTCAGCGTAAACCTTTTTAATTAAATCTATATCAAAAGCCATAAAATAATTTTCAGTATAAAAATAATATAATATTATTTAGTTTTAGAAACTATTTCCTTTATTATTTTGTAATCAGAATCTAAGTTATATAAAGATTCAGACTTTGGAATTCCTGATAAATGAATTTCTTTAAAACCTGCATTTTTAAATTCTAAACAATTTTTTTTATCCACACCTCCTCCAGGCATAATTACAATTCTATTACTCGAGTATCTATTTAAAGAAATAAGGTTGTCGATACCTTGTATAGCATTATTTTTATTACCAGAACAAAGAATTCTTGAAAACCCAATATTTATTAGCTTATCAAGAGAACTATTTTGATTATTTAAATAATCAAAAGCTCGATGAAAAGTTAATTCTAGAGGATATGTAAGTTCCTTAATATCATTGATAAAATTATCATCAATTTCTCCTTCTAAATTTATTGAACCAACTGCAAATCCATTTATATCTAACTCCATAATTGATATTATATCCTTCTTCATCTTGTTAATTTCAGTTTGATTAAACATAAAGTTTCCTGGTCTTGGCCTTATTAATATGTTTATAGGTATACCTGAAACCTTTAAAGATTCTTTTATAAATTCTATTGAAGGAGTTAATCCTCCAACATTATAATTTGAGCATAACTCAATTCTGTCAGCACCTGCTTTATTAGCATTTATAACCGAATTTATAGTTGTAGCACATATCTCTATAATCATGATTTATAGATAAAGTTTTTTGTTTATGATAAATTTAATTAAATTCATTTTGGTTTATGGAAATAATTAAGAATTCCCCAAAATATGATGTAATTGTTGTTGGCTCAGGAGCAGGTGGAGGGATGGCGACAAAAATTCTATCTGATGCTGGTCTTAAAATTGCACTTGTTGAAGCAGGACCATACTTTGACCCTGCAAACCCAGATCAAATGACTCAAATGAAATGGCCCTGGGAATCTCCTAGAAGAGGTTCTGGAACTACTAGGGCATTTGGCGATTTTCATATGTCCTATGGACACTGGAAGGTTGAAGGAGAACCTTATACAATTGAAAAAGAAACTAATTTTAGATGGTGGAGATCAAGAATGTTAGGTGGAAGGACAAATCATTGGGGTAGAATATCTTTAAGATTTGGCCCAAAAGATTTTAAAAGTAAGGATTATGATGGTTTAGGAGAAAATTGGCCCATTAGTTACGATGATATAAAACCTTATTATGATAAGCTAGATAAGCTTATTGGTGTGTTTGGAACTAAAGAAAATATTTTTAATGAACCTGACGGATTTTTTCTGCCTCCTCCCAAGCCAAGACTACATGAATTATTTTATATAAAAGGAGCAAGGAAATCAGGAATTACTGTTATCCCATCTAGATTATCAATTCTAACGAAAAGGATCAATAACACTAGAGGAGTTTGCTTTTATTGTGGTCAATGTGATAGATCATGTTCAGCTTATGCTGATTTTTCATCTAGTTCATGTTATGTAATACCATCACTAAAGGGTGGGATGGTTGATTTATATACAAACTCTATGGTTGTTGAGGTGAAAACAGATAAAAATGGAAGAGCAACAGGTGTTTCTTATATAAATAAAGAAAATGGAAGAGAATATTCAATTAGAGGTAAAGTTGTTGTCTTAGCTGCATCCGCATGCAGCTCGGCAAGAATACTATTGAATTCTAAAAGTAAAGCTCATCCAGATGGATTAGGCAATAGTAGTAATCTTATAGGGAAATACTTACATGATTCTACTGGAACCGGAAGATCAGTTTTTATTCCAGACCTTATAAATAGAAAAATATATAATGAGGATGGTGTTGGAGGTATGCACGTTTATTCACCTTGGTGGTTAGATAATAAAAAGCTTGACTTCCCTAGAGGCTATCATATAGAAATTAGCAGAAGTTTTACAATGCCTGAATATGGGTTTGGATACAATCCTAATGAATTAAATAGATTCTTTGGACTTAAAGTTGGTGGTTATGGGGATAAACTAAGAGAGGATGTAAAAAAATATTATGGTTCAACAATTGGATTATCAGGAAGAGGTGAAGCAATCCCAAGAAAAGATAATTATTGTAAAATTGATCCTGATACAAAAGATAAATGGGGTATCCCTGTTCTTAAGTTTAGATATAAATGGTCTGATTATGAAATAAAACAAGTAAAGCATATGCATGATACATTTGAAGAATTAGCACATAATATGGGAGGAATTGCCTTAGGAAATAAACCAACTAAGGAACAGAATTATGGCATATCTGCTCCAGGTGAAATTATTCATGAAGTTGGAACTACCAGAATGGGAGATGATCCTTATAATTCAGTTGTTAATAAATATGAAAGACTTCATGATGTTGATAATGTATATGTCGTTGATGGTGGACCATTTGTTTCTCAAGCAGATAAAAACCCAACATGGACTATTATGGCATTATCATGGAGAACATCTGAATATATAATTGATCAACTTAAAAAACAAAATATATAATGGATAGAAGAGAGACTATAAAAAATATACTTTTAGGTTCAATTGGGTCTTCTGTTTTATTAGAAAGTTGTGTTTCCTCTCTTGATAATAAAGTTCTGGATAAAATATGGGAATATCAATATGGAAGAACTTCCGAAGAGAAAAAAAGAGATGATAAGTTTTTAAACTCAAGATTTTTTAGTGAAACTGAATTACAAACAATAGAAAAAATTGCAAACATTATTTTACCTCCTAATGAATTGGGAGATATAAATGATGCCGGTGTAGTTGAATTATTTGAATTTATTGCAAAAGACTGGAGCACTCCTGCGCACAATAATTATGGTGAAAAGGTATTAAGGAGAGGTTTAATTGTTTTTGATGAACTGTGTATTCAAAAGTTTGGGTTAAATCTTTTAGACTCTACTGAATCTCAAGTTAAAGTACTTTTTGATGAAATTTCATATGAAGACAAATCTTTGAAAGATCAAAAAGAGAGTGTAAAGCTTTTTGCTACATATAGAGGTGTGATTGTTACGGGATATTTTACTTCTGAAATAGGGATTAAAGATCTAGGTTATAAAGGAAATACTCCTAATGTTTGGGATGGTGTCCCTAGTGAAGTTTTAGAACAATATATAGGAATTGTTTCCTATGATAAGGAATGGATTGATAAGTGTGTTGATCAAAGTAAAAGAGGAGATATCGCTAAGTGGGATGATGAGGGAAACCTTTTAACATAAAAAACCTGTATTAGATTGAGTTTTGCGTAAACTCCTTTTAAACAGGATTAAGGCTAATCAAATGATCAAGGATCTATTCTAGATAGCTTGCTTTAACATTTAAACTCACCTTTTTTAATTAAATACTCGTTGAGTTTACCAAAGTATCACTAATACAGGCTGACAGTAAATTTAAGAACTTATATCTTATTATCAATTATATTAATCATATTTGTGATCTTTTCATCAATTTCTTTGTCAATTTTATTATTATTACTCAGGTTCTGTTGTAGTTTAGCTGCAAACTGAATACAAGTCATAGCTAAAAGGTCTTGCTTATCTCTTACTGAATAATTTTCTTCAAGTTTTTTAAAACTAGATTCAATTTTTTTTACTGCATCCCTAAAAAAAATCTCCTGAGATCTTTCAATTGTCAAAGGGTATAACCTGTCACCAATATTTAATTTTATTTTTATATAATCACTCATATTTTAACTTATGGTTATATCATTAATACAATCATCTATTTCCTTAATCATATAATCAATCTTATTTTTTAAAAATTGTTTATCGTTCCCCTCTCCAACAAGAGCATTCTTCAATTTCAGATTTTTCTTATCATCTTCAATTTCTTTAGCCTTAACATCAAGATCAATATTTAATTGACTAAGTGTATTAGTTTTTTTTAATAAACTTTTATTTTTATTCTCAAGATTATTTATCTTTTCAAAAAGTAGGTCTAATTTTAGTTTTAATTTATCTATTTTATCTATCATTTTTTATAAATAAGTTAAATCCTTATTAATTTATAAAAATCTTGAATTAAATTTGAATTAAAGTATGATATTTTTTAAAAAATCATTTTTATCATTTTGGCTATTTAGTATTCTATTTACATTAAACTCTCAAGAATATAATCTTAATTCGCCTATTGATTTACCCTTAAATCTTTCCGGAACATTCGGAGAGTTTAGAAGTTCACATTTTCATTATGGATTAGATGTTACAACAAATAAAAAACCTGGATACAATGTATATAGTATTGATTCAGGTAGTATTGTTAGAATAAATGTTAGCACTAGTGGATATGGGAAGGTATTATATATAAGTCACCCAAATGGGTTAACTTCTATTTATGCTCATTTAAAAGAGTTCTCTCCTAAAATCCAAGAATACATTAAAACACAACAGTATTTAAATAAATCATATAGTATTCAGAAATTTTTTAATAATGGTGAAATAAAAGTTAATAAAGGAGATTTAATTGGTTATACAGGAAATACAGGAGGAAGTAGTGGGCCTCATCTTCACTTCGAAATAAGAGACACAAAATCTCAAAACCCTATTAACCCTTTGTCTTTTAATTATAAATATGATGATTCCAATAGACCTATAATAAAAAGCTTATATGTATTTGATGAAGGTGATAGTTTCAAAAAAGACAATCCAAAAAAATATGAAATAAAAAAAATAAATGACAGCTTATATATAGCCGATAAGATTATATATAGCAATAAAATTGGTATAGGTATTGAAGTTTATGACAGACAATCAAAGAATAATTATAATAGAAATGGGGTTTATGAAGTTAAGATGTTTTTAGATTCTGTTTTGAATTTTTCTTATAAAATGGATAAAATTAATATAGATGAGTCTGTTTTTAGAAAAATATTCTATGACTACTCATTGTTAAAAACAAAGAAAAAAAGAATTCAAAAGGTATATTATCCTCCAAATTCGAAACTTAATTTCTTGAATCATAACGTAAGCACAGGAATATTCATATCAAGTGATAAAGATGAAAAAGATGTACTTCTAGAAGTTAGTGACTGGAACAATAATATAAGCTATCTGAATTTTAAAATAGAAGGAAATACTTCAAATCTTTTAGAAAAAAGTATAGATGGAATAGAAATAGCAACAAGCCAAAAATATCTGATTAAAAAGAATAATTCAGAAATAGGATTTAAAAAGAATTCATTTTTTAATAACGTTGCATTAAATATAAAATATAAAAATGACACATTAAAAATAGATGAAGATCTATACCCATTAAGAAAATCATATAATATTAAAATATTTAAACAAGTTGAAGATTCTATAATAAAAAGACAATCCTATATAGGACTTATTAATAAGAATGGAACGGTATCATATTTAAAAACAAACAAAAAGGACAACTTCTTCTCCACCAATTCCTCTTTCTTAGGATCATATACTTTATCTAGAGATTCAATAAACCCAGAAGTTAAACCATTAAATTTTAGCTTAAATAAAGATATAAGTGATCAGAAGACTATTCGGCTAAGAATTTATGACAAAACTTCTGGAATTAAATCTTACAATGTATTTATTAATAATAAATGGGCACTTTTTGAACATGAACCCAAAAGCAATCTAATATTTCATAACATTGATGACGGAATAATAGAAAATGGGGAGAATAAGATAACTATAAAAGTTATAGATGGCGTAGGAAATAAAACAGAATTTAATTCAAAAGTATACTGGTCTAATTAGCTTTATTACATGCTCCATCAATGAAAGAAGTAACTCCACCAAAAGTACTAGCATAACATATATTTGGATATGTAACACCGTCACATCCACAAACAGGCTGATATATTTCAATGCATAAACCTAACTCATCAATTTTAGATTCATCGATACATGTGTCTTGAACATCATCGCTATTTGAGCATGAAAGAGAAAAAAATAAAATTAATGATGATAGTATTATTTTTAATTTCATAATTGCAAATTACAAACTCTTAGCTCAAGTTCTTTATTGTTTCTATCAAATAATCAACTTCCTTTTTAGTGTTATAATGTGAAAAAGAAAATCTAACAGATGGGTACTTCTTTAATTCATCAGTTTGTATTTCATTTAATACATGAGAGCCACTCGAGCTTCCAGATTGACATGCACTTCCCTTTGAACAAGCAATTCCATTAAGATCAAGATGAAAATCTAACATAGATCCTTTTTCACTATCTAAAGGAAAGCAAACATTAAGAATTGTATATGTACTTTTCTCAAGGTTACCAGATAAACCATTAAAATGTATGTTTGGGAAAATTGACTTAAGCTCATTAATGGTATATTCCTTAATTGAACTGATATATTTTGACTCCTCACTAATTTTATTGTATGAAATGTCAAGTGCTCTTGTCATACCGACAATATTATGAACTGATTCAGTCCCAGCTCTAAGACCTCTCTCCTGTGGGCCACCGCATATAAAAGGGCTTAATCTTGAAGTCTTCCTTATAAATGAAAAACCTACACCTTTAGGTCCATGAAATTTATGTCCAGAGGCTGACAAAAAATCAATTTGAGTTTTTTTTAAATCAATTTTGTAATGGCCAACTGCTTGAACTGCATCCGTATGAAAAAATGAGTTATTTTTTTTACATAAATCTGACACCTTATCCACATCAAGAATATTACCTATCTCATTATTAATATACATTAGAGAAACAAGCTTAAGATCATCATCATCATTTAATAATTCTTCTAAATGATTATAATTAATTTCTCCTTTGTTATTAATATCTACATAATTAACTATAACTCCCTCTTTTTCAAGTTCGTCAAGAATATGAGTAATAGCATGATGTTCAATTTTAGAAGATATAATTCGTTCTATCCCAAGATCTTTAACTGAGCACCTTAACAAAGAGTTATCAGATTCTGTGCCTCCAGAGTTAAAAATTATCTCACTTGCTTCACAATTAAGAATTTCAGCAATCTTTTTCCTTGAGATTTCTATATATGATTTAGCCGATCTTCCATAAGAATGAGTTGAAGAGGGGTTTCCAAAACAATCTTTAAGTATATCAGAAATTTGGTCTATAACCTCATCTCTTACTTTGGTAGTAGCGGCATTATCAAAATATATATTCATTTACTATGACTCAAACTCAACTAAAGTTGAAATAATAATATCAATACACTCATTTAACTGATCTTCTGTCATTACAAGTGGTGGTGCAAATCTAATAATATTTCCTTGAGTTGGCTTAGCAAGTAAGCCATTATCTCTAAGTTTTAAACAAATATTCCATGCAGTTTGACTATCAGGTTTAGTATTTATAACTATTGCATTCAATAGACCTTTTCCTCTAACTAATTTAACAATATTACTTGTCTCAATATATTTATTAATCTTAGATCTAAATATTTCACCAAGTTTATTAGCATTTTCAGGAAGTTTTTCTTCAATAATAATTTCTAATGATTTTTTAGCTATTGAAGCTGCAAATGGATTTCCGCCATATGTACTTCCATGTTGACCAGGTTGAATAACTTCCATTATTTCTTTATCACATAAAACTGCTGAAATTGGATATGTACCTCCACTTAAAGCTTTTGCTAAAATTAAAATATCAGGTCTTACATTACCGCAAGCAAGTAATGAGCCAGTTCTTCCTAGTCCAGTTTGAATCTCATCAGCAATCATTAAAATATTGTGTTTTGTACAAAGCTCTCTTACTCCTTCAATATAATTATCATCAGGAACATTAACTCCAGCTTCTCCTTGGATTGGTTCAACTAAAAATGAGACAATATTTTTTTCTTCAATTAAAATTTTCTCAAGAGCATTAAGATCATTATAAGGGATATTTATAAAACCTGGTGTATGAGGTCCAAAATAATCTTTTGAACCAGCGTCAGAAGAAAAAGAAATAATAGTTGTAGTTCTTCCATGAAAATTGTTATCACAAACAATAATTTTTGCTTTATCATTATCAACTTTCTTTTTTAAATAACCCCATTTCCTTGAAATTTTAATTGAAGTTTCTACACCTTCTGCTCCAGTATTCATTGGTAATAATTGATCATAACCAAATAGTTTAGTAGCATATTCCATATATTCTCCAAGCTTATTATTATGGAAAGCTCTAGATGTTAATGTTAAAGTCTGTACTTGATCTTTTATTAACTCTATTAATTTTGGATGACAATGTCCTTGATTTACAGCAGAATAAGAAGAAAGAAAATCAAAATATTTTTTTCCATTTACATCCCATAAGTAAACCCCCTCTCCTTTTGTTAAAACTACAGGTAAAGGATGGTAATCATGAGCACCATATTTCTTTTCTAAGTCTAAATGGTAGAGCGCTAGATTTTTTTGAATTATTGTCATCAATTTAACTTATTTTGATTTATTATAAATATA
>Ga0310125_10000952_pt1 | contig 14226 bp, 13 predicted proteins | sample CB11b_Tmax_Bot8__FD_203508 | JGI IMG/M metagenome (GOLD analysis project Ga0310125, IMG submission 203508) | Marine microbial communities from Western Arctic Ocean, Canada - CB11b_Tmax_Bot8 | ecosystem: Environmental > Aquatic > Marine > Oceanic | place: Canada: Western Arctic Ocean | collected... | reverse complement strand
CCCAGCACCAGCCTGCTTTCCCCGGGGGAAGAAGTTCCACTGGCCATGCCACCTATGATGGGCATACCCGGCTGGTCGTTGTTAAGCCGTTCCAGCAAAAATTCCATGGGAAAACTGTAGGGGTCGGCAACCACCAGGATAGCGGCAGGCGAACTCCCCTCCTCGAGCATTCCATCAGGCCACCCCAGGATTGTCCCTCCATCCGGGGTACGCTGGAAAGCCAGTTGCATTGGAGTGATGTCCACACCCTGGAGCCATGCCAGCCAGAGCGAGAGAGCTGGAAGCTGCTCGACCTCCTCTCCTCCCCCTACGATCGATTCACCATTGCAGCCCAGCACGTTCTCACATTCAAGGCGTTCTGAGAGCTCTCTGGCAATCGACTCGGCATCCGGAAGATGGTCGCCAGAGAAGAAAACGACGGCCAGGTCCGGGGGAGGTGTTCCCTGGGGCCGACACGTACCACAGACCTCATCCACCGCTTTTTGCCAGTCATCCTCCCGCGAAAGGGCGCTGGCAAACTGGTTCCCTGTTTCGACTGCCATCTTCCACCGGGGTTGGATTGGCTGGGAAATGCTCCTGGCCGGCGACGGCCAACTGGACAAACAATATAATGCTGTCCGGGGAGTATTGTCAGCCGACATTTCAGGAAAGATCCACATGATATTGCGTATCCATCTCGTGCTCCCGCTCATCCTGTTGTTTTTTCTTATTGCTTTTCGACCGGTCCCGGCCCAGCGTCATGTCCGCTGGCTGGAAGAAATCCAGCAGGCACCCCGGGAGATTCCCGGTGAACAACTCCGTTTTCCCTCCGTTCGGCAGGCCAACATCGACGTGGTGGTTGAAAGCCGCCGCGAGTGGGAAAGGGCTCGCCATAATGTGCGCGACCGCTGGCTCAAGGAACTTGGCCCGGTCGCCAGCCGCCGGAGGCCGCTTCCGAAGCTGGAGGTCCTTGACACAGAGCAGTTGCCCGAGGGAATAACTCGCCAGCGGGTTAAGTACGAGGCCCTGCCGGGAGAGTTCGTTGAGGCCTATATTGTGCGACCCACCCGTCTGCGGGGCCTTGTCCCCGGGGTGGTCGTATTGCATTCCACCGTCAACCACAGCATCCGCCAGCCGGCCGGCCTGGAGGGTTCTGCGGAGAAGGCTTTTGGCCTGGGTGTCGCCCGACGCGGCATGGTTGCCTTCTGCCCCCGCAATTACCTCTGGCCGAACAACGACATGATCCAGGCCCAGCAGCAGGCAGATCACTTTCTCGAGGCCTATCCCGACTCGCTCGGTATGGCCCGCATGCTTTACGATTCCCTGCTGGCCGTGGACCTTCTGCTCTCCCAGCCCCACGTGGATCCGAACCGAATCGGAAGTGTGGGGCACAGCCTGGGTGCCAAGGAAGTTATCTACCTGGCTGCTTTTGATCAGCGGGTTCGCGCCACGGTCAGCAGCGAGGGTGGAATATCCAAGACCTTTTCCAACTGGGATGCCCCCTGGTACCTGGGATCGCAGATGCACGATTTCCCCCATGACCACAACGAACTGCTTGGCCTCGTCGCACCGCGGGCCTTTCTCCTGATCGGGGGCGACTCGGCTGATGGAGCAGTCAGCTGGCCACTGGTGGAGGATGCCCTCACGATCTACCGCCTTTACCGCAGGCGGCCCCCGCTGGGGCTCTACAATCATGGCCAGGGGCATGCGGTGCCGCCCGAAGCGGAAGCCCGCATCTACGAGTGGCTCCAGGTGGAGCTGGGCTGGCACTGATTTTCATCTAGCAGGCTAAAGACGAACAGCCGGGTGCTTCCCCTGGAAACATCCCGGCTGTTCTCCGGTTTCGACAGCGGCCCGCTTCCACAGCATGTGGAGCGGCCGTGCCAGGTGGCTGCCCGGCGGGCAGTCCGCCGACTGCCATCAGGCAGTACCACCTCGATTATTAGTACAGTGGTATTCCACAGATCACCTCCTTCCTTGGGGGGGGCCTTGCCGACGCGGGCGCCTGTACAGTCACACGGTCCACGTGGGCCTCCAGTCCTTCACGCTGCGTTCGCGTGAACTCATTCCACCCATCCTCCGGATTCCCTTCCGAAAAACAAGAGCGGATTTTTTCGCGGCGTGAAAAGGCCTGTTTGCTTGCATCGCTCACTTGCCACGACCACAATGATTGTCCCTGCTCACTGGAGTAGTCACGCCTGAACTGGAATATCCATACCGTACCCCGAAAAAAGAGAGAGAATCATGCGACGTTTTTCCTTCGCTTTGCTGACCGCCTTTTTTTCGCTGACCCTTGCAGGTGCCATGGCCGCCCAGGACAAGGTGGTGATTACCGATCCCGCCAAGGCCAACGATGACTATCGTTTCCAGGGAGAGTACCTCGGGCCGTTTACAGAGGATGGCAGTGAAATCACGGTTGGGGCCCAGGTGATTGCCATGGGCGCGGGAAAATTCCAGGTTCGCATCCATGTCGATGGGCTACCCGGAGCCGGCTGGGAACGGGGAGATGAAGTGGAGTTGGCCAATGGCGCACGACAGAGCGATGGCTCCGTGGTGGTCACCCGTGAAAGTGGCCAGCGGCTGGTGTGCCAGTTAAAAGACGGCGTGATGATCGTGGTCGATGGCGACAAGATCGTGGGCAAACTCAAGAAAACAGAACGGGTGAGCAAGACGCTGGGCAAGAAGCCACCGGAAGGTGCCGTGGTGCTTTTTGACGGGAGCGAGAAGAGTGCTGCCAATTTCACCCGGGGCCAGGTCGTGATGAAAAACCTGCTGCGACATGACTGTGAAAGCACAGAAACATTTGGGGACCATCACCTGCACCTGGAATTCCGTACCCCCTTCATCCCGGCTGCACGAGGACAGGGCCGTGGCAACAGCGGGATGTACGTCCAGGGACGTTACGAGGTTCAGGTGCTGGACTCCTTTGGCCTGGATGGCAAGAACAACGAGTGCGGGGGGATTTACTCGATCTCTGAACCGAAGGTCAACATGTGCCTTCCACCGCTGGTATGGCAGACCTACGATTATGACTTCACCGCGGCCCGATACGATGATGCTGGCAAGAAGGTAAAGAATGCTCGCATTACGCTCTGGCATAACGGTGTGGTCATCCACGATGACCTGGAACTGCCCAACGGTACCCCTGGCAAGCACCCGGAAGCTGCCAGCCCGGGAATCCTCTATCTCCAGGGGCATGGCAACCCGGTCGTTTACCGCAACATCTGGGCCGTCAAGAAATAACTCCCTAGCGGCACCTGGCCAGTAATGCCAGGAATTGTGCTCGAAGCGGTGTTTTTTCCAGGCCACTGGTGGCCTGGAGATACTCGATCCTCGCGGCAGCTTCCGCTTTTTTCCCCAGCTTGAAGTAGCCCAGGGCGATGGCATACTTCGCCTCGTACCAGAGCAGACCCTGGGGTTTCGCCTTGGCGAGAATCCGCCGCCACTGGGCCTGGGCCTGTTGCCAGGCGGCCGCATCCTCTCCCTCCATCAGCACCTCGGCAAAGGCCTTCTGAACACTCGCCGATTGCGGATGTGCATCTGCCAGTTGCTTGAGCATGTCGGCCGCACGAGGCTGCTTTCCCGCCGCCGCCAGGGCACGGGCGTGGGCCAGGTCCCAACGCATACGCTGGGACGGGCTAAGCTGCTGCTTTTGTCCAGAAGAACGCTGGAACAGGCTGAGCTGCAGGGCCGCCAGGCGGCCGCCCCCCGAGGATTTTTCCGCCATCTCGGCCAGTGCCCGCATGATTTCAAATAACCGCTGGGGATCCTGCTCGCCAATCTGGCCCAGGAGCTGATCCGCTTCCACCAGCTTTCCCTGTCCTGCCAGGGCCACCATCAGGATCGCATTCGCTTCACTCTGAAAGCGGTCCTCTGCGGCCGGCAGCCCCTGCCGGCCTGCCTGGACCAGACTCTCTACCTGCTGGTAAGGTGCCGCCATGTATCGTAACCGGAGCCTGGCAGCAACCAGCAGGGCCTGCCTTGCTGCTGGACTCCAGCGAGACGGAAACTGGCCACTGGAGTCCTGGTAAAGCGACTGGAAAAATGACAGGGCCTGCTGAAGTGCCGGGCCCTGGTCATCAGGATCAAGCATCTCCAGTTGCTTGATCCAGCAGTCCTCCAGGACCTCCAGCACGGTCACGAACCTGGGGTCCCCCAGCGAGATTCCCTGGTAGTGGCCAATGGCCGCCGGCCAGTCCCGGGCAGCCTGGGCCCGTGCGCCAAGCCAGATGCGAACCTGGTTGCTCGATCTATCGGCCGGCCACCGTGTGAGGTGGGTCGATAGCATCTGCTGGTAGGCATCCTGCCAGGCCTGGTCGTCCTGCGCCAGGGCATGGGCCTGCTGGATTGCCTTCAGGTGGACGAGCGGGGACTGGGGGTGTTCCGGGAGCAGTGCCGAGATTTTTCGCAGCCGGTCAATAAACGCGGGGGTATTCTTCTGCTGCTGGAAGACGAGCGCGGCCTTGTAATACAACGGAAAGGCCTGGTCATCCGCTCCCTGCTCATGCGCCAGCTGACCCGCTTTCTCGTAACCCACAATCGCTTCAGCAAGCTGGCCGCGCAGGTAAAGGTCATCGGCAGCCTGTTGCATGATGCCCAGGTTTGCCAGGTCTCCCTGCTGGCCTACTTCCTGGACAAGCCGGATTTCCGAGCGGCGTCCCCAGTATCCACCGTGGTCCCGCCGGATGGATCGCACCAGCTTCAATGCCTGGTCCTGGAGCTGGCCCGTACGTTCCTTGTCCATCTGCTGGCGTGCCATGTCCAGGAGTGCCAGGTAAGTCTCCAGCACGGCCATATCCAGCTCCGGGGAAATCACGCCCCCCACCCGGCGAGGTTCCTGTAATAAGGTGATCGCATCCTCCGTGCTCCCGCTCGCCAGAGCAAGCCGGACACGTTCGGCACGCACGGCCAACACCAACGGCGTTGAGAGGGACATCTCGTCAAGTCGTGATAGCTGTTGCCTGGCCAGTTCGATTTTTCCCTGGAGTCGCTGGCAGGCTGCCAGCTCACGAATCACGTCCACCGCCAGAGGATCATCCTCGGCAAGCTGGGTAAGCGGTTTTTGCAGTTGGGTCGTGGCCCTCTGCAGGGACGCAATCCGGTCATTGCCATCGGCGGGATAACTGACAGCCTGGTTCCGGTAGGCTCGCCCCAGCTGGTAACGCACATTGTTCTGCAGGGAAACCAGGTCGTCGGCAGTCAACACGGCTCCCTCAGCGCGGCGGGGTGCCAGGGGAATAAGCGGTGTCAGTTCTCGATCCAGCTTCTCAAGCTCCCGGATTCCAGCTCGCAAGTCCTCCTGGGCCGCCTGCATTGCGACTGCCCGGTCCGGTGCAATCTCCGCTTCAAACCGCTCCAGCTCCCCCCTGGCAAGCAGGATCAGTGCGGCGTGGACCTGCACGAGGATCCGCCGTGGATGGTCCCCGTGCTGCTGGATAAAGTCAGCTGCCACCTCCCCGGCCTGGCCCCAGAGCTGTTTTCGCTGTTGACGGCCCGCCTGCTGAGCCTCAGCAGCATGGGTCCTCATCAATTGAACCGTCCACTTGACCTGTTTCCGAGAGCCCTCCTGGGCATTCTCAAGTTGCTGCTGGCAATGATGACGGGCCAGGTCGAACAACCCGCGCTGGCGGAGGCCGTCCAGGAGGTTATCATCCGCTGACTGTGCCACCACCAGGCCCGACTGCAGTGCCAGGCTGACAAGGATCACCAGTAATAGACGACGGACCATGGTAGTGACTCTCCGGAACATCCCTAGAGCGCTTCTCCAGCCACGAACTGTATTTTTTCAAAACCGGTCAGGCGGGAGAGATCGAACACGTTGATCACATCCCCCAGGGGCACCTCTTCATCCGGATGAAGTATGACCGGCGCATCCTGTTTGACCTGGGCGATGGCTTGCAGTCGCTGGTGAAGCTGGGCCAGCGAATCTGCCTGCTGATCATTGATGGTCCAGCTCGGCTGATCACCAGTCCAGTGAATCCGGATCACGACATCCTCAAAGTCCGCTTCCGGGGGAGGCTCCTCGAGGGCGGCCTGGTTACCAAGCAGGGTCGAAAGCTCGCTGGGAAGCAGGTATTCCACGACCTGGAAACTGGCCGTCCAGACAAAAAACACCAGCAACAGGAAAACGACATCAATCATCGGTGTCATCTTGATTTCCAGCGATTCGCGGCGGGCAAATGGACTACGTCGTCTCATCAGCTTCCCTCCCCGGGCCGATAGACCGCGAATGTCACATTCCAGATCCCTGTCTCAGCACAACGACGCATGACCGGGCTGATATTCCGGTAAGGAACACTTCGGTCGCTACGAATCCGGACCTCCAGGTCCTGGCCATATTTTTCTCGCCGCTTGACGAGCCTTTCCTGGAACTGCTCCAGCGTCAACTGGCGGCCTGCCATCTGTATCTGCCCCCCGGCCGAGATGTTGACCACCAGCCTCGGCAACTGCGAATCCTCTGCCTGGGTTCCGCTCCGGGCATCCGGCAGGGGCAGTTGCATCTGCACCTCCTGCTTGGCCAGGTGGCTGGAAACAAGAAAGAAGATGATCAGCAGGAAAACGACATCGATCATCGGGGTCATATTGAAGTCGACCCCCCTTCCTCCCACGTAGCTTGGTATTTTCACGACCCTTCTCCTTTGGCTTAATCACTGGCAGGCTGGGAAGGGGGTGGAGTGGGAGGTCGCGAGGTGCGAGTGGACGTGGATCCGGAGACCCGGGAACGGCGTTTGATCGGTGTCATTGCCCTCTGGGCCCGGTAGGCCGCTTCAGCCACAAGCTGGTCAATCCGGTTACGGAAAACGGCAAAAGCTCCCAGCGAGGGAATGGCCACGATCAATCCTCCCACCGTGGTCACCAGTGCCTGGTAGATCCCCTCTGCCAGATCCCCGGCACCTGCCGAACCCTCGGTTGTGGCTACCTGCTGAAAAGCCATGATCATGCCGATAACGGTTCCCAGCAGTCCCAGCATGGGAGCAATATTCCCAATCACTGAAAGGTATTCAATCCGTCGGAAGAGCTGCGCTGACTGTTCTGCCGTCGCATCTTCCATCGCCTTTTCTACGTCATTCCAGTCCCCGTCCACCTCCACCAGCCCCTGACGGATGATCAGGGAGAGGAAGCTCCGGTTCTCCCCGCAGAGATCATGGGCCTCTCGAAACTGGCCCGCCTTGATCAGCTCACGGACGTCGTCATCCAGGCCATCCGGCATGATCTCGCTGCGCCGTAACGTCATCAGTTGTTCGAAGACGAGATAGGCCGCTGTGAGCGAAAGACCGAGCAGCACGATGAGAATCAAGAAGCTGGAGATACCGCCGGCAAAGACGATTTCCAGGAATCCACTGGGACCCGTGTCGCCTGCCGCCGGCTCCGTGGCTGCCACCTCTTGAGCTGTTTCTGCCGGTGCCTGGGCCCATAGCGAGAACTGCTCTACAGTCCCCACTAGGACTCCCAGGAGAAGCACGAGGGTCATCCAACGGATCCAGTTTGAGGTGGTGCGGTTCAAAGCGTGGTCTCCCGGCCTGGTTATTTTTCAGTCTGTTTTTGAAGCTGGTCTCTGGCTGCTTGTCCGGCAATTGTACCGGCATAACCGCCTGTCAGTTCCCGGTAAAGCGTTGTCGCCTGAAGCGATTTCCCTGTTGCCTGGTAGTAACGGGCGGTGGCAAGCAGCGATTCGGCAGCCAGCAGCCGGTGGCGAGGATACTGCAGTGGAACTCGCATCCAGGCAATCAGCGCATCCTGTTCGCGACCAGTCCTCCGCAGGGCATGGCCCAGCAAGTAAGAAGGTCCTGATCGCAGGGCCGGTGGCATCCGCTCCAGCATCTTCTCCCAGCCCTCAATACCCCCGGCGGATACCGTGGGGACCTGGATCCGCCAGAGCTGGGCCTCGGCCAGGAAGGCAATCTGTCGATCTTGCCCAACGGCCAGTTGCTTGAGAACCTGGACCGCCAGGTCACGCTCGGAGGATGCCAGCAGCCAGCTGGCGCCCAGCAGGTTGGCTGCCGGGTTTTGCTCGTCCACCAGCCAGATCTTGCCAAATCGCTCCATCGAGGGGGACGGAGCAGGCGTCTTCCAGTGGAGTGGGATCGCTGCAAAGTAGGGCGTCCGTGGATTACTGCCCAGGACCGACTTGAGGAATGTATTGCCCGCATCCGCCCACTTGCCGGCCGCCTGTTCCGCCCAGCTGACCTGGGCCACCAGGCGGTGGCGAGCCCAGGGGCGCATCTCGTGCTGCAGGGCCTGGCGGTAAAGTGCTTCCGCTTTCCCACATTCACCCGCGGCAAATAACTTGTCCGCTTCCATGTGGCGCTGATCCCAGCGGCTCTCGAGGCGGGAAACCCGGGCCGAAGGGACCTGTTGTTCCCTGCCCGACACGGTCGCCAGGGTGAGTGTCTCGTTGTCATAAGCACGGATCGTTCCCCGCACCCGTGACTCAGTTTCTCTCTCCTGGTCCCAGATATAAACCGTGTCACTGGCCGGAGACTGGGCGGTCAGGGAGCTAGCCGGCCCCAGGACGCTGGCAGTCAAGACCATGGCTGCCAGCGAATGGGCAGCCCGGCAGCACCAATGTCTCTCACCAAAGACCATTTTTCATATACCAGCAGGGAGGATGGATTTGTCAGGGAACACGTGCCGGAAGCCGGGTCACGTCTACATAAACATGGTTGCCCTCATTACGACGGGCCAACCGGGCCAGGAAATTCTCTCCACCCTGTGGAGGACCGATACCGAACTGGATCGCGTAAATCGATGCTCCCACGGACTGGTTTCGACGACAGACCCTCTCCATTTCCTGGATTGTCATAACCGGCTGCTCCGCATCGGTGAGAAAGAAAACCACGTCCGGATTCATCTTGAGTGCAAGCAACAGGGCATCCTCATGTCGAGTGGTCCCGCTGGCCACAATGCCCCGGATATGATCAGTCGCCATCTGCCGGTTCTGCTTGTCGGCAAAAAGCAGCTTCGGCGGACGTGGGTAGAAGGGGTTCAGGATGGTTGGCTCATTGTTATAGAAGATGACCTGGAACTGCTGTGTCTCACCCAGATCCTGAAGGCTGCGAATCATCTGTGCCTTGGCTGCCGCCAGGGGGCGCCCCTCCAGGGCACTCATACTGGCTGACCGGTCAAAAACGTAAAGGAACCGCGACCCCTTCGCCTTGACACCGAATACACCGGTCTCCACTGCGTACTCGCCTGTCTCCCTGCCGCCACGAGATTGAAGCAGAGCCTCGACCGGGTCCTGCTGGGGCCCCCCGGACAGGCTGACACTCTCCTGGCCCGCCTCCGGAAGGCTCCCGGGCAGGGAGAGTTCCAGCTCGGCCGGAGACGAGAGTACCGACACGGCCGTGGACTGGGCGGCGGCAGAGTCCAGGGAATCCTCGGCGGAATAATATTCCGTCCGCTCGCCCTGGTGCTGGACCAGCACAATACCGCCAGAACGTTCGACTGTCTCGACGATTCCACGAGGAAGGTGCCGCACAAGCAGGCCCAGCAGCAGCAGGATAGAGACGTGTAATCCCAGTGAATACAACCACGCGCCCCGGCGGCGGTGGGTAAAGTCCGGTCGCCTGCTCTTCTCTCCCAGATCGCCGCCAGCCTCTTGCGTCACGCGCTCAGGGGACGGCACGAGTACCTCTCTTTGTTGCCAAGGGGATCCATCAGGCCAGCGCCAGCCGTATTCTAGAAGTGCCCCGCAAGGGCGTCAACGTGAAGTGTTTTGCCAGCGGATCGCTGATCACGACATCGTGCTCCCCGCCTTTAGTTCAGCGCACGAAACTGATAACCTCAAAAAAGCAGTCCCCCACCGGACAGGACAGACTGGTTGTTTTGCAGCGGAGCCGCTCTCGTGCAGATCATCAACTATCCTCACCCGACACTCAGATACAAGTCGAAGGTGATTCACCGCGTCGATGCCGAACTGCGGGAAATCGTGAGGCAGATGTTCAGCCTGATGTACGAGGCAAAGGGAATCGGCCTGGCAGCCAACCAGGTCGATATTCCACTACGTCTGTTTATCATCAACAGCGAGGGAGACCCGGAGGAAGGGGAAGAGCTGGTCTTTATCAACCCGGTTCTTAGCCAACCGGAAGGACAGGCGGAGAGCGAGGAAGGGTGCTTGAGTATTCCAGGGGTTTCCGCCCCGGTGTCGCGCCCAAGCCAGATTCACGTGGAAGCCTATAACCTGCAGGGAAAACAATTCAGTGCCAGCCTGTCAGAAATCATGGCGCGTGTCGTGCAGCATGAGAATGACCACCTGGACGGGATCCTGTTCACCGACCGTGTCGCGACTGTCGACAAGCTGGACCTGGAGCAGACACTGGATGAACTTGCCATCGAATTCCAGTCGTGCCGGGACGGTGGGGACATTCCTGATGACAAGCAGATCCTTGCCCGCCTGGCGGAATTTGAGAAACGGTACTGCGTGAAGTAACTGGAAAGAACCTGTACAGAGATGGTGACGAATGCAGCTCGTTGTGATGGGAACCGGCCCGTTTGCCGTACCGATGTTCCAGGCGCTGGCCCGGTCGGACCATCCGCTGCTGGCACTGGTAACGCGTCCTGACCGACCTGCCGGTGGTCGCAAACCAGCCCCCAACCCAATGCGAGATGCTGCCGCCACGCTCAATATTCCAGTGCTGGAGCCGGAGGACGTGAACCAGCCACTGGCCCGGCAGCAGCTTGAGGAACTCCAGCCGGACCTGCTGGTAGTCTGTGATTATGGCCAGATCCTGTCTGCCGAAATACTCCAGGTCGCTCCGCTCGGTGGAATCAACCTGCATGGCTCGCTTCTTCCCCGCTACCGGGGGGCCGCTCCCGTGCAGTGGGCCATCATCCATGGTGAAACGACGACTGGCATCTCTGTCATTCACATGACCCCCCGGCTCGACGCCGGACCCTGCCTGGTCCAGCAAGCGACCCCGATCGGCCAGCAGGAAGACGCCGGGCAACTGGAACCACGACTGGCCCTGCTGGGAGTGGATTGCGTGATCGAGGCGATCACCATGCTCGGGCAGTGGGATGGCCAGTCGGATATCGGGATAGCCCAGCAGGAGGAGCAGGCAAGCCCGGCACCACGGCTTCATCGTCAGGACGGCGTCATCGACTGGTCCCAACCGGCCGTTCAGATCGCAAACCGCATCCGGGGCCTGAAACCCTGGCCTGGCAGCTTCACCCACTGGCTACGGGATACGGACCCACTGCGGCTGATCATCGAGCAGGTGCAGGTTGCCGTGGCTTCCAGCGGTCCAACACCCGGCCAGGTCCTTCACCTGGATACAGAGGGAATCCATGTTGCCACCGGGGATGGCCTGATCGTCATCGAGCAGCTCAAGCCAGCTGGTAAACGGACGATGACCTCAGCAGATTTCCTCCGCGGGCATCCCCTGGTAGCAGGAAATCTACTGGGATCGTAAAAGCGACTCCTCCTTCATTCGTCCTGGTCGGGATTGCCGCCTCAATTCGAAGCGGTTGACAAGCTTCCATCGCCGTGAAAAACTAGCAGGTTCTAGACTTTTGGCAGCAGTCCCCACAGAAAAGGCATGAAGGCGGAATTCTATGGAAGTTATCATCCAGGACGGCTATGAGAAGATCAGCCGTCAAGCAGCCCAGATTTTTGCACGAACCCTGAATGCCAAGCCGGATGCGGTGCTGGGTCTGGCCACCGGGAGTACGCCCCTCGGGCTCTACAAAGAGTTAATACGGATGCACAAGGAGGAGGGTCTGGATTTTTCCCAGGTGACCACTTTTAACCTGGACGAGTACGTGGGACTGTCCAAGGAGCATTCGCAGAGCTACCACAACTTCATGCACGTGAACCTGTTCCAGCACATCAATATCTCGGAACATAACATCTATATCCCGTCGGGCACGACAAGCAATTACCAGGCATTCTGTGAATGGTACGAAGAGCGGATCGTGGAGTGCGGCGGGATTGACCTGCAGGTCCTTGGCATCGGCTCGGACGGGCACGTGGCATTCAATGAACCGGGGAGTTCACTTGGGTCACGGACCCGTATCAAGACACTCACCAGCCAGACCATCGATGACAATGCCCGTTTCTTTGATTCAGTAGACGAGGTTCCTGTTTACTCGATCACGATGGGCGTGGGAACGATCCTGGAAGCACGAAAGATCCTCCTGCTTGCCAACGGAGCCAACAAGGCGGAGGCCGTGGCGGCAGCTATCGAGGGTCCGGTCACCAGCATGTGCACGGCCAGTGCCCTGCAAATGCATCGTGACACCGTTTTCCTGCTCGACCATGAAGCAGCAGGAGGACTGAAGATGACCGAGTATTACCAGTGGATCCAGGACAAGATGCCTGGCGCTCCCTGAGACCGGGGGTTCCCGAGCCCGGTTTCTTCTATAACAAAAGATACAGCAGCAGGTGGATTTTATGCGACTTATCCTCTTTGACCTTGATTCCGAACCCCGGGAGTGCTTTTACCCGCTGGTGCTGAGTCGCCCGATCTGGGAATTGCGATGTGGCATGACGTCACTGGGTGAAAAGCTGATTGCCAGGACCTCCCCGGCAAGTATCGCCGGATTTCTCCCGGATTACATGGCGGATGTCTACCGGGAGAACAGCGATTGGCCTGTCAATGATCCCACGTCACTGGCCGGCGATGACCTGCTGCTGGTCGATGCCCGGCTCAAGGTAGACGCCCTCGATATCGAAAGTGTCGGCCCCAGCCAGGTAGGCTTGGACGAGCAGGGGCGTTGCCTTTACGTGCGAGTGGCCGAGGCAGACCTGGAACAACTTGATACCAGCTCGCTTGAATCGCTGCTGGCATCTGCCCGTGACTCGCTCCCGGTCGTCCAGGGCCCCCTGGCATGCTGGAATTACATCTGGGACCTGATCCTGGCAAACGCCGAACAACTCACGATTGACTTCCAGGCAGCAGGACGCAGCGGGATCGAGGGGACGGTGGAGGAACCTCTCTCGATTCGCGGTAGTGCCTCGGATGTTTACATCGCGCCGGGTGCCCTGGTCCATCCCCAGGTCGTTATCGATGCGGAACATGGGCCGGTCTACCTGGACGAGGATTCGGAGGTCCACCCCTTCAGCCGGATCGAGGGACCCTGTTACGTCGGAAAGAAAACACTGCTGCTCGGTGCCAAGTGCCGGGAGGGCAATTCCATAGGTCCGGTCTGTCGCGTTGGGGGAGAAATCGAAGAATCGATCATCCATGGCTATTCCAACAAGTACCACGACGGCTTTCTGGGCCATGCTTACGTGGGAGAGTGGGTGAACCTGGGAGCCATGACCACCAACAGCGATCTGAAAAATGACTACTCGAACGTGGCCGTCAGCCTGGATGGCGGGAAGGCGATCGATACTGGATCCCGGAAAGTCGGATCCATGATTGGAGACCATACCAAGACCTCGATCGGCACCCTGCTTAACACCGGCACAAACCTGGGGGCCATGGCCCTGATTGCCGCAACCGGGAGCCTGCTTCCTAAATTCATCCCCTCCTTCGCCTGGTTTGTCGAAGGCGTGGTGACCAAAGGATTCGGGAAAGGTAAACTCTATGAAACAGCAGCCACGGTGATGGATCGACGAGGGCACAGCTGGACAGCTTCCCAGGAAGCAATGTGGGACGAGATTTTTAAACTGACTGCAGAATCGCGGGGGGATGCGGTAAAGCGAGGCCGACGTCTGCTCTACGCAAAACATAATAAATAGGAGAAAAAAATGGCGACCGTCCAAGAACGTGTTATCTCTGTTACAGCCCAGGTATTGCAGTTGGATCCAACTGAAATCAAGCTGGATGATGAGTTTGGTGCCGATCTGGGTGCCGAGAGTGTACAATCAATAGAGCTGGTGGCGATGTTTGAAGAGGAATTCGGCATCGAGATGGAAGAAGATGCAGCCCTGGCAGTATCCCAGGTCGGAAATGCCATCGATTTCATTACCAAGACCTGTGCCGAACAGGGCGTTGAAGTTTAAGAATAAAGGTGATCGACCAGAGGGTCGGTAACAAGAACAGTCTCCGGAAACTAAATCGCGAGGAATTTTTTATGTCTATTTCCACACCCAAAAAATCATTTCCCCTGGTGGACACCACCGAGCCGAACCTGCTCGAGGACACCTTTGATTACAGCATGCCCCCGCTGATCAAGTTTGACGGGCCGCTGGTGGAATATATTGACGGGAAAGCCGTTGAATTTGACCCGGTAGAGGCCGTCAATCGTGACATCCATATTACCGACACGACGTTCCGTGACGGTCAACAGGCCCGGCCCCCG
>Ga0310125_10000949_pt1 | contig 14246 bp, 14 predicted proteins | sample CB11b_Tmax_Bot8__FD_203508 | JGI IMG/M metagenome (GOLD analysis project Ga0310125, IMG submission 203508) | Marine microbial communities from Western Arctic Ocean, Canada - CB11b_Tmax_Bot8 | ecosystem: Environmental > Aquatic > Marine > Oceanic | place: Canada: Western Arctic Ocean | collected... | reverse complement strand
GAATCAGATTCGGGCTCTGTGCACCTAACCGGCCCAGGCCCATCTCATTCGGAAGCTAGGCCCATTCCCACAGGTCCCAGGTACCTGTGCCGTCGGCATCAGTTACCCAATCGAACATGATGGTCTTTCCATTGAGGGCGGAAAGTGATGGCGCAGAAGTTGTGAAGTAAGCAACTCCTTTGAACACAGCACCACCGTCTCCGGTCATGTGTCCAGTAGCCGACGCCCGAAATGTCGCTACACCGTCTGCTGCCATTATTAATCCTGAGTCAGGGCATTCACCGTAGAGACTGCCGTCTGCTTGGAACCCTGCCGCATAAGTGGACATGGTTTGGACTTCAACACCAAGAAATGTCCCGGTCCCAGTGGCCGTAGTTTCTATCTGTGGGGCACCATTTTTTGCGGGCAGAACTTTGAGTTGGGTTGGTCCCGATGCGTGGCCTATTTTTTCGCCTAACATTTTGACTCTTCTTTTACTAAAACTTGCTTTACATTGACCCGGTTACTGAGACGCCTGCAGGTTAACCCGCAACGTTCTTGTAAACGATCCGACTATTGTAGCCAGACACACTGATCGTAGAGCTATCCATGCGGGATCTGAATTGTTCGTAATCTGGACTTGTAGCAATAGCGGTTGATCTTTCAACGAGATCACCCAGACTCCTAAACGTATGTGTGACGCGAAGTTGATCGACATTGCCAGAGATCGCTTTTTGAACGGTCGGACGCGAGCCATCAGGGAAGGCCTGCTGCCATTCGAGGAGTGTTTCAAGTAGATTTCCTACCTCTCCTCGTTTGGCGACCATAAAACTTCTTCTCATGTAGTGAGAGTCTGCGATATTGAGATCACCTGGTGATATCACATCCAGTGCCTGAATGGTCTGGGCACTGGCGCAATACTCCGCGATAGACATCTGCCGTTGCTGAGATTCTTTGTTTGAACTTGCCGTAACAGTCATCTGCTCAACATCGTCCCAGCTTGTAAAAGCCACCGCAGTCATGACATCTGGTGTCATCAAATGTGGGGTCTGTACTGATCGGGTGACAATACCAGCCCTATCAGAGTGACTGAAAGACTCTTTCACGGTATCCACCAGTTGTTGATGCATTCCTACTTTGGGCACTCGTCTTATTTCGAGAGTTATCCTTGCCACAATAAGTTCCGCTCGCTTTCATCGGGGTTACGATCTTGAAGTCAGAAACAGCCGGTAATGTGCATTGAATTCCGGTGATCGGTTACGCCCTCCTAAACACCTCAAAGTGCGTTAGCACCGGAACGGAGGCTCGGTGCCAGCCTATCTGGTCAAAGGACGATCGAAGTGCCGCGTGGCCGTGAGAGTAGCCTTGTCCTACGAACATTCACATCCTCCCCCGCGCCGAGGCCGGTTGGTTCTTGCGGTGCCCGGCGGACCTCAAAGCCATGGAGTGTTGATCACAGAGGACACCGAGACGAACGCTAACATGTGATGTGATCTCGTTGCTTCTCGTAGTACTGTAATTAAAGGTCGGGCCGCTACTTCGGTTTGACTCAGGGGCTGCCTTCGTTCCCACGTTGGTGGCCCCGTTTTTATTTTGGCGCAGAGCTCTGTGCTAACCCAGGATGGTAACTAGACCCGTCGTCCCATTGACGCTGATGGTCATGCCGTCTTTGATCGTCGACGTGGCCTTCGTAGCGCCTACGACTGCCGGAATGCCGTATTCACGGGCGACCACCGCGCAGTGGGCGAGTGGACCGCCTGCATCGGTTACCACGCCGCCTGCGATAGCAAAAAGCGGCGTCCAGGGTGGCGCGGTGGCATAGGTGACAAGGATGTCGCCCGGTGACAGCCGCCTGGCTTCGTCCAACGAGAGGATCAATCGCGCGATACCGGTGACCGCACCGGCGCTAGCGGCAAGGCCTTGAATGGTTGCGATACGGGTGCCCTTGGATTCACCGGCATGGGGCGGTGTAGCAAGCGCCGCGTCTCCGCCGATCATAGGAGGGGGCAGGACGTGCATCCACTTCTGTCTGTCTTCACGGCGTTGCGTAATCAATGACTGATATTTGCGGCCAGAATGATCGGCGTGTTCCTTGATCTCCTTCATGTGGAGATAAAAAACGTCGTCTACGTTATTTAGAGCTCCGTCTTCCAGCAGTCGCGCACCGATCGCCTGGTGGGGCGTCCTTAATGATGTGTAGGCTCGCTGGTCGATGAAATAATTGTGATCTTCCATGAGAACCGTGTGCTGCTGTGCCCTTCGCTGGCCGATCAAAAATTCGTCCAATGCCGCAGAGTCGGCCAGACGTGATTTGATGTCTTCGGTCCGGGCGATTCGGGACGCGATAGCGCGCTGGTGGAGGACGGATGGGTTCTGGTCTTCAGCGACGTCGATGTAGGTACGGATTATGGACAGCACAACCTCAGGGTCTTCACGCCATGTCAAATATCCAACCTCGTAGTACGACTCGTTTCGCTGTCCCCAGATTTCAAGAAATTCATTCAGATGGTTCCTGAAAGCCGGTCCTTCGGCAACCTCATCGAGGTTGGACAGGAATTCTTCTGTGGGGTGAGAACGTAGTAGATCAGCGACCGTCGGACGGTCAACGGCCTCGCGCGACAGCTCCCACAGGGCGCGCCCTGATTTGATGGACATATTTGGCATACCAGAGATCGATTCCACGGCAATGCGGGTGCCTTCGTCGCCAAACTTGTTGCGGCAGAACTCGTCGAACTGTCGCATCGCGACACCCGCCAATCCTGTTGAGAGGGTGTGCAGATCGCCACATCTCCGCCACGCTATTTCGATCTGGTCGTATCGGCTCAACAGATCTAGAAGTGAATCGTCCGGAGAGGCCCACTCCTGTATTTGACGGGTCAGGGCCTCGGTTTCGGGTAAATAACTGGATTCCCAGAGATCGATAAGGCGATCGCTTCTTTCTTCGGAATCTCTTGCAGCAAGTTCCCGGTACCTTTCTGCGCTTTTAGGATCGCCCTCCAGCCTGCGTGAAAATCCGTAGCCGTTGGCGTACATCCGCTCTTCATGGAAGGGTCGTCCGGTGGCATCGCCACCCCGGTACATCCCCTGTCGTTTTACGGCGATTAAGTCCTGCGCCAGCGGAGTCAGCGGCGTGGGATTGTGGACCTGGTCCCAACGCCACCGATCCCGTGCGAGGTCGACGTGCGCCCAATCGACCGGAAACGGCGTTCCGTTCGGGCTTTGATATACGACTTGCTGTGTCATCGATTTGTATCGGGGCCCGCGTGCGGGCGGTTGTGGGCTGAAGCCTGGCCTTGACGGGGCATTGATACCATCAAGGTCGTCGGCAGGTGACTTTTGGCGGAGCGGATCATACAGGCAGCATTTAATGCCAGGCTGCCAATAACGCTTGAGAAGGACGACCGGATCCGGAATTCAGTGACGCCACCGGCCGGGAAGACGGGTAAGGTCCCATCAATGTTTTCCAGCCAAGCTCTACGGTCAACATGGGGTTTGCCCTGCTACATTCACTACCTCGATGACATTAAACCCTGAAACACCCCCAGAGTCAGCGGATCTTCGTGCGTACCTTCGTCATGAGATGGAACTGGCGGCGCTGTACCGACGAATCGGGGACGCAGAATCTGATCCCACGAAAGCGTCGGGGTATGCCCGTCTTGCGGCGGAGGAGCTAGAACACGCCCGCGAGTGGGCCGAGAAGCTGGGAATAGACCTGGATTCGATACAGCAGTCGAACCTGAGCTTTCGCCTGAGGCTCGTCTGGTGGGCGTCAAAACTCATCGGCTCAGAACGGGCGGTGTTGCTGCCGCTCCTCATACGCGGCGAGGAACGTGCCGTCGCTGCCTACGCCGCGCACCCATCTTTACGCGAGCTTGAGGACGATGCCCGGGCGCACGCAACGGAGCTTGCGGAACTCGCCGGGCCGGACGCATTTGACGGAATACGCACCGCCATCGGACGAAGCGCCAGTTCAAGCGGCAGCCTTCGTGCTGCGGTGCTCGGGATAAACGACGGACTCGTGTCCAACTTCAGCCTGGTAATGGGCGTCGCCGGTGGCACGAGCGACTCCAACATCGTATTGCTTGCCGGAATCGCCGGGTTGTTTGCTGGAGCGTTTTCGATGGGCGCGGGCGAATGGGTCTCGATGCGCTCCCAGCGGGACATGTATGAGCACCTGATACGCTTCGAAGAGCGCCTGTTTGATAATCATCCAGGGCTAGCGGCCGAGCAGATAGCCGAGATCTACGTTGGCAAGGGCATCGCAAAAGAGCAGGCGGCGAATATCGCCAGCCAGCTGATGTCCAACAGGACCACGGCATTGGACACGCTCTCCCGGGAGAAGTTGGGCGTGGACCCAGATGAGCTTGGATCGCCATGGGCTGCCGCATGGAGTTCCATCTTGGCGTTCACTGTTGGCGCGATATTTCCGGTCGTTCCGTTCATATTTACCGGAGGCAACACGGCCTTAATTGCCGCCGCCACCGCCTCCACTATTGCGCTGTTGATTGTGGGCGGAATCATGGCGGCATTCACCGGAAACTCGATACTGCGGGGAGGATTTCGGATGTTCGTGATCGGCGCAATCGCCGCCGCCGTGACCTTCGGCATCGGCAGCGCCGTCGGGGTGACGCTGGATTGAGCAGGGACGATCTGCGTGAATAGCCAAGACATGTTCGACTTTTACGCAGGTGTTCATGCCGGATCCGTTCTATCATTCAGGTGATGGATCTCTCCCACATACGCAATTTCTGCATCATCGCCCACATCGATCATGGCAAATCCACGCTCGCCGACCGACTGATGCAGGCCACCGGCGCCGTCTCGGACCGGGAGTTGACGGCGCAACATCTGGATTCGATGGATCTGGAACGTGAGCGCGGAATAACTATCAAGGCGCAGGCGGTCCGGCTGGCGTACACCGGGGCAGACAAGTCTGAATATCAACTGAACTTGATCGACACGCCCGGGCATGTGGACTTCACGTACGAAGTTTCGCGTAGCCTGGCTGCTTCTGACGGCGCGCTGCTTGTGGTCGACGCCACGCAGGGCATCCAGGCCCAGACGCTGGCGAACGTCTATCTGGCGATGGAGTATGACCTTCCGATCATCCCGGTAGTCAATAAAATCGACCTTCCGGCTGCTGAGCCCGAACGGGTCGCCAGCGAAATGGCGTCCGTGTTCGGATTCTCGGACGATGAATTTGTTTTCGTCTCAGCCAAGACGGGTGAAGGCGTGGTCGAGATTCTTGAGGCCATAGTGGATCGCGTATCGCCCCCGAAGGGAGATCCGGACGCACCACTAAGGGCGTTGATATTTGACAGCAAGTATGACTCGTACAAGGGCGTTATCGCTTATGTGCGGGCAGTGGACGGTCGACTTGATAGAACCGCGTCTATCCGGCTGATGGCGACCGGCGCAACGGCCGAGGCACTAGAGGTCGGCTACTTCGGGCCGGCCATGACCAGTGAAGAGTCTTTGGAGACGGGCGAGGTTGGCTACGTCGCCACGGGGCTGAAAGATGTCGCGGCCTGCCGTGTTGGCGACACGGTGACCATCGGCGGGTCGTCAAATGCCGACCCGCTGCCGGGCTACGAGCCCATGAAACCGATGGTGTACACAGGATTGTACCCGGCAGACGGCGAATCATTCCCAGAGTTGCGTGAGGCATTAGAAAAACTGCGACTGAACGATCCGGCGCTATCTTTTGAACCAGAGTCATCTGCTGCGCTGGGTTTCGGTTTCCGCTGTGGTTTCCTTGGGCTGCTCCACATGGATGTGACGCAGGAACGGCTTGAGCGCGAGTACGACCTGACGCTTATTGCAACAGCGCCGAGTGTTGGCTACAAGGTGATGTTGACGAACGGGGGCGAGGTGGAAGTAGACAACCCGTCTGCAATGCCACCCGTTCAGGAGATCGATAAGATCCATGAGCCATGGGTGGACCTGAGCATCGTGGCCCCGTCAAGGCACATTGGCGCCGTGATGGAGCTCGTAACGAGCCGCCGCGGCGAGTACACGCGGATGGAGTACCTGCAATCGGTCGATTCCAATCGGAAAGACTCCTCCAGTTCAGCCGCCGCGGACGCCCGGGTTTTACTTGAGTACAAGATGCCGATGGCGGAGTTGCTGGTTGACTTCCATAGCCAACTGAAATCGCGATCTCAAGGCTATGCGTCGATGGACTATTCGATCGGCGAGTCACGACCAGGTGACATGGTGAAGCTGGACGTTCTTGTGAACTACACGCCGGTGGACGCGCTTTCGATGATGCTCCATAGGGACAACGCCCAGGGGCAGGGCCGGGAACTGGTTTCCAAGCTTAAGAAGCTGATCCCGCGACAGATGTTTGAGGTGCCGATCCAGTCCGCTATCGGCAGCCGAGTGGTCGCCCGGGAGACGGTCAAGGCAATGCGAAAGAACGTCCTTGCGAAGTGCTACGGGGGCGATGTGACGCGCAAGCGAAAGCTGTTGGAGAAGCAGGCTAAGGGGAAGAAGCGGATGAAGAAGATCGGCAGCGTGGACGTTCCGCAAGAGGCATTCATGGCGGTGCTATCGCTGGAGCGTGACTAGCGCTATTCGCACGGTTGTCTTGCAAGGCGACATGCTTCGAGCAGCCTCAGTACGCGCCGTTGGCGTGAACCTGTAGAGACGGCGCTTGCCCCGCCTGCATCCAGCGATGACGGTTGTAGGGGACGATTGATATCCGTCCCAAGGTGTTATTGCGATACATCCAAAGGATTGTCATAACGGCGTCAAGTCATTCTGAGGAGCTCGAGATGAAGAATCTCGCCGGCTGAAATACTGCGCATAGCGCTTAGAATGACGGTCTGCTGGACGCACATTGATACCTAGTGATGTGCGGAACAAGCGTCGCCCCTACGTTGTTGAGGAAGTCAAACCTTCTCTGTCATCTTGGAGAACGCTATCTCTGTATTGTGAGGATCTCGAAGGACCGGCACTGCAACAGCAGCGCTAGTGTTCCGGGTCTAGGTATGATCGCTCCCCGGCCCTGATCGGCGCGGCGATGCGATTCTCTGGCGGCGGTATCGGACAGGCCCAGTTGTCGTTGTAGGCGCAGAACGGGTTATACGCGTAGTTGAAGTCCAGCCAGAGGTTGCCGTCCTCTAGTGGGTGTACTTCAAGGTATCGCCCTACGGCGTAGGTCTCATCGCCCGCGGTTCCGTCTCGGAACGGCAAAAAGAGCGGGCCGTACTCATTTTCACGGAAGACCGTGAGTGTTTCCTGCTTCCCGCCGATCTCGACAATTACCGTTGCCCAGCGGTGGGTTGAGGTCACTCCACCCGTGGACAGCGGGATTTCGATCTCAGTGGCATTTTCGACCAGCGATGCCGTCAATCGGAGAGCGAATTGAGGCGCCTCGTCAAAATAAGACAGGCCGTTGAACCGCTCACGCTGGCCATCGGTGAGTGGTGAAGCGGAATCGTTGCCAAAGTAAGCGTTTTTTTCAGATCTGAACTGACTCAGGTGGGACATATTTCGTCGATTCACGGTGTGATTTCGGCGCGACGGTGAGTATCGTCATGGTTGGGTTTGCGTGGGCCAAATAAATCGGATCTCGTAATTAGCGGAATTGATCTGATTGTCCGGACTGATTATTCGATGCGCTATTCGTTCATAAGATTCAATCGGGAAGTAGCCCCAACTCGGCGATCACCTCAGCCATGTCGTCCCGTCTGCGTGCCTCGTAAATGTTTGCGGCGAAGAGGCCGGCCGGCGTTCCTGCATCGATATGGTCGCCCTCGAATTCCCTCGCATGCAAAGGCTCCTGGCCGATAGCTGCGGCAATGGCGTCGGTCAGTTGAATCTCGCCGAGCGCCCCCGCTGCGCCATGTTTGATGCGATCGAACACTCCGGATGTAAGGACATATCGCCCGATGATCGCCAGATCGCTGGGGGCTTCCTCGAAGGAGGGCTTCTCGACCAGACCCTGGACGCGATGCACGCCTCCTCCCAGAGGATCGGCGTCGATGATCCCGAGATTTGGGATCGCCTCACTCGGAACGCGCTTGGCGGCCACAACGCTGCCGCCGTGCTCCTCAGCCACCTGAGCTAATTGCGCTATGGCCGGCGTATCGGACCAGATCAAGTCATCCGGCAGTATTACGGCAAACGTCTCGTCTCCAACGAAAGCGCGTGCCATCAGTACGGCGTCGCCAAGCCCCTTCGGCTCAGTCTGTTCGAGCACCGTAACCTCGGCGAGGCTGTGAATCTTGTGGAGCATGGCTAAGCGTTCTGTATCGCCTCGTTCTTCCAGCGCCTCCTCCATGGGACCGTTCGGCGAAAAATAATCGGCAACGGCTTCGAGACCGGGCGATAGAACCATGGCGATCTCATGTATGCCCGCGGCAGCTGCCTCTGCGACGGCGTAGAAAATAAGCGGCCTGTCGATGACGGGTAGCAAGGGTTTTGGGACGGCGCTGGTAACCGGGAGAAAACGTGTGCCGAGTCCGGCTGCGGGGATTACGGCTTTGCGAACTTTCTGAGGCATGCGGACAGTGTATCCAGCGCCCTTGAATAATGGACGGTGCAGCCATGAGGTGACTCAGCAGTCGCATTGGGTGTGAATTCGTGCCGAAAATGGAAAGCGCGGGACGTATACTGGGGGGTGGTCGTGCTAGGCGGGGAGTTAGCGGTGTCCTGTACCTGCAATCCGCTTCAGCAGGGCTTAATCCCTTCAGGAGGCCGGACACGTTGGTCAATACGTCGTAGATACGGTGTTGAGAGTTGGGTCCTGCGCGGCGAGGCCTCGTGAACCCCGTCAGATCCGGAAGGAAGCAGCGGTAAGTGAGTCACCTCGGGTGACGCAGGTTGGCCTGGCTCGAGTCGTTTTCTACGCGCATACTAGCGTTGTTTGATCGAATGAAGGTGCACGACCACTCCCAGAGTTTTGATCGGGGATCCGCAACGTACGATGTGAAACGTCGGCGGGGCGGATCCCCGAAAAAGTCCCTGGGACAACACTTCCTGAAAGATGCTGCTATCTCAGCGCGCATCGTCGACGCGGCTCGAATCGAATCCGGAGAGACGATTCTTGAGGTCGGACCGGGCCGGGGCGCTATCACCGGGATGCTTGCCGATAAGGCTGATCATCTAGTCCTGATCGAACTGGATGGCGCACTGGCGTCGATGCTCTCAGAGCGCTACGAATCTCAGGACAACGTACGGGTTATCGAGTCGGACGCCCGGGATCTTCATTTTGAAGAGGGCGGGGACGTTCCGGAGGTCGTTGGACGGCCCTACAAAGTCGTCGCAAACCTGCCGTACTACGCCGCCGCAAACATCATCCGGCGTTTTCTTGGGTCGAAAAATCCCCCGGCCGAGATCGTGGTGATGATTCAGCGTGAAGTGGCGTTGGAGATGGCGGCCCCGGATGGGAAGATGGGGATGCTGTCGGTAGCCACGCGCTTCTACGCCGACCCGGAAGTACTGTTCGATGTGCCTGGCTCCGCGTTTATCCCGCCGCCGAAGGTCGTCTCATCTGTAATCCGCCTTGTCAGGCGCCGTGACAAACCGCTGGAGCTCGACGATGAAGCCGGTTTTTTCAAGTTTGTCCGGGCCGGGTTCAAAGCGCCTCGTAAGCAACTACACAATTCGCTGGCACGAGGTCTGATCATAGAAGTAGGGCAAGCGTCAGACATCATCGCCCGGGCGGAGCTGGACTCGATGCGGCGTCCGCGAACCCTATCTATCGCCGAGTGGGGACGGTTGTATGAGGCGCACTCAGAGCTAGAACCGGAGACGGGAAACTGATGGCCTTTGAGTCGGTCCTTGAGCTAGAGGCGCACGCCAAAATTAATCTGACGCTGGAAGTGCTTGGCAAACGCGATGACGGGTTCCACGACATCGTGTCGATCATGCAGACGATCGATCTTCATGACGACGTGACGCTGAAGCGGGCCGACGACATCACGCTTACCTGTGACGATCCAGACCTTGCCGGTGAGGACAATCTGGCGCTCGTAGCCGCACGAAAACTTAAAGAGGTGACCGGCGTTGACCGGGGCGTCGATATCACGCTGCAAAAACATATTCCCGTGGCCGCCGGACTAGGTGGGGGATCCAGTGATGCGGCATCGGTTCTGAACGGCCTTAACGATCTCTGGGAACTCGAACTCGAGCTTGGGGCCCTTGAAGAGATAGCGACGGAAATCGGCTCCGACGTCCCTTATTTCCTGAGCGGTGGGACAGCTCTCGTGCAGGGCAGGGGTGAGCATGTGGTCCCTTTGGTCCACGCGAACATCCAGTGGATGGTGGTGGTTTCGCCTGAGTCAGACCTCCCGGACAAAACGGCTCGTCTGTACGATCAGATCGACGAGTCAGATCACACGCGGGGCGTTCTGACGCACAAACTGGCAGGACGCATTAGGGGTGGTGGCGATGCGCCTGCTCAATTTTTCTTCAACGTATTTGAACCTTATGTGGAGAAGGTATTTGCTGAATATGCAGCGATCCGTGAAACGTTCCGAAGCCTTGGAGCCATGGGGATCTTGATGTCGGGCGCGGGGCCAAGCATGTTCGCTCTGGCGCCCAGCCGGGAGGTCGGAGTTGCCTGGCAACTTATGCTCCAAATGCAGCACGGCCTAAGAGCGTTTTTGGTGCGCCGCTGGGATCCCCCGGGTCAGGTTCGTAAGTCGACCCCGTCGACCCAGAGGGTGCACCTGACCCGGGATTCCGCCACATGACGATCGTCGCAGGATTTCTGTCGGGCACGTTGATGGCGCTTGTGTTCGTCGCCCACCTGTCTCTAATGTTCGTGTACAACCCGCCGAGTTTCATCAAGACAGCTGACCCAGAAGACAACCACTTGGCGCGCTCGATTTTGATGATGCATGGAGTGGCGTTGGTTATCTGGCCGATAATCGGGATTGTCACTGCTGTGGCGTACTCGGCAGTACGGGGCGAGGTAAGTGACTGGGTATTTGTGGCCGGAGTGCTGGTGATAGAGCTGTTAATGGCGCCGGTGCTTTTTATTCTGGCGAAGGGGCGGAGACTTCATCTGCTGGCCGAGTTTGCGGCGTTCTTCGTAATCTTCGGTGTGGTGGTCCCGATCCTTGTGTCAAAGGCGTGATAACAACATCGAAATAGATCGAACGCGAAAAGGCCCCGGGAATTCCCGGGGCCTTTTCAGTTGAGCTTTGTTGACGCAGGTTGGCGAACTACTTGAGTCCGTCTACCGCTGCCTTGACTGCGTCGTAATCCGGCTCGATGCCTGGGTTCTCGCCGCGCCATACGTATTGAATCGTTCCGGAACCGTCTACCACGTAGACCGTGCGGTTGGCGGCGGTGTAACCGTCCATGCCTGCGAAGTTCTCAAGAACCGTGTCGTAGGCCCGTGCGGTGTTTGCCGTGTGATCAACAAGGATCGGGAAGTTCAGGTTGTGCTTGGTCTTGAACTCCTTCGCAACGAAGAAGTTGTCCACCGCGATCCCAAGGACATCGGCGTTGGCGGAGTTCAGATCTGAGAGCGAGTCCCTGAATGCGCACATCTCGGTGTCACACACGCCGGAGAACGCGGCCGGGTAGAAGGATAGGACGACTGTCTTGCCCGAGTAGTCACTGAGACTGACGTCGTTTCGGTCACTGTCTTTCAAAGCAAAAGAGGGCGCTTGCGTCCCAACTTCGAGCGGCATATTGGACTCCTGTGTTTATTTATTTGTTATGTGCGTTTAGTTCTGAACCGCGCCCGGGTGGCGATTATGGCACGTTCAGGGTCGGTCCGGTGATTACCCGCCGCCATTGACCGCCATGACAGCCTTGATGATGCCGTCCTGCTGCTTCGAGTACATCTCGTAGGCTTTCGGGATGTCGTCAAACGTCAAGTTGTGGGTGATGAGTTTGGAGGGATCTATCCAACCTCTGTCCATCAGCGCAATGACCTCCTTTATGTCCCCGGTCGGGTCAGGAGAACTGACCGAGGAGCACGGGATGAGGGTGGCGACTTTGCCCATCCAGGCCATGTGCTTGAACGGGATTACGGAGTTCATGCTGATCAAGCTGAACCCGAGCACCTTGCCGTACTGGTTGACATAGGAGACCGCCTGGTTCAGGCCTTCAGGGTCACCAGAGGCGTCCACCACGACGTCAAAGCCGTGCCCGTCAGTAAGCTCGGCGATCGCCTCAATTGGATCGACGTTATCCGGGTTGATAGTGGCCGATGCGCCCATCTCGATGGACTTTTCGAGCCGGTAATCGAGGAGATCAATCCCGATCACCTGCGCTGCGCCTTGCGCTGCGGCGAGGTTTGTGAACGACAGCCCGATGGCGCCCTGGCCGACAACCCCGATCCGCAGACCTGCAGTCGGCCCCCAGAGCTTGGTAGCGAAAAGTACCGTGCCCATTGGCTGGCACATCAACCACTCATCCAGGCCGCGATGATCCGGAAGCGGCATTACCATGTTTTCCGGGATGTTGATGTATTCAACGAGCCCGCCAAGGGCGTCAGGGTTTCTAAAGCTGGAGAGCACAATCGCCCTCTGTCCGACATTAATTTTGTCGGAGCGTGATTCGATGACCGTCCCTGCAATTTCGTGGCACGGAGATCCTGGCCTACTTGGGTACATCTCCTCGGGCAGAACCTGGTCGTAGAACATGTGCGTGTCGCTACCGCAGACCGACACTTGCTGGACCTTCAGAAGGATCTCACCCTCTGCCGGCTTCGGAGTGTCCATCTCGAAGAACTCGATAGTCTGGGGCGCCGACATTCGCGCTGCTCGCATTGGATCGATATCCTCGTTTCTGTTGCGTCGGTTGGCGATCGGATTCCAGTCGGTTCGCCAACTGATGGTTACTACTTGATCGAGATGACGGTCTTGATGATGCCGTCTTTTCGGTCAGCGTACAGGTCGTAGGCCTCCGGTATCTGATCCCACGTGTGAGCGTGGGTGGTCAATCGTGCCGGGTCCATCCATCCTCGGTCTCGGAGGGCGACCATGTCTGCGATGCAAGAAGTGGCGTCCACAGAGCCGGCGGAACCGGTGGGGATTACCTTGACCTCTTTGCGCATCCATTCCTGGTGACGGAACACCGTGGGGTTGGTTACGGTCTCTACGAGGCTGAAGCCGATTACGAGTCCCCGCGGATTGACCAGGTTTACCGCCTGGTTAAGCCCGTCGGCGTCACCGGAGGCGTCTACAACTACGTCCACTCCATGGCCACCGGTTAGCTCGGCAAGGGCTTCTACGACGTTCTCTTTATCGGCGTTGATGGTCCCCGTGGCGCCGAACTCGGAGGACTTTGCGAGCCGGTAGTCTTCAAGATCGATTGCGATCACTTCCTGCGCACCCTGGTTAGCGGCGATCATCGTAAATGAGAGACCGATAGCACCCTGACCCAGGACGGCGATGCGCTTGTCGTCCGTGGTGCCCCAGCGCCTCGCTGAGTACAGGACGGTGCCGGAGGGCTGACACATGATCCACTCATCCGTACCTCCGTAGTCTGGGATAGGGATTACTCGACTTGTGGAGATCAGCTCTGCAAGGCCACCGGAGGAGATCTCTCCAGCTGCGTTCCGTTCCGTCAAAACGATCGCACGTTGGCCGACAACGTAGTCCGGGTTCTTGGACTCGACGATTGTGCCTGCTATCTCGTGGCAGGGCATGCCGGGTGTCATGGGGTACCGCTCTTCAGCGAAGACGGGCTCGTAATTCAGGTGCGTGTCACTTCCGCAGATCGATACGTGCTCGATCTCAAGTAGAACCTGCCCGTCGGCAACGGTCGGGTCGGGCGCCTCGGTAGCTTCGAGCTTCCGTGGGCCTGTGAGCGAATAGGTCTTCATCTGGTTGTCCCTCCTGAATCGAGTGCCTGATCTTTTTTGGTTATGTATTTACCGTGGCGGAGAAATTCTGGTCATGATCAAGTTAATTATTCGATAGCTATCGCAATCTTGATCACCCCATCGGCACGATCTGCGTACATCTCGTATGCGTCCTGCACATGGTCCCATCCAACGCGGTGAGTGATCAACTCCGCCGGGTCCCACCAGCCTCTATCCCGAAGACCGACCATGTCACGGATGGGCGCGACAGGGTCGATAGCTCCTGCTGCGTTCGTCGGGAGAATGCGAACTTCTTTGCGCATCCATTCCTGGTGTCTGAGTATCGAGGGCTCGTCTGCCGACACGAGGCTGAATCCTATGATGGTGCCGCGATTTCGCACTAACTGGAGTGCCACGTTTATGCCGTCCGGGTCCCCTGTGGCTTCAACAACACAGTCGACGCCTTTCCCCTCTGTCAGATCCATGACCGCTT
>Ga0310125_10000948_pt1 | contig 14250 bp, 12 predicted proteins | sample CB11b_Tmax_Bot8__FD_203508 | JGI IMG/M metagenome (GOLD analysis project Ga0310125, IMG submission 203508) | Marine microbial communities from Western Arctic Ocean, Canada - CB11b_Tmax_Bot8 | ecosystem: Environmental > Aquatic > Marine > Oceanic | place: Canada: Western Arctic Ocean | collected... | reverse complement strand
GTCGTTTGCATCAGCCTGTCGCGGGGCCGACACCTATTTTCATCGTCGGCATGCCACGCTCGGGCACGACCTTGGTCGAGCAAATCCTGGCCAGCCATCCGCAAGTCACCGGCTTGGGCGAGTTGCATCATATCGCCGATATCACTCATGGCTTTTCCGATTGGTCCGAGGCCGCGGGCATATTTCCAGCGGCCTTGGCCGGGCTCGATGAATCCCATTGGGCGCGCGCCGCCAAACTCTATATGGAGCGGCTCGACCGTAATGAGGGCGAGCCCTACATCAGCGACAAGATGCCCGGCAACTTCCAATATTTGGGCTTCATTTCCTTGCTATTTCCCAATGCCCGCATCGTTCACTGCCGTCGCAGCGCTCTGGATACCTGTGTCTCCTGCTTCACCACATTCTTCAACGTCCAGGAGTGGAGTTTTGATCTGAGCGATATTGGGGCTTATTACGGTCTCTATCTCGATTTGATGGCGCATTGGCGGCGCGTATTGCCGCTACCGATTTACGACATCCAATATGAATCGGTTGTCGCCGATTTGCCTGGCGAGGCGCGCCGCCTGCTAGATTTTTGCGGCCTCGATTGGCATCCCGACTGTCTTGAATTTCACCGCAACAAGCGGCCAGTGTTTACGCACAGCAACACCCAAGTGCGCCAACCGATTTATGCCAGCTCGGTCGGACGCTGGCGGCGGTATGAGGATCAGCTGCAGCCGTTGATCGACATGTTGCCGCCCGATTCCATTCTTTAGCCGGGGCGGGGAATCGCTTCCCTCCGGACCGGTGCGAGGTTACAGTCCGGCACGAAATCGAGACGCTGGCGGTCAGGACCGGAGTCCAAATGAACAAAAAAGAGCGTCAAAGCCATGAAGCGCAGGTCCGCGCCGCGCCGCCGGGCAGCACCGATCCCGAATTGCGCCAGATGATGCAGCGCGCGATCGTCCTGCATCGCGACGGCCGCATCGATCAGGCGGTGGCGGCCTATCAGGCCGTGCTCAAGCGTGAGCCGCGCCATGCCGATGCGCTGCAGTTCATGGGCATCGCCAAAATGCAAAGCGGCCACGCTGATGACGCCATCGGATTATTGAAGCAGGCGGTCGGCAGCGATCCTAAAAACAGCCAGGCGCATTACAATCTCGGCTTGGCGCTGCGTGCCGGGGGCAAGGAGCAACAAGCGCTCGCTTCGTTCCGTCGCGCCATCGCCGTGGAGCCGCGTAATTTTGAGGCGCACAACGCGATCGCCGGCGTTCTGTTGGGCGCGCCAGATGAGCTCGAAACGGCGGAGGCACATATTCGCCACGCCCTCGAGAACAATCCAAACTATGTGCCGGCGCTAAATAATTTGGCGCTCCTCCTCAAGGCGCGCGACCGACCGGAGGACGCTTTAGACAAAGCGCGCAAGGCGGTATCCCTGGCCCCGCAATACGCCACGGCGTTAATCACGCTGGGCGCATTGTTGTTGGAGACGGGCGAAACAGAGGAAGCGGAAAAAACTCTCCGCAATGCCGTGGCGCTCGCCCCTAGTGATCCCACCGCGCATACCAACTTGGGCGCGGCGCTCAACTATTTCGGCGCGCACGACGAGGCCGTGGCGGAATTCGAACGCGCCCTCGAACTCGATCCCGAGAACGCTGAGAGCCTGAACGATCTTGCCCTGATCCGCGTCAACCAGAGCCGCCACGACGAAGCCGTGGCGCTCCTCGATCGCGCCTTGATCGTCAAGCCGGGTGACGCCAAACTGCATGTCAATCTCGGGACTGTGTTACTCCGCCAGGGAAAACGGGGCGAAGCGATTACCTGTTTTCGCGAGGCGTTAGATATCGAACCGGACGATTTAGGCCGCGCTCAGGCCTTCGCCGATAGTTTACAGGGCGCCCACCTCCTGCAGGCCAACGCGCAATTGTGGCAGGATTTGGAGCGATGTCTGCGAATCGCCGATATCCATCACCAACCGCTGAGCGCCCCGGCGGCCCGCCTGCTGCGAAATTCACAGCAGATCGTGCCTCTGGTCGAGGCGGCGGCGCGGGGCGATTTCAGCCTGAGTGCGTCAGAGGTGCAAAAGGGCGACGTGCTGGCACCGCTGTGTACGGAATTCGCCGATCTTCTCATGCGACGTGTCCATATTCCCGATGTCGCGCTGGAAGTACTTTTCACCGCAATTCGTAGGTGCCTGTTGAAGCTTGCGGTTGCGGGACGCCTGCCCGAACAGGGGAACGCAAAAACGCTTAACTTTCTCTGCGCGTTGGCGCGGCAATGTTTTTTCAATGAGTATGTTTATCTTGAGAGCGCCGAAGAGGCGGCGCAGGCAGCGGATCTGCGGGCGCAAATAGATGATCGCCTGCGCCAGCCCGAGGAGCGTCCGCCGCGCGCTGCAATCTCCGTTCTTGCCTGTTACCGTTCGCTGAACGGGCTGGAAGGGCGCAACATACTCGAAAGCCATGAATTGGCCGCGCGCGACGATGCGTTCGGCCATTTGATCACGCAGCAAATCCGCGACGCAGCGGTCGAGCGCGAACTGATGCGGAGCCTGCCCGAACTCGGCGAAAGTGATGATGAGACACCGCAGAAAGTGCGCCGCCAATATGAGGAAAGCCCGTATCCGCGTTGGACCAGCGTAGCGCGGCTCAAATCCATGCCGTTGCGGGCGCTGATAGGCGACATGTTTCCGCATGCAAATCTCGGCGGTTTGAGCCTATCAGCCGCGCCCGACCTGTTGGTCGCTGGCTGCGGCACCGGCGCGCACGCCATCACGTCGGCGTTGCGCTACCGCAATTCGAAGGTGCTCGCTATGGACCTCAGCCTGGCGAGTCTGGCCTATGGCAAGCGCCAGGCCGAGGCGCTCGGCGTCGAGCGCATCGAATGGGCGCGCGGCGATATTCTTGCCCTCGCCGGCGATGCGCGCCGTTTCGACATGGTCGATTGTGGCGGCGTACTGCATCATATGCGCGAGCCGATGGCCGGGTGGCGCATCCTGCGCGATCTTTTGAAGCCCGGCGGGGTGATGAAGATCGGCCTTTACAGCGAATTGGCGCGCGCCGATTTCGTTAGATTGGGCGCCGATTTGACGGCGCAAGAAGATCCGGCGGACCGCATTCGATCCTATCGCCATGAAATCATCGCTATGCCCGACGATGCGCGCCTAAAGCGGGTCTTGGCGCTACGCGCTTTTTACACGCTCTCGGAGTGCCGCGATCTTCTTTTTCATGTCGAAGAGCATCGCTTCAATTTGCCCGAGATCGCCCGCTGCCTGGAAGCGCTCGACCTCGAATTTATCGGTTTCGAGACACGTGAGCGCGCGGTGATCGATCGTTACCGGGCGCGTTTTCCCGACGACCCCGGCGCCCTCAATCTCGACAATTGGCATATCTTTGAGACCGACAATCCCCATACATTCGTGGCGATGTATCAATTTTGGGTCAGGCCGCGCGACGTTCCGGCTGCGGGCTGAACAGACGCGGATCGATGCATGGGTAATATTGTTTGGCTCGCTTCTTATCCGAAATCCGGCAATACCTGGCTGCGCACGTTTCTGCTCAATCTGATGACGGACGCGAAAGAGCCGGTGGATATCAATAAGATGGCGGCGCTGACCCAGGGCGATAGCCAGGCGAAATGGTATGCCGAGTTTGATGCCCGCCCGCCGACGGCACTGAGCGCTGAGGATTTGGCCCGCCTTCGGCCCAATGTGAATGCGCGCATCGCCGCAAGCTCCGTCAATTCCGTATTTGTAAAAACCCACAACGCCTTGGTCGAGGTCGCCGGCAGCGCCATGATTAGCCAGTCTGAGACCGCCGGCGTGATATATGTGGTGCGCAATCCTCTCGATGTTGCGCTCTCCTATGCCGATCATTTAGGTGTGCAAGTGGACGATATACTCGATCTCATGGCCACCCGCGGATTTGAAACGCCGGCCAGCGCAAGCCATGTGCCTGAACATCACAGCGATTGGTCGAGCCATGTCAAAAGCTGGACGCAAGTCGCGCATCCCGCACTACAGGTCGTGCGTTACGAGGATATGGCGTCCCGGCCGGCCGTCACCTTTGCCGCCATCGCCCGTTTTCTCGGCATGAATCCGGCGCGTGAGGCCGTGCTGCGGGCGGTGCGCTTTTCATCCTTCAAAGTGCTGCGTGCACAGGAAAAGAAAAGCGGCTTTGTCGAGCGCACGCCGGCGCAAAAGTCTTTCTTCCGCGCCGGAAAATCGGGAAGCTGGCGCACACAGCTAACTCAAGCACAGATACGCCGCATGCTCGGCGATCATCGCGAGCAGATGCAACGGTTTGACTATGTGCCGCAGGGATATTAAAAGACGGTAAGAAATTGGGCAATTTAGAAAATAACGAAATTGTTATGTGAATATAATGCTGGATCATTTGGAAGCCCTTGAAAGTCAAAGCATTTATATCATCCGCGAGGCCTATAACAGGCTCGAGCGGCTGGGCATGTTATGGTCACTCGGCAAGGATTCCAACGTTATGTTGTGGCTCTGCCGCAAGGCGTTTCTTGGCCATGTGCCGTTTCCGGTGGTGCATGTCGATACCGCCAAGAAATTTGCCGAAATGTATGCATTTCGTGAGCATTATGCCAAGGAATGGGGCCTTAACCTGATTGTCGGCGATTGTCCGCCGATCGAGGATATGGACGCTACCTTGCCGCCGGCGGCGCGCGCCGCGGCGCGCAAGACCGCGGGCCTGAAATCCATGTTGGCGCGCGAAGGCTTTACCGGCGTGTTCGCCGGCATCCGCCGCGATGAAGAAAGCACGCGCGCCAAGGAGCGGGTGTTCAGTCCGCGCGGCGAAGCGGGGCAATGGCATTTCAAGGATCAGCCGCCGGAATTCTGGGATCAGTTCAAGACGGATTTTCCGCCGGGCACACATATCCGCATCCATCCGCTGCTGCATTGGTCAGAAATAGATGTGTGGCTCTATACCCAGCGGGAAAACATCCCGACCGTGCCGCTCTATTTCGCGCGCGACGGCAAACGCTACCGCTCGCTCGGCGACGAAGACATCACCTCTCCGATCGATAGCGAGGCGATGACCATCGATGAAATCATCGCCGAGCTCCGGGTCACCACGGCGGCCGAGCGTGCCGGGCGGGCGATGGACCATGAAGCGGAAGATTCCTTCGAGCGCCTGCGCGCTGACGGTTACATGTAGCGCGCCATGAACAAACCACCGCGCAAATTCGATGTTTTCGCCGATGGCGAAAAAGCGCCTGGTGCACGCCGCCTCGATATCGCTATCGTCGGCCATGTTGATCACGGCAAATCCACTCTGGTCGGCCGCCTGCTGCACGATACGGGCACACTTCCCGACGGCAAGGTTGAAGCGATTCGCCAGATGTGCGAACGCCGCGGCATGGCCTTCGAGTGGGCCTTCGTCATGGACGCCTTCCAGGCGGAGCGCGATCAGGCGATCACCATCGACGCGGCGCATATCTGGTTCAGCACAAAGATGCGCGAATATGTGATCGTCGATGCGCCGGGCCACCGCGAGTTCGTTAAAAATATGGTCAGCGGCGCCGCGTCCTGTTCGGCCGCGCTGCTGGTGATCGATGCCGCGGAAGGGGTGCGCGAACAATCCCGCCGCCATGCGTATTTTCTCCATCTGCTCGGCCTTAGCCGCATCGTCGTCGCGGTCAACAAGATGGACGCGGTAAATTTCGACGCCGCGCGGTTCGCTGTCGTCGAAGCAGATATCCGCGATTACTTGGCTGAGCTCGGCATATCGCCAAGCGATGTTGTTCCCGTATCGGCGCGTGACGGCGACAATATCGACAAGCGGTCCGACCGCAGCCCGTGGTATGACGGGCCAACCGTCACCGAAGCGCTCGATGCGATCGAATTGCCGGAAACGGATTCCGAAGCGCCGCTGCGCATGCCGGTACAGGATATTTATCATTTCGATGACCGCCGCATCATTGCCGGGCGAATTGAATCGGGCGCGTTGCAAGTCGGTGATGAACTGATGTTCTCGCCGTCCAACAAAACGGCGCATGTGTTGCGCATCGAAAGCTGGCCGGAAACCGAAGTGCGCACCAGCGCCGAGGCCGGGCAATCGGTTGGGCTCATTCTCGACGAACAGATATTCGTCGAGCGCGGCGAAGTGATCAGTCATGTCTCCCGGCCGCCGCTCGAATCGAACGTCTTTCGCGGCCATGTGTTCTGGCTCGGCAAAGAGCCGCTTGCCGCCGGTAAGCGCTACAAGCTCAAGCTCGGCACGCATGAGGAGCCGGTGGAGGTGCAATCCATCGACCGCGTTATCGATATCGACGATCTCGCCATGACCGAAATCGCCGCCGGCGATGCAGTGATCGAACGCAACGGCGTCGGCGAAGTGGTGCTGCGCGGCCGCGCCATGTTGGCGCTGGACGAGTTCGCGGAAAACCGTCGCACCGGCCGATTCGTGCTCGTCGATGGCTACGACATCGCCGGCGGCGGCATTATCTCGATGCGTGGCTACCCCGATCAGCGCCAGCTCATCACCGGCAAGTCGAGCAACCTGTTTGCCGTCGATGCCGGCATTTCCCTGGATTTGCGGCGCCAGCGCAACGGCCATAAAGGCGGTGTGGTATGGTTTACCGGGCTTTCCGGTTCGGGCAAAACCACGATCGCCCTTGAAGCGGAACGTCAGCTTTTCCAAAAAGGCTATCAAGTCTATGTGCTCGACGGCGACAATGTGCGCGGTGGTCTGAACGCAAACCTAAGTTTTTCTCCGGAAGACAGGTCAGAGAATATTCGCCGCGTCGGCGAAGTAGCGGCCCTGTTCGCCGATGCCGGTTTCGTCGTGCTCACGGCGTTCATTTCGCCGTACCGTTCGGATCGCGTGCGTGCCCGCGCGGCGGTCGAGCGCTACCCCAGCGGGGCGTTTCACGAAGTATATGTGAAAGCGCCGCTGGCGCTCTGCGAAGAGCGCGACACGAAGGGCCTGTATCGCAAGGCACGGGCCGGCGAAATCCTCGAATTCACCGGCATCTCCGCACCCTATGAGGCGCCCGAGGTTCAGGATCTAGTGATCGACACCGACGCGCAATCGGTGGAACAAAGCGTTGCCGCTTTGGTTTCCTACATCGAAGGTAAATTCGCCGTCGAAAATTCCTAGCCGGCGAAGGCAGTGATGGCAGCGATGCCCACCGCGCGCCCGCTCAACAGCCGGGCCGCATTATTTGCGTTGATGCCGCCAAGCGCATAGACCGGCAACCCCGCCTGCGCGGCGAGTAAATTAAATCCTTCTAACCCGAGCGGCCGTTCGTCCGGATGGCTGGCGGTTGCGAAGACCGGCGACAAAAGCGCCGCATCGGCGCCGCACATCGCGGCCTGACGCAGCGCCTGTCGGGAGTGCACCGCCACGGTGATCAGCCAGTGGCGGCGGTGGCGCCAGCGCCGCGCTTCGCCGGCCCGCGCCTCGGGCAGATGAATTCCTGCAGCGCCGACGCGAATTGCCAACGCCGCGTCGCCGGCGATCAGCAGTTTGAGGCCGCGCCGCCGCGCGACCTCGGCAAGCCGGTAGGCCAGCGCGTCGCGCGCCACCATGTCGTAATCGCGCAGCAGCACGGCGCTGCCGCTCGGCAGCAGTTCTGCCGCGCCGGCCGGGTCGGGCAGGCGCTGAGCGTCGGTGATCAATAACAGTGGCGGCAGGCCGAGGCCTGCAGCGTTCTCTGAATTGAGCCGTTTCGCGAGCTCTGCTAGCTTCATCGAATTCTTTTCATCGGCAACAGAGTGGGCAGGCTGTCATGACGCAAGAAAGCATGCAATCGGATGGGCTGTCATCTGTTTCCGCGAATTATTCGCAAGTTGTCGAAGCCGTCGCCGCCGCCGCCAAGGCGGCAGGGCGCGAGGCTGCTGACATTACCCTGATAGCTGTGTCGAAAACACGCGCGGCGGAATATATCTTGCCCATGCTCGCCGCCGGACAGATCGATTTTGGCGAGAACAGAGTGCAGGAGGCGGAAAGCAAATGGCCGGCCCTGAAAGCTGAATATCCGGCGGCGCGGCTTCATCTCATCGGCGCCCTGCAAAGCAACAAGGCGCGTGATGCGGTCGCCCTGGGCGACGCCATACATTCGATCGACCGCACGAAGCTGGCCCGTGCGGTAGCCGATGAAATGGCACAATCCGGGCGCCGGCCGGAATGTTTCGTCCAGGTCAATACCGGCGAGGAAGCGCAAAAAGCGGGTGTGCTGCCGGGTGACGCTGATGCCCTGATTGAGGCCTGCCGGGAAACATACGCCTTGCCCCTGGTCGGGCTCATGTGCCTGCCGCCGCACGGTGAGGAGCCGGCGCCGCATTTTGCCCTGTTGAGAAAAATCGCCGAGCGCCATGGCCTGACCAAGCTCAGCATGGGCATGACCGCCGATTTCGAGACCGCCATCGCGTTCGGCGCCACCCATATCCGGGTCGGCAGCGCCATCTTCGGCGGGCGGCAGACCTAACGCCTTCGAGCGTCCGCGATCAGACGGATGTTTGAATGGAGAGCCGCGCGCAAGCGTGCACGCCGCCGAGAATAATCATTATATCCGCCAGGCGTAGCGTTACGCCGCCATTTGTCGGTGTGAAATCCTCGTCCAAAATGTGCAGGGACACGGCACTTCCCGCGCCCGGCACCACCGGATTGTCATTATGGCCGAGAACGACGATCACGTCGTAGAGCGAATTGGTACGCCACAGCAACTCGCAACTCGCCTGCACAGGTTGGCGGACCTGATGATTGTAAAGCGGATGCGTGGCGTCGTTGCACCAGCCGTCGCGCGCTGACAGGGGCGCCAAAGGTAGCGCCGTGCGCGGTGGCGCCATCCGGTCGGGACGATAGAGCACGCGGCGCAGGGGAAACATGCCAAGCGGTGTGGCACCGTCACCCTCGATCTTGTCGCGTCGGACGCCGCCCTGGCCCAACGCGCAGGGAAAGCGCGTCTCATTCCAGCTTAGCGTGCCGGATTCATCGACCCTCAGGTCGCGGCTTTCCGGCGCCGCGTTTAGATCAGATGCGCCAGCGCTCACGCCCGCACCTTAAATTTTTGAATCCAAGAGATCGCCGCGGTCGTCTGCGCCACCAAAAGATTTTTCGTATTTGTCGAGAGCTCTGCTCATGGATTTGGCGATCCAGTCGGGCGAGGATGGATCGATGCCGTGCGGCACGGCCGCTTCCGGCCAATCCATTTTGTTTCCGGTTGAGAACACAGTGCTCGACACCGTGGCGGCATGTGGGATGAGAGCATTCGTTTCCTTCGGGTCAGGGATTGCAGTGCTCACAGAAGCGTCTGTGGCGGCGTTCTTCGCCGATTCGGGCGTGAGGCCGAGCGAAGAGAGCAGCAACGCTTTTTGTGCTCCATCCATGCGGTCGAGAAATACAAGCGCGTCGGGGCGCGCTGCTAGCTCGGCCGGTTTTTCACCGGGCGCGATGTCTATCGGTGGCGCTGGCGCTGGGCCGGCAGCGGGAGAAATTCTCGCCAGTACCTCGGCCCCGGGATCGCTTGCCACTGGTGTCGGCGTAAACGCGGCGCTGCGGATCTCGCTTTCGGGCGCATCCGAATCGAACAGTGACAGCGCAAGTTCTCCCACGTCTTTGTCAGCTACCTGTTTGACCACCGCATTGCCGAGCGCGGCGGCGAAGCCGAGGGGGCCGCCGAATATGGCGCCGCCCAGAATGCGAGCGCCCTGGGAGATCGTATCGCCGGTAATCTCTCGGTAAATGGTCGAGATGATGGGAATGTGCTGCAGCGGATTGATAAGATCGAGAAAATCGTCGAAGCCGAAGCCGTCAGAGCCGAAGAACGCTTCGCTCTCACGCGCTGCCAGCGCACTTTCGCCGTCCAGTCCCGCCGCCTCGGCGATAACTTGGCCAAACTCCTTGCCGCTATTCGGCTCTCTCGGCGCGCCGGAGAGATCAAACAGCTTGTCATGGTACTGAATGCCCGCGCGATCGCGGGCGCCCATGAATTGAAGATTGTCGAATGCCACAGCGAATCCTTTCGCATGACTCTTGCAAAAGGCAGGCCAATAAATAGTCGCGTGATATCAAAAGGTTCTATTGGTGCGTCCCGCTCAAATCACTCGCGCGGCAAATTTTGCCGGGCCGAAAGCGTCTAGGTTTCGCCGATTCGTGCTTCAAGCGCGGCCCTGACGGCGGGCCAGGTTTTGTCGATGACCGCAAATTGGACGGTGTCGCGCACGCGGCCTCCGGGCATTACCATATGGCGGCGCAACAGCCCTTCCTCCACGGCGCCGAGTTTCAAGATCGCGTGGTGGGCGCGCTGATTGAGCGCATCGGTGCGCAATTCGACGCGCTGGGCGCCCAACGTGTCGAACGCATGCTCAAACAGCAGCAATTTTGCCGCCGCGTTGGCACGCCCGCCCCAATGGCTTGGCGCGAGCCAGGTCCAGCCGATCTCGAGGCGGCGGTGCTCCGCCGCGATATTTAAATAGCGAGTGCTGCCGATGAGCGCACCGCCTTGCGTCATTCGAATAGCGAAGGGCAGTTGCTGCGCCGCTTTCTCCAAACGGCGGGCTTCCGTGAACCACGGTTCCAAGCTATCTGTGTCGGCCAGATTGGCCGCCATGTATTGCCAGATATCGGTGCCCCGGGCCGCTTCCCCGAGGCCTGCCAAATGACGCTGGCGCAATGGTTCCAACGTTACTACCGGCCCGCTTAATGTGGTGGCCGAAATTCTCATAGGTGCGCCGTCAGCCATCGATTCCTCGCCATTGCTGTTTGATGAATTTTAACCATTATCTATGTCATGCGCAGATGACATTTATTTGTGTCAAATGACGATGACATTGTCTTGGATGTATTTATGGATTCCCGCAAGAGCATATTACTGGTCGACGACGACGACTCTTTGCGCCAATCCTTGTCCGAGCAGCTCGGCGTCTACGAGAAATTTTCCGCCACCGAAGCGGCAAATGGCGGTGAAGCGCTCGAAATCGTTAAAACCAAGAGTTTCGATTTGGTTTTGCTGGATGTTGGCTTGCCCGATATGGACGGCCGTGAATTATGTAAGCTATTCCGGCGCAACGGCGTCAAAGCGCCGATCATCATGTTGACCGGCGCTGACAGCGAAGCCGACACGATTCTCGGCCTCGATTCAGGTGCCAATGATTATGTCACCAAGCCGTTTCGCCTCGGTGTCCTGTTGGCGCGCATCCGCGCCCAGTTGCGCCAGCATGAGCAAAGCGAGGATGCAACCTTCAGCATCGGCCGATTTACCTTCCGCCCGGCCGCCAAGATGCTGATCGACCCGGACAGCGAGCGTAAAATTCGCCTGACTGAAAAGGAAACCGCGATCCTTAAATATCTTTACCGCGCCCGCGATCAAGTGGTCGGACGCGATGTCCTGTTGAACGAAGTCTGGGGCTACAACGCCGGCGTCGCCACGCATACCTTGGAGACCCATATTTACCGGTTGCGCCAGAAAATTGAGGTCGGCCCCTCCAGTGCGCAGCTTCTGGTCACGGAAGGCGGCGGCTACCGGCTGGTGCGATAAGTTAGCGCGCGCCGCCGCGGCGCGCCAACATCACGCCCAGCACGACGGCCGCAAGCGCTGCGGCGACGGATATGCCGCCGAACACTGGGCCGATGCCCTGCCATGCACCCATCGCCAGCAACACCGGCGGCAACAGGATCGGTCCCAACAGCACGCCGATGTTGCGCCCCGTCATGACGATTCCGAAGGCGCTGCCGCCGGCGTTTGCGGCGCCGAGGATCAGCGCCGGCGCGGCGAACAAACAGGTCGGTGTAATTCCCGCGGCGACGCCGAACACGATAAGCGCGGCCAGCCCGAGCACGCTGCCGTCCAAATGGGGTAGCGCCAACCAAACCGCCGCCTGAAAACCCAGGCTGAGCGCGAGGAGAGGGGCCAGCGGAATCCCGGCGCGCAGCATAAAGCCACCGACGATATTGAAGATCAGCACCAGAATTGACGGGATGGCGTAAGCGAGGATGGTGTCCTCGGCGCCGAGACCGCGTGCCTCGACCAAATATTGCGGCAGCCAGGTCAGCATCACGAACATTTCCGTTGACCACAGCATGAAGGTGGCCGCCACCAGCACCAGTGCCAAGCGGTCGCGCCGCGAGAAATCACGCAGCGGCAGGGGCCCCCCGCTGTCTGCCGCGGCGCGGCGCGGCACATGGCGGATCGCGGCGCGCCAGCCCAAGGCGATGACGATCACCGTCAAACCAATGCCGGCCCACCATACCGGGCGCCATTCGGCCTGCTCGGCAAACGGATGCGCGATGCCCATGGCAAATAACTGGCCGAGCGGAATCCATGCCGCAAACAGCGCGATTGCGATGGTCTTGTGGCTGCTGCTGGCACTGGCAGTCGCCAGCACCGGCGCGGCGACGGCGAGAATCGCAAAGCCCAGCCCTTCCAATCCGCGCGCCAGAAACATCAACGGAATGGCGGCGGGCGCAGCCAGGGTAAGGACACTGCCGACGATAAAGAAAAGTGCCGCGGCGAGTAGGAACGGCGGCATGCCGTGGCGCTGCAGTCTTGTGCCCAACAAGGCGGAGGTGGCGAGACCGATGGCGGCGTAGATCGACATGAAGCCGCCGGCCACAAATAGACCGTAATCATATTGCTTGAGCAGTATCGGCAGGACCGGCGGCAACTTGAACAAATGATAGGCGGCGAGCGCACCGAGGCCGAGGCCGAGTGCAACACCGGACCAGCTTGTCGGCGGCTCCACCGCGGTGGCGGCGGGATGAGGTTCTGACGTCACTGAGTTTCCGGGCTGGCCGTCGGGCTTCAGCGTTTAGCGGCCGGTGAAACGTGGCGCGCGTTTTTCCTTGAATGCCCGAATGCCTTCTTTGGCGTCCTCGGAGCGGAACGAGTCGAGCGCGGTTTGCCGCGCCGCCGCTTCGTCCAACTCTCCCGCCGCGATATCGTTCAAGAGACCCTTCATGCCCTCGACCGCGCGCGGCGATAGTGCGGCGATGCGGTCCGCCAGCGCGTCACACTCACTGACCAGCGCTTCAGGTTCGGTCAGGCGATCGAGAAAGCCGATGTTCAGCAATGTCTCGCCGTCCATGCGCTCACCGGTGAGCAGCAGGCGCTTGGCAGCGCTGAGGCCGATGCGCGAGACGATGCGCTTCAATCCGGATGGGAAATAAACCAGACCAAGCACCGCCGGCGGCAGGCGCAGTTCCATGCCCCTCACCCCGATGCGGAAATCGCAGGCCAGCGCTAATTCGCAAGCGCCGCCATAAACCGAACCGTTGAGCGCGCATATGACGACCGGGCGTGCCGCTTCGAGGCGTCGGACGCTGCGCTCGAACTGATTTTCCTCCCAATCGGCGCTCTCGATTTCACCGATCTCGAATCCGGCGCTGAAACATTTCGCGCCGCTCCCAGTCAGAACGACGACGCGAATATCCGCTGCCGCATCGATTCGTTCGATCAGCTCTTCCAGACGCTTTAAATCCGATTCGCGCAGGCGGTTAAGCTCTGCTTCGCGCATGAGCGTTAATGTGGCGCGGTGGCCATCTGTGTTCAGTTCGATCGAGGGAGTCATGAGGATTTCTCTGGTTGGCGTAAGGTTTCGCGAAGCGGTGGCGGTACGGCATGGTGAATCTGCGCAAACCCTACTTCAGGTGTGCGCTCCTGTGTAGCCGGCGTGAAAAAAGATTGTATTCGATTTGGGCTTTCGCCCTTGTGGCGCTTGAGGCAGACTGCGGCCAATTCTGGATGAAACACTCGGCGGTGAAAGGCGTGGCCACAGAGCTCGATTTCTTCGTGCGCTTTTGGGGCGTGCGAGGCAGCATTCCGTGCCCGGGTGAGGCAACTTCGCGCTATGGCGGCAACACCTCGTGTATCGAAGTGCGCTGCGGCGAGCATTTGTTGATTTTTGATGCTGGCACCGGCTTTTCGGAACTGGGCAAAAGATTGCGCGGCGAAGGCCCGCTCGATGCCGACCTGTTCCTGACGCACACCCATTATGATCACATCTGGGGCTGGCCGCATTTTTATCCTGGCTTGGAGGCGGATACGCGGCTTCATATCCGGGCCGGGCATTTGATTCCCGAACATCGTACCGAGGAACTTATGCTTGGTCTTCTGAACGACCCGCTTAATCCGCTAAATTCAGAGACCCTGCGCGCCCGCATTGTGTTCGAAGATTTCGTCATCGGCAGCACCATCGAGCCCCGGCCCGGCATCGTGGTGCGCACAGCCCATCTCAATCACCCCAATCGCGCCTCCGGTTACCGCATTGAGTTTGACGGCCGCTCCATTTGCTATTTGACCGATCAC
>Ga0310125_10000947_pt1 | contig 14250 bp, 11 predicted proteins | sample CB11b_Tmax_Bot8__FD_203508 | JGI IMG/M metagenome (GOLD analysis project Ga0310125, IMG submission 203508) | Marine microbial communities from Western Arctic Ocean, Canada - CB11b_Tmax_Bot8 | ecosystem: Environmental > Aquatic > Marine > Oceanic | place: Canada: Western Arctic Ocean | collected... | reverse complement strand
GACTACTGTGAAAGGGCAAATCTGATGAGTTCGTCTTTACGTTCTTTAATCGACAGCGGCACTAAGCTTTGGCTGGATTCGATCGACCCAGACCTGGTCGACAAGAACCGCCAATTGGGTGCCACGGGAGCAACGTCGAATCCCATCATTGTCTCCAACCTGGTCAAGACCGGCCGGTTTGACGACAACATTTCCCGCTTTATCAACCAAGGCCTCGACGATGAAGCTATTTCCTGGGCCATAACCGACGAACTAGTCTGCTCGGCCCAGCAGGTCTTTCTGCCGGTGTGGGAGGAAACCGAAGGCAACGACGGTTATGTCAGTTTTGAACTCGACCCCTTGCTCGAAGACCCAATGTTAGCCCCGCCTCACGACATGTGCGTCCAGCGTTATATTGAATTGGGTAAGAAATGGTCTACCGGCCATCATAACCGCATGATCAAGGTCCCCGCTACCCCCGCCGGACTCGACGCCGTTGAAGAACTGGCGGCCGCCGGCATTACCCTCAACGTCACCCTCATCTTTTCCGATCGCCAGTACCGCATCGCCCGCGAAAACATCTGGCGAGGCGCCCAGCGCCGCGGCGATGGCCTCGACAAGTTCAAGAGCGTCTACAGCATCTTCGTATCGCGCGTAGACGTCTACACGGAAAAGTACGTACCCCAGTTAAGCAACGCCGCCCAGGGCCTTGTCGGCATTGCCAACGTTAAGCGTATATGGAAGGCCAACCAGCAATACTGGCAGGACAAGAACCTGAAGCTTCAACAGGAAATTATCTTCGCCTCCACAGGGACGAAGAAGCCAGAAGACCGGGCGGACAAATACATCAAGGCCCTGGCCGGCAGCGATATTCAGACCAATCCGCCAGCGACCAACGACAAAATCGAAGCCCTGGGCAAAAGCTACAGCCGAAGCGTTGATCAGTTGCCGCCAAATTCCGTACTCGATGAAATCGAGCGAGAAGTGGACCTGCAGAAACTCGAAGACGTGCTCATGGCCGAGGGCGTTGCCAAGTTCGCCGAACCGCACAAGGCGCTGCTCAAGCTGATCGGTGAAAAACGCGCTGCGCTGGCTGCTTGAGGCCAAACAACATCTATCGGACTTGTGCCGCGCAACGTCATAAACGAGTTTCGCTCCCTTGGATAATCACCTCAAGCACACCGCCACGCTTCATGGCTGTGCGCTAAAGGCCAGCAACACGCACGTGCAAGGTAAATATCCCGTACATAATAAACCGATAACACAACAGAGCCCGCGTCAATCAACAGGACTGTTGCCACCATGGAAGCTGGTATCGGCATGCTCTTTTGGTTGGTCATAGGTGCGGTCAGCACCGTGTACGCGATCATCTTTGCCATCAATGCGTGGTCACCTTTTCACGCTCAAACAGGGGGACAGTCGATCAACCGCAGGTTCTGGATATGGCTTAGCCGACGTGAACCTCGCTCATGCCTTGCCCTGGCAATAGTCGGCCTGATGATTTCAACCATCTGTTTCTCCATGGCGGTGCAAAGCTACAAAAAATGCCAAGCCGCGACACGCCCACGTCAAGTGGTATCACTGGCTCAGCGGCCCAACCTCCTGGCCGACCAGATGCTCAAAGACCATCAACGGGCCGTCGCTAGTGGCCGTGTCAACCAGTGGCAGGACCAGTTGATCATGGTCGGGCCGCGGGCAGTTGATCTCGTTTTGCCCCTGCTGGTCCAGACCTCGGACCTGCGACTTAAAGGTGACGTGCTCTTCTGCTTGCAGGAGGCGGCCCGTATTGGTTTGGCCATTCGACGCGGCCAACGGCTTGCCCCATGGCAGATCGATGCTGCCGTCCGCACTTTAAAAACAGCCCGACACTAATTAAAATCAGAACACCGTGCAGCCCAAGGTCGACAATCGTGATTGGTCCAGCCTGTCGCTGGGTCAACGCATCCAGCAGATTGAAGTCGAGGGTTTCCTCGTCCTGCCCGACCTGCTTGCACCCGACCACATCGCACGGCTCAAAAGTGAAATCGCGCCGATCAAAACCACCCCCGTCGACTACAGCATCCAACAACGCGGCGCACGCAATCTGCAATTCCGTGGAGGCGGTGTCACCGAACTGATTGCCCATCGCCCAACCATCGAATTTCTAAAAGCCCTGCTCGGCGATGAAATGATCTTCATGGGCTATTCCATGGCCATCAGCGAACCAGGACACCCTGGCATCAGCCTGCATACGGACGGGCAACCCTACGGCTCGAATTTATTTGGCAGCCTCAGCAGTTGCCCTGTTCTCGTACGCGTTCTCTACTACCTAGACAACCTGACTCCCCAGGTCAGCCCGTTTCGCTGCGTGCCCCGCTCTCATTTGTCCATGCACGCGGATGCCAATCCCTACCTGCGATTTGAGTCCCACCCCGAAGAGCTCATGGTGCCGGTCAAGGCCGGCTCGGCCGTGCTGATCAATCACTGCGTCTTTCACGGCAACTACCCCAATACGGGCGACTACGCCCGAACCATGCTGGCCATCCAATACCGCCCCGCCTGGGCCGGTCCCCAGGAACCGGTTGAACCGTGGGACCCCAGCAAGGTTGCCGCCCTGCCCCAGCACGTCAAGCCTTTCTTTGCCGATCCCAACACCCGCCTTTGGGATTTTTACGGGGCCAACAAACCGCCTAACATGGCAAGCCAAGCGCCGGGCATGAACCCCAGTCGCTGGCAGGCCCCATGAACTCGTCTCCCGCCGCTTGACCGTCACCGGCCTGGAGTTGATACTTGCCTGTTAAGCCCGCCTTGGTCAGGAATTTACTTCGTATGAATGGTTCGATTTGGTTTGTACTTGGATTGGTACTTGTCTCTGCAGCTGTCGGCTGCCAGGGCACGCCACTGGAAAGCGACAGCGGCAGCGACAGCGGTCACCTAATCGAACCAGGCCACGCCATGGATTTGGGCTACCGGTTGGGTTTCGCCGTCGATCTCGACGTGTCGCCAGCTCACAAAATCGATCACATCGTACACTTTGACGGCGTACTGGTCATCGTTGAATCGCCGGCCAATCTCATCACAGCTGTTTCCCTGCACGACGGGACCATTCTATGGATGAAAAAGCTGCCCAGTATACAACAACTGTTTCGTCCCCAGCGCTTCGCGGACCAATTGCTGATCAACAGCGCCATGCATCTCTACCGCATCAGGCTCAGTGACGGCAAAATCGAACAACGCCAGCCCCTACCGGCCTCGGTCAGCCATGGACCGGCGATCTACGGCGATGTGGCGATATTCGGTAGTAACAACGGTGTCGTTTACGCTTACGACGTCTCCCGCGCCGCCATACTTTGGCGAAAGAAAATGACCACTCGCATCGCCGCTACTCCCATTGTGGCAAACAACCAGGTCTTCGTCACCGACGCCAACGGGTTATGCCGCATGTTTTCAGCCACGAGCGGCGAATATCTCTGGCAAGCTCGCACGTTCGGGCCCATCTGGGCACGCCCGGCACTCGACAGATCAAATGTGTTCGTCACCTGTGACGACACCTGGATTTACGCCTTCAGCCGCAATGAGTTAGGCATTACCAACTGGCGCTATCCAGCTGGCAGGCCTCTTCGACAGGCCCCGGTCGTGATCGGCGATCTGGTCTTTGTCAACATTGCCGGCAAAGGTCTTCACGCCATCGAGACCAGCGACGGCACACTTCGCTGGCGCCTTACCAGTGAAGCGAGACCCGTCACCCGCATAGGCGACCGGGTGTTAATCGACAATACCCACGAACTATTACTCGTCGATGCCCGCTACGGCGAGTCACTGAAAGTAACGCCCACCGAAACACTGCAAGCCGCTCTTTCCCTTGACGACGACCACCTGCTGCTCGTCTCGCCGCGAGGACGAATTCTGCGACTAGACAGGTCCCGATGATGTCATGAACGACAAGGTCACCGTGACTCGGGCATTGATTTCCGTCAGCGACAAGACGGGCCTTGTGACATTTGCACGCCACCTGGCCAACCATGGCGTGCAAATCATCTCCACCGGAGGCACTGCTGGCGCCATCCGAGACGCCGGCGTCAAAGTCACACCGGTCGAACACGTTACCCAATTCCCCGAAATGATGGATGGCCGAGTCAAAACCCTGCACCCCAACATCCACGGCGGGTTGCTGGCCCGACGCGACAATCCGAGCCACGTCGAGGCCATGAACAGCCACGGCATTGAGCCGATCGACCTAGTCTGTGTCAACCTCTATCCGTTTGAACAGACTATCGCCCGACCCGATGTCACCCCAGATCAGGCCATCGAACAAATCGACATCGGCGGTCCTAGCATGGTGCGCAGCGCTGCCAAGAACCATGACTTTGTCGCCGTGGTTACCGATCCGTCCCAATACGATCGCGTGGCCAACTGCCTCGATGCCAATCAAGGCGCCACCACCTTTGAACTACGCCGTGGCTTGGCTACCGAAGCTTTTGCACACACCGCCGCCTATGACGCCGTCATTGCCCGCTGGATGTCCGCTTCGACCGATGTTCCGTTTGCCGAAAACCTGGTGATGTGTTTCCATCGCCACCCCACCGAGTTACGCTACGGCGAAAATCCCCACCAAAGCGGCGCCCTCTACATCGACCCGCAGAACACTGAACCGGCCGTTGTGGGCGCCCGGCAACGGCACGGCATCCCACTTAGCTACTGCAACATCTTCGACGCCGACGGCGCCGTGGAACTGGTCAAAGAAATTGACCCGACAAGGCACGCCGCTGCCGCTGTCATCAAGCACGCTAATCCCTGCGGCTTCGCCGTGGCAGAGGACCTGCCCACCGCTTTCAATAACGCCCACCAAGGCGACCCGCTAGCGGCGTACGGCGGCATCGTTGCCCTGAACCGTCGTGTCGATCAATCCACCGCAGACGCCATCTGCGCCGGCAAGAAATTCCTGCACGTTATCATCGCCCCCGGTTACGAGGACCAGGCCGTTGAGCAACTCAAGCAGCGATGGAAAGACGTCCGCATCCTGCAAATCGATTCGCTGGGCAAACCGACTGATCGCGCAGCGAATCAATACGACTTGCGTCGCATCACCGGCGGTCTGCTGGTCCAGCAACGCGATCTGGCCTCCTTTGATGAACCACAAAAGTGGGACCACGTCGCTGGGCCCAAGCCGGACAACTTTAGAGATATCGCCCTAGCCATGATCTGCGTCAAACATCTCAAATCCAACGCGATCTGCCTGGTCAAAGACGGGGCACTGGTCGGCGCCGGTGCCGGGCAGATGGATCGTTTGCAAAGCGGCCGGATTGCTGTTGAAAAAGCCGGCGAACGCGCCCGAGGCGCCGTTGCCGGGTCAGACGCCTTCTTCCCCTTCCGCGACGGACCAGATCACCTCATCGCTGCCGGTGTCTGCGCCATCGTCCAGCCCGGCGGCTCTAAAAAAGACGACGATAGCATCGCCGCCTGCAACGATGCTAACGTCACCATGCTCTTTACCGGCCGCCGCCATTTCCGCCACTAGAGCACGGCCAACATCACCATGAATACGCTCGGCGACAAGCTAAAAGCTTCAAAAGTGATACCAGTTTTCAATCGTTGCCGTTAAGGGCTTATAGGCGTTAACCGATACTTCAACTGGAAGCGATCGACATGCTCAGCCTCTGATGACGATCAGCATAGAAGATATCATGAAACTTACAAAATCCTCGGCCCACGCAGCAATGGCAATGACTTACCTCGCCCGGCAAAGCGAGCTTGGACTAGTCCAGGCCCGGCAGGTGGCTGCCCAGCTGGGCATCCCCACGGACAGCGCTCTTAAAATTCTTCAGGCTTTGGCCCGGCACGATCTGATTCGAAGCCAGCTTGGGCGTGCCGGCGGCTATCAACTTGAAAGTCAACCCGACGACATCAGCCTGCTGCAGATCGTTGAAGCAATCGACGGACCCATCCACGCCCAGATACCCCTGCACGATACTTGCGAACAGTTGACCGGGTGCATGGGGATATTAAAGATCGCCTTTGAAGAGACGACCCGAATCATCCGCGCCGAATTGAACCGAACGACCCTTTCCTGCCTGGTCAACGAACATCATCACCAGGCGCTGCAAGCCAGCTAAACGGGTCTGCGATTCGATCAAACTTTAATAACCGACGAAAGCCACGCCTCTTGAGGCCAGTATTACCATTTCACCCCTTGAAAAATCAACAGGCATTTGACCTTCTGCTTTAGGGTTTTAGAACACTGCCAGACAAGAGACCGCAGCCTTATTTAATGCTGACGTCAATCTTGGGGCACTGACCGTTCAGCTGGCACTGATCGCAAAGCGGCTTGCGGGCGTGGCAAACCTGTCGGCCGTGGAAGATCAACAGGTGCGAGAGCATGGCCCATGTCTCCCGCTTGAACAGTTCCATCAGGTCCGGCTCGACTTTTTTGGGATCTTGGTGATTAGTCAGCCCCAACCGCCGGCTCAGGCGACCCACGTGCGTGTCCACAACGACGCCTTCGTTGATGCCAAAGGCGTTGCCCAGCACGACGTTGGCCGTCTTGCGGGCCACCCCCGGCAACTGGAGCAATTGCTTCATGTTTTGAGGTACCTTGCCGCCATGGTGGCTGCTGATCGCTTGCGCTGCGCCCTTGAGTGACTTGGACTTGTTCTTGTAAAATCCAGTGCTATACACCATTTTCTCCAGGTCACCCAACCTCGCCTTGGCCATCGTGGCGGCGTTGGGATATTTCTTGAACAAGGCCGGGGCAACCATGTTCACGCGCTCATCGGTGCATTGTGCCGAGAGGATCGTGGACGCCAGCAACTGGAACGGGTTCTTGTGGTGCAAGGCACAATGGGCCCGGGGATAGAGCTTCATCAACGTTTTGTATATGCGCCCGGCCTGCTGACGTGCCTTGGCAGTTGCCTGCGGCGGTGATGTGGCACCGCGTGTGCTTCGTGGCGAGGTTTTGGCCATGGTCAACACGTTCCGCCGCGCGCCAGTCCTACCGTAATGGCGTGCTCGACATTCTCCAGGCAATTCACCGTAGAATCAAGATCGCAAGCGATGCGCAACAGCCCGAGGTTTCTAATCGCGATGCTCTGGTGGACTTCCACGGCCGCCTTGATTGCCGGATCATCGCCAGCGACGGCCACGGCTATAGTACAACAGGGTCCAAAATCGAGCGTACCCACGGTTTCCGGATGACGTTGCAACATTGCGGTGGTCATGGGCGGGTTGGCTAAAATGGTGGCGCCCACACCGAAACCATCCCCACCGTCCAGCTGCGCACGCCGCTGCTAGGCCAGACGATGCGGCAGCCAGGTCAACGGATCAATCGACGCAGAACCGTCCAACACCGTACCACCCAAGTCGACCGTCATCAGGTCCTGTGACGACAGGTTAGCGCGGCGCCGTCCAGGCCGATTGACCATGTATCGCTTGCGGTGCGTCTCGACGCTGATCAGGCCGGTATCGGCCACGAGCAAACCACGTAACCACAATTGATGCGCCAGATCACAAATCTGTTCTGTCAGTGCGCCTTCGTCTATGGCAGTTGGTTTCCTGCGACTACTTGGCAGGCGACTGACCCGTGTCGGGGCACCAGCCTTCCACAAAAGTTTCCCCATGCTCCCAAATTTGGCGCTTCCAGATGGGCAGTTGCTCCTTGAGCGTATCGATTAAAAAGCGACAGGCTTCAAACGACTGGACACGATGCGGCGTGGCTACCTGTATGACCACGCTGGCGTCGCCGGGCGACACAGTCCCCTGGGCATGCACGATTCGTACGCGATGGCAGCCGAACCGCTGCGCCGCCTGCTCGGCGATAGACTGCAAAAGTTTCAGCGCCATTGGCACATAGACCTGGTATTCCAATTGCTTGAGTTGGCCGAAGCGATCATGTGTCTCGGCCCGCGTCCTGCCCAGGAAGCAGGCCTCGGCGCCGCACTGGGCCGGCCAATCGAGCGGCGCAATCTGCACCGGATGCGACTGAAGATCGACTTCGATGTGCGTTTTTCCAGACGCCACACTGTCCCCACTTTGACCGGCCATCTTGGACATTATATGTCCAACCCAATGGTTGAGCATAGAGATGTTTCAATCTTATTCTGAGCCGTTATTCGCCCGGTGGTGCAATTCGCGCAGGGTGTCAAAGGCTTGCAGGGGGGTCATGGCTTGCAAATCCAGACGGCGCAACTCATCGACGACGGGATGATCTACATATTCGGTAAACAGAGAAAGCTGCGGGCTGACCGGTATGGGGGCTACGCTAGGATGGCTCAGCCCCGGCGCGTTGTGGCTGACCTCCAGTTGAGCAAGCAGTTCGTTGGCACGGTCGACGACGCGGGGAGGTAGACCCGCGATCTTGGCCACGTGGATGCCGTAGCTGCGATCGGTGGCACCGGCAACAATACGATGTAGAAACACGATCTGGTCCTCCCATTCGCGAACGGCCACGTTGAGATTGGTGATGTTGTCGTAGCGCTCGCTGAGCACCGTCAACTCGTGATAGTGCGTGGCAAAGAGGGCTCGGCATCGTCGCAGTGCCATGTGCTCGGTGATGGCCCAGGCCAGTGCCAGGCCGTCGAGCGTGCTGGTGCCGCGGCCGATCTCATCGAGAATGACCAGGCTCCGGTCGGTAGCGTGGTGGCAGATGTTGGCCGTCTCGGTCATTTCCACCATAAAAGTGGATCGGCCGGCGTGCAATTCATCGCTGGCACCGACGCGGGTGAAGATACGGTCGCACAGGCCAATAGTCGCCTCGCTGGCGGGCACGAAGCTGCCGACGTGTGCCAGCAGCACAATCAGCGCCGTCTGGCGAATGTAGGTGGACTTGCCGGACATATTGGGCCCGGTGATCAATGCCAAAGTCGCCGCCGCGGCCTCAGGGCCGGGTTGGTCACCGCCAGGCGAAAGCGTCACGTCATTGGGTACAAACTGGTCAGTGAGCATGACGTCGAGCACCGGGTGTCGCCCGTCGCGCACGACGAGTACGGGTTGCTCAACGATGTGTGGGCAAACGTAACGGCGGCGCACGGCATGGCGGGCAAAACAGGCCAGCACGTCCAACTCGGCCACGATGACACTTAGCTCGTGCAGATGGTCCATGTAATCCAGGCAGCAATTGCACAACTCGGTGAACAGGTGCTGTTCACGCGCCACGGCGTGCTGCTCGGCAGTGAGCACCTTCCCTTCGTATTCCTTGAGTTGGGGCGTGATAAAACGCTCCGCGTTCTTGAGCGTTTGCTTTCGCGTCCACTGGTCGGGGGCACGATCACGGTTGGCAGCCGACAACTCGATGTAGTAGCCGAATACCTTGTTGAAACCTACTTTGAGGTTGTTGATGCCGGTCTGGTCTACCAGTTGCTTCTGATATCGGGCCAGCCAATCGTTGCCGTCCCGCTGCAGGGAGCGGTATTCGTCAAGCTGATCATCGTAACCGTCTCGGAGCAGCCCGCCCTGTCGCAGATGAGCCGGCGGCGTGTCCGTACATGCTTGGGCGATGGCCGATGAAAGTTCGGTCATCGGGCCGGAGATATCGACCAATCGATGATGGTACTCGCCGAAGGCCGGCCTCTCGGCGAGCAACTGGTTTGCCGTCGCGGCCGGCGCAGCGCTGTGTCCTAGGGCGACCAGGTCGCGCGGGGTGGCGCGGCCGACGGCGATGCGAGCCATGATGCGTGGTACATCCTGAACTTGGTCGAAAACACTGCGCAGTTCACCAAGCAGCCTGTCATCTTCGAACAATGCGCTTACCACGCGCTGGCGTTTTTCGATCGGTTCACGCTCCTGCAGTGGAAAGCACAGCCATTGCCGCAGGGTTCGCTTGCCCATGGGGGTTTGGCAATCACGCAATATCCCCAGCAAGCTGCCCTCGGTTTGGCCTGTCCGCATGGTGCGTTCAACTTCGAGGCTGCGCAGGGAGACGTGATCAATGACCATGTGCTCGACGCGACTGAAGCGCCCAGGTGGGCGCAAGTGGGCGATGCGGGCCGACTCTTGCGCTTGGCCGGCCATCTGCGTTTCCAGCAGGTAATGGATGATGGCGGAAGCTGGGCCCAAGGCCGGGTCGGCGTCATTGAAACCGAAGCCGGTCAGTGTCTTGACCTGGAACTGGCGTTGTAGGGTTTCAACGGCCTGGGCCTGACTAAACTGCCAGGCCGGCCGGTCCGCGGTAACGCAATCGGCGGTATCGATCAGCCGCTCAATGCGCTGGCCCACCTGTCCGTCGGCCGTTTCCACGTGCAGTAGCTCGCTGGGCGCGATACGGGCCAGTTCATCATCCAGTTCGTCGCCGTTGAACGTACCTACTTGAAATGCGCCGGTACTCAACTCCGCCCAGGCCAATGACGCGTGGTCATCGTCGTGAAACATCACAGCCGCCAGCGGGTAGTCACGCCCATCCTCCAGCAGGGTCTCATCGGTGATCGTGCCCGGGGTAATGATGCGGGTCACATCGCGCTTGACGACGCCCTTGGCTTGCTTGGGATCTTCAACCTGATCGCACACCGCCACGCGATAGCCGGCCTGGATCATTCGCCGCAGGTAACCCTCAACGGCGTGGTAGGGCACGCCCGCCATGGGTATGCCCTCGGTGCGCTGGGTCAGCGCCACGCCCAATACCTTGTGGGCCAACTTGGCGTCTTCATAAAAGGTCTCGTAAAAATCGCCCATCCGGAAAAACAGCACGCACTGGGGATACTGCTGCTTAAAATGGCGAAATTGCCGCATAGCTGGCGTGTCGCCTTTTTGGGTTTGCTCCTTGGCCATGGCCATGATGGTAACGCAAGGCCGGGCAGTGGTCAGGCATCGGGCAAATTAACGGTGTTGGATATACTGATGCAGCATGACGCAACTGTTTGACAATGAAATAGCTACGCCGGTGATTGCCGGCTATGCCAAAGTTGCACTGGAGCAGGGTATCGACACGGCCCCGGCAGGGTTGACGTACGCATTTGGTCCGGCGTTGGCCGATCTGCAAGTCGGCGACCGCATCATTGTGCCCCTTGGCCGAGGCAACCGACTGACCCCCGGATACGTCACGGAACTTAGCGACACCAGCGATCTCGATCAGGTCAAGTTCATCAACCGCCGTGATCCGGCTGACGTGTCACTCACCGGCGACCTGATCGAACTGGCCCGCTGGCTTAGCGCCTATTACTGTTGCCCGCTGGGCATGGTCTACTCCACCATGCTGCCCGCCGCGGTAAAGCGGGGCACGGGAACAATCACGCAGACGCAGGCCCGCCTCGCCCCGCGGCCACTGCCGACAGGCGTAAAACTAACCAAACTGCAAAAGGCGGTCATGGACGCAGCCCATACGGCGGCCGACGGCGACAAGCCGTGGCTGGACGTCAAGCGTCTGGCCGACCGTGGAGGAGCCCGCAGTATCACGCCGGTCAAACAACTAATCGATAAGGGTGTGCTGGAAACCCGTCAGCACACGGCCGTGCGCGCTGATCCCTTCGTTGCCACCGATCTCAATGACCATGCGGGCACCGCAGAGATTCAACTGAGCAGTGCCCAGCAACACGCAGTGCAACAACTGACCCAAAGCATCGACCGCGGTTTTGGAGTTTACCTGCTGCATGGCGTCACCGGCAGCGGCAAGACCGAGGTTTACCTACGCGTTATCGAAAATCTCCTGACCGCCGCGCCTGGTCCTGACCCGCCCGGCGCCATCGTCATGGTGCCGGAAATTGCCTTGACCCCGCAGACGGTCGGCCAATTTCGTAACCGGTTTGATACCGTGGCCGTATTGCACTCAGGGCTGACCGCCGCGCAACGTCACGAACAGTGGCGGCGCATTCGCCAAGGCAAGGCGAGGATCGTGGTCGGGGCCCGCTCCTGCATCTTTGCCCCCCTGCCCCGCGTTGGGCTGATTATTGTCGACGAGGAACACGACCAGAGCTACAAGCAGGATCAACTGCCGCGTTACCACGCCCGTGACGTGGCGGTGAAGCGGGGCCAGATACTGGGGGTGCCCGTGGTGTTGGGCTCGGCCACACCCAGCCTGGAATCATACTACAACACTGTCGAGCGTGGCGCGTACCACCTGCTGCAGTTACCCGATCGCGTCACCGGCCTGAAACTGCCCAAAGTACAGATCATTGACATGACCAATCAGCGCCGCCAGCGCCGCGGCGTCCACTTGATCACCCAGCAACTCGAGGATCTGCTCAACCACACGCTCAGGCAGGAAAGCCAAGCGATTTTATTGTTAAACCGGCGCGGATTTGCCAACTACATCGCCTGTCCCGACCACGGCTGCGGCTGGATGATGACCTGCCAGCACTGTGACGCCATGATGGTCTATCACAAGGACAAGCGGCTACCCTCCGGCGGACTGGTCCGCTGCCACTACTGCGGGGCCGAGCAACTGCTGGCCAAGCTCTGCCCAGTATGCCAAAAGAAGGTGACGCTGTTTGGTTTGGGCACGCAACGCGTAGAAGAGGAACTGGCCAAGAAATTCAAAGACGCGCGGGTGTTACGCATGGATTCGGACACCATGCGTAGCGGCCACGATTACCAAAGCAGCCTGGAGTCGTTCCGCCGCGGTGAGATCGACATACTGCTGGGCACGCAGATGATCGCCAAAGGCCTTGACTTTCCACATGTACGCCTGGTGGGGGTAATCAGCGCCGATACAGCTTTGCACTTGCCCGACTTCCGCGCCGCAGAGCGGACGTTCCAGTTGATTTCCCAGGTTGCCGGCCGGGCCGGGCGCGGCGATCAACCCGGGGTCGTGATCGTGCAAACATTCAGCCCTGACGACGCAGCCATCAAGCTCGCCGCTGAGCACGATTACGAAGCGTTCGCCGCCCGCGAGATCGAGTTACGCCACCAGGTCGGCCTGCCACCGATCACCCGCATGGCCCGCATCGTAGTGCGTTACAAGGACCACGAAACCTGTTATGAGCAGGCAGCGAAGCTGGCACAACAATTAAACAACTTCAACCGTCGATTAGACGGCCGCGTTCGCTTGCGCGGCCCGATGCCCTGTCCGATTGCCCGCATCGCAGGGTATTATCGCCAACAGATCGAGATGCTCGCTCCCACTGCGGCCGACTTACAGAAACTGATGACCACCCTGCGTAATGCCAAACTGCTGCACAGCGATGCACACACGGCAGTGGACGTTGACCCCGTGGCCATGATGTAGTTAAAAGTCCGCCGGCCTAATCGGTCCGTTCATCCTTCCCCGAAAATCGCCCGGCCTATGCGGACCATGTTGGCGCCCTCTTCTATGGCAATCTCAAAATCGTTGCTCATACCCATGGACAGGATATTGAAATGGTCACCGCAATTCCCCTCCGACTGGATTTCCTTGTATATCTCATACGTGCGGGTAAAGTGGCTGCGTGAAGCCTCGGCAGCGTCGTTGATGGGCGCGATGGTCATCAACCCACGCAACTTAAGATTGATCATGCCGTGGATCTGCTCGGCCATGTGTATGGCTGCTGGAGGCGCGATGCCCTGCTTGCCCGTTTCACCAGACGTGTTGACCTGAAGCAGCACCTCTACCGGCGACTCTTGGCGCACGGCGAAATTCTGAATCTCCTCGACCAGGCGCAGGCTATCGGCACTGTGGATCAGCTTAACTTGGGATAACACCAGTTTGACCTTGTTCCGTTGCAAATGGCCGATCATGTGCCAGCGTACCTCGGGGACAGGCTCAGCGCGAAGTTCCACGGCGCGGCCGAGGAACTGCTTGCGGTTTATAAACTCTTCGAGTTGCGGGCCACGCTGGACAAGCTGCTGCACGCGGTTTTCACCGAAGTCAACGTGGCCTATATCAACCAGGGTATGGAGCTGATCCGGGCTGGCCATCTTGGTCACAGCCACAACGATAACGTCCTGCCGCTCCCTGCCCCGCCGGATGGCCGCGTCGCCAACACGGTCCATGACTCGCTGGTATGCGTCCTTCAAATGGCTGCCGCTGGTTATATGGGTGGTAGACATGGACGTAGAAGATAGGCGATCGAATTGATGCTGACAATCTGCCTCAAGGGCGGCCCGCCCTGGCCACAGGAGAATATCCCACGTCAACATCCTCGGCAAGGGCCTAAAGTGTGCGTATTTTGACCAACCCCTCCTGCTCGGACGCTACGTAAATAGGGTTGCGCAGCGGCCGGCCGAAGCCCTGCCACTCGACCACCATCTCGTCGCCGTGCTCAAGGGTTATACCGGCGCCGAAGCTGAATGCGTCGGCACCATAAAAATGGATATGCACGTCGCCCGGTTGTCGGTGCTGAGGGTATTTAAAGTGGTGGTGTTCCAGGTTGGCGATGCTGTGCGACATGTTTT
>Ga0310125_10000946_pt1 | contig 14252 bp, 10 predicted proteins | sample CB11b_Tmax_Bot8__FD_203508 | JGI IMG/M metagenome (GOLD analysis project Ga0310125, IMG submission 203508) | Marine microbial communities from Western Arctic Ocean, Canada - CB11b_Tmax_Bot8 | ecosystem: Environmental > Aquatic > Marine > Oceanic | place: Canada: Western Arctic Ocean | collected... | reverse complement strand
CCAGCTGGATCTAGCCCATATCTCTCTAGTTCGTTTGCGAGAAAAAGTGCCGCTTTGGTCGAACCGAGTGTACCGGTTTTCCGCCCTTGCATCGAGTCGGAAGCTAGGATAGACAGAAGCTGCTCAAGCCGCTCTGCCCTTGTAAGTGTATCATCGGATAAGTCGTTATTGGTATCCGGTATCTCAGTGCATGCAGACACCAATGCGAGTGATAACGCCGGGATTGCAAGCTGGATACGCATAGCGACTCCAAGTCCATGTGAAGATCCCCCCAACTTGGTTATATCAGACTGGTAAAGATACCCCAATCTGAGGGGTTCACGCTCCGAAGACCCCCGGTTAAGTTACGCGGCCATTCAGTAGTGGGTCCGGCCGTATCGTGGAGCCGAAGATGACAGATGTAATCAAGCAAATTGAGAAAGAGGAGTCGCGGAACTCCGTCTCCGATTTTAATCCGGGTGATACTATCCGTGTGCTTTACCTAGTGCGTGAGGGTACCAAAGAACGCATTCAGGTATTCGAAGGTGTATGCATTAGTCGTAAGGGTGGAGGGCTCGACGAAACATTCACTGTTCGGAAGATTTCTGGTGGTGTTGCTGTCGAGCGTATTTTCCCGCTTCAAGCGCCAACTGTGACTGGTGTGGAAGTCGTAAGAAGAGGACGCGTCCGACGAGCGAAACTCTATTACCTCCGAGGGCGACGTGGTAAATCCGCCCGGATACAGGAGAAAGGCCAAGCGCGTTGACCCGTGGGCAGGATGAAGCCAGGTACTCAAGAATCTGAGTGGCCGGGAGACGTACTCGCTTACGAGAGTCTTTTCTGGAGTCAGGGCCGTTCGGTTGCCGGTGTCGACGAAGCTGGGCGAGGCCCGCTCGCGGGGCCAGTCATAGCTGCAGCAGTTGTGCTTCCCGAAGGTATTCAGGTAGAAAGGGCAGGGGACTCGAAAAAGCTTTCGCGCACTCTCCGAGAGGATCTATATACTGAAATTCTTGCCAAGGCTTCATCAATAGGTATCGGAACTGGGTCAGTTCAGGAAATCGATAAGCACAATATCCTGAATGCTACGACCCTAGCTATGAATCGGGCGTTGACCCAGCTGAGTGAAGAACCGGGGCACGTTGTCGTGGATGGACTACCAGTTAAAAAACTGGAATGGGAACATGAAGCGGTGGTCGGTGGTGATGGTTTGGTTCACTCAATAGGGTGTGCTTCGATAGTCGCTAAAGTTACCAGAGACCGCCTGATGACCGGATTAGCACTTCGCTACCCTGGATACAGCTGGGAAAAGAACGCGGGATATGGTACCGCCTTGCATAGAGCTGCTATCAAGGAATTAGGATTGACTCCTCATCACCGGATTACGTTTGGTCGCCTACAGTATGAGCTGGATGTTTGACAGTACTTTGAGACTCAGCTGAACCGGGAGCGATCGCAGTTATGGGTGCCGAATACTTCACGATGAGCCAGAGCGCTCTGTCTTCTTGATGACCCGGTAGCTCAGTTGGTAGAGCAACGGACTTTTAAACATTTCTTCACAGTTTGCTAACTCTTTATAGCTCTTAGCTTTAGCGATTTGGACTCAAAACCGCTCGGTGATTTATCGTGGATAGCAGACACAAGACAGTGAATAACGGATTGATTAGATTGGGTCGTTCAGCGAAAACTGAAACAACGAGTTTTGGGCTAGTAGCTCAATTGGTAGAGCATCTGACTTTTAATCAGAAGGTCCTTGGTTCGATTCCAAGCTAGCCCACTGCTGGCGATAGAACGAAAGAGCCTTTTAATCCGTAGGTCGTAGGTTCGATCCCCACCCGGGTCATAATAATGTCAGGCCCGAGATTCGGGTTGCGTACGCATCTAGGAGTGTGGGATGTTGCTTGCCCCCGTTCGTGAAGAATGCAAGAGGAGGGTTAATCGATGAGTCTCAAATTTGGTTATCCGTGTTTACAGGCATCTCTTAACTTTGTGCTTTATCCTCTGATGGTATTGGCATTCTGGATTTGCTTAACACCTAGTCCAGCGGTGGCACAGGGGGAATGGGTAGCACACGGGCGTGACTTGGCTGAGACGCGTTATAGCCCGCTCAATCAGATCGATACCGAAAACGTAAGTCGTCTTGACATAGCTTGGACCTGGGATATTCCGAAAACAGGAGCTCGGCTTGAGACAAGCCCTCTGGTTGTGGATGGGGTGATGTACGGGACCGGACCTCTGAGCTTTGTATTCGCTCTTGATGCACGCACGGGTGAAGAGAAATGGCGTTGGGACCCTGCGATTCCCGACGCACGCCACGGAGGTCCAGGAGCTTGCTGTGGGAATGTAAACCGGGGAGTGGCTCTTCACGGAGACAAGATTTTCGTGGGATTGCTTGATGGCCGATTGGTCGCTCTGAACAGAGAGTCTGGTACGGTTGAGTGGACGGTGCAGACAACTCCTGCCGGATCAGACTATACGATTACTGGTGCCCCGCGTGTTGCGCGGGACAAGGTGATTATCGGTAACGGAGGTGCGGAGTATGGCGTTCGAGGATACGTGACAGCGTATGATGTTGAGCGGGGCGACCAGGTTTGGCGCACGTATACTGTGCCGGGTAACCCCGCAGACGGTTTTGAGAACGACGCGATGAGGATTGCTGCAGATACCTGGACTGGTAATTGGTGGATCGCGGGAGGAGGAGGCACCGTTTGGGATGCAATGGTTTATGACGAAACTGCGAACCTTGTATACCTAGGCACTGGGAATGGTGCTCCTTGGAACCGAGAGTACCGTAGCCCGGGTGGCGGAGACAACCTTTACTTATCATCCATCGTCGCTCTGAACGCAGATAACGGTGAGTACGTTTGGCACTATCAAACGACCCCGGGTGACGATTGGGACTACACCGCAACCCAACCTCTGATGTTGCTAGATCTTGAGATTGAAGGTGAGGTTCGCGAGGTGATTGTTCAGGCTCCAAAGAATGGCTTTTTCTATGTTGTTGATCGAATTACTGGCGAACTGATTTCTGCAGAGGCGTTTGCTGATGACTTGACCTGGGCTACCCATGTGGACCTTCAGACGGGTCGTCCTGCTGAGTCGCCTGAAGCACGATATGGGATGAACCGAAGAGGAGCATGGCTATCGCCTGGTCCCACCGGTGCCCATAACTGGCGCCCAATGTCATGGAGTCCACTCACCGGCCTTGTTTATCTGCCTGCTCAGAACAACACGTACTACTATCAGATGGCAGAGCAACTGGAGTACACTCCGGGTCAGTGGAACACTGGAACGGGTCGAGGCAGAAGTGAGCAGAGACCTGAGCGTCCTCAGCTTACGGGACCATCTACACTCTTGCTCGCGTGGGATCCTGCTACTAATCGGGAAGCTTGGCGGGTTCCATCATCCGGAGGAAACGGCGGGACCCTGTCGACAGGGGGGAATCTAACGTTTTGGGGTACCGGATCTAACCTTGTTGCGCTGGATGCCCGAAGTGGTGAGCAGGTTTGGTCGTTTGAGGTCGGTCGTGGGACGGCCACGCCAATTACATATTCGATTGATGGGCGTCAGTATATCACCATTGCCGCTGGTATGGGTGTCCAGAACCTTCCGCCGCGAGTTTGGACATTTTCCGTTGAAGAGGGTGTTGGATCATTTAATGGGAACTAATGGAAACATGTCCCTCAATTCTCAGGTCTCAATAACAATCTGAATGCTTCGTTAGCCTCGACAGCTTCTCTACTAAATGAGAGAGGGAAGTACTCCTGATTCGCCCAGCTCTCCGTGAGGTTGCCGTAAAAAGGGCTGCCCGGTCGCTCGGATTGTCCTGGTGCGATCGTTGCGACTGAAGCGTCGAGGTCAGCAAAGTCTACGACCTCACGAAATGTGGCTCCTGTCGCCGCGACAGTTCCAGCTCCACCCAAACGTTCAGCTTCAGGGAGGTCGTAAGCGGATACTAGTGAATGCGGGAACTCGCTGCGTTGCGTGCGGCCCCATCGCCATTGAGACGGGTCATCCCCCTGTTCTTCACTGAGCATACGTACAGCCGTCGCTAGTGCCTCCTCAGGATTGACATCAGAGCGTGCCCCCCCTCGTCCACCACCCAAGACCCGACGAAGGTGGCCGAAGATGGCCGGTGCACGACCTTCCCTCCGGAAGACAGCGTCCCACTCCGCAAGTTCCCTGCGGTACTGTTCTAGGATCGGGTCCTCAGCCGTCCAACCGCGGAATAATTCTAGTGTTTGAGCAGCGGACGCCAAGAATGCGTCGTGCTGTAAGTCCTTGGAGTCTTGTACTGTAAAGTTGCTTCCGCTCGATAACACATTAGCCACGCGTTCAAAGCGAGCGAATGGACCTTGCGTCTTGAAGAACAGTGGAGGGTCATATCCTTCTGGATGGATGTCGTGGTTCGCTGTCGCAACCCAACCTCGTTCAGGATTGAACTCACGAGGGAGATCGTCTCGAAAGCCACTCCACTCATATCCGCCTGTTCCCGGAACCGGAAGCCTTCCATGCCATCCTTCACGTTTTGGAGATAGTGCTGATGCTTGCCAGGCGATGTTACCATCAGCGTCACCACAGATCATGTTCTCAGTTGGCGCAAACCAGTAGTCCAATTCATCAAGGAATACCGAGCAGTTTGAGGCCACGTTCAGGCGGAGCGCAGACAGATAGCCAGTACTCCCAGGCTCGTGCATTGTCGAACGGATCGAATAGGCTTTCAAATTCTCAGTGTCTTCGAAGAATACAGGTCCGTGACGGGAGAACTTGAGTTCCAAGATTTCAGGTTCGTCTCCACTTACTTGAATTGTGTCATACTCAATCCGGAACGGCTCCCACGTATCCCCAGAGCGCACCTCGTTCTGGTTACTTGGGTTCACCTCTTCGATGTAGACGTCTGATTGGTCAGTACCAACGATGGTAAGACCCCAAGCGATGCGCCCATTGTGTCCTATAGCAACTCCAGGTAGCACGGGCTCTGTTGAGCCGATTGCCGTCCATCCAGGAGCATCAAGGTGCACCATATAACGTAAAGACGGATTCGTGACACCTCGATGAGGATCATTCGCGACTATTACCTCACCGCTCGCAGTTAGGGATCCACTAATCGCCCAATTGTTACTGCCAGGGGAGGTTTCCTGGGCCCCTAAATTCATGGACACCTCTGCGTCAAGCCAGGTGTCATAGGGGGACACGAGATCAGGTCGTACTATCGTTCCCCTAAAGCCGGAGAGACCCGAGGCCACATTGTCTCCAATGATTGAGTAATCCACTCCGACAGGAGCAATCAAGTCTCGGTACGGGCTAGGGCGTGCTTCACGATTTGCTTGCTCAGTCCCGACCTCCGTGACCCGTCTCGCCAATGACAGTTCTCTACGGGCATCTCCGGTCGGCATTGCAGTTGCGATCCGCAATAGCGGTGTTTCGACAGACCAAAGATCCGGTCGTAGTCCTGTGAGCTCGAACTCTACGGGGAGTTCACCAGCTTCCGTTGCATAGTGGATGTATGCGTTCACCCCTGATGAGAAGGCTTCCAGTATGCGGCGCCCTTCAGGATGGTAGCTATTAAATTCCTCGTCCGTCCACGGTCCCCTGTACTTGATTAGCCTGGCGATACGGTCGTGTTCAAGTGCCGCAGACCCAAAAATTTCTGCAAGCCGTCCTTCACCTGCGCGCCGATACATGTCCATCTGCCACAATCTGTCCTGCGCCTGTATGAAACCCTGTGCAAGAAACAGGTCATCTAGGTCGTCCGCGTATATATGCGGGACACCCCAGGAGTCCCGGATCACTTCAACTTCAGCCTTGAGGCCGGGGACCACGATCGCACCCTCAATCTTGGAAAGATGCTCATTCGCTAGACTCTGAAAGTCACTCGGAATCTGCTCACAGGCTGCGGTGCAGAGGAGTATGGCTAGAGTGAGTACCACATGGTTTAGCGGGTGTTTGTGACCTATAGAGGCCAGATTGATAGGTGCGTGCATTAGTTCTCCCAAAGGGTGCTGGGATCACCCCAGCTCTTCATATCTCTTTTTCAGCATAAAGTGTATTACAGCAAAGGTATGCGCGGTTCCGAGTTATGGGAAAGAAGAGAGAACCGATCTCTCTCCAACTCTGAAATGTTCCAGCTCAAGCTCTCTTTGCAGACGCTAACGAGCGGGTACTCATCGTCGATACGGTTCGTTTCTCCGCTCCTTAAGTACGTAGCTTAATCGGGTCTTCGCATGAATCCTTGACGCGGGTACTGGGCGTGCTTACAAGTTGCCGGTGGTTCCATGCAGTTCTGAGGGTCCCGAGAGGATGGGAAACTCAGGCCGAGGAGACTGAAGACATGATAAACTCTGTTGCGTTAGGGATGGGGCTAAGGAGGCTTAACGTGCTCTCCCTTACTTTGCCCCAAGAGGGGGCGCCCAGCCGGGTTCTTACCGGATAACCTGACCGGAACGGAGCCAGATCGGCGGCGGGCCCTCGCTAGCGAGGGCCCGCCGCTTTTTCAGGCCAACCGTGCTAATCGACTCTTATGGCTCAAATCAAGATTTTCGACACGACACTCCGAGATGGAGAACAGTCCCCTGGAGCGAGTATGACGGCATCCGAAAAGATCCGGATGGCTCATGAGCTCCAGGACTTAGGTGTCGATATAATTGAGGCAGGATTCGCGGCTAGCTCATCCGATGAAGTAAGGGCGATCAGGGACATCTCAAGGGAAATCAAACGTCCAGTCATCACAGCTCTCGCACGTGCAAACGAAGGGGACGTCATAGCGGCAGCAAGGTCGCTTCAAGAGGCTGACAGTCCTCGCATCCATGTTTTCATTGCTACTTCTAATACTCACCTAGAGCGAAAGCTGGGGATCAATCGTGGTGAATGTATTGACCGGGCTGTGGAATCTATCCGTCTTGCTGCGAGCTATGTGGAGGATGTGGAATTTAGTGCTGAAGATGCCACTCGTACCGATCTGGATTTCTTGACTGAAGTTGTTAGGGCTGCCGTTCAAGCTGGGGCCACCACAATCAACCTGCCGGATACGGTAGGCTATGCACTACCGTTTGAGATTCAGTTAATGATAGAGGCGCTGCAGTCGAGGTTGCCTGAATTGGATCAGTGCACGCTAAGTGTCCATTGTCATGATGATCTCGGGCTTGCAGTAGCAAACTCGTTAGCCGGGATTGCCGCCGGTGCGCGCCAAGTCGAGTGCACAGTCAATGGGATCGGAGAACGGGCTGGTAATGCGGCGCTTGAAGAGATCGTGATGGGTCTCAAAGTTCGTGAGGACGAGCTAGATCATCGTACTGGAGTGCGTAGCGAGCACCTTTACCGTGCTAGTCGACTGCTCTCATATCTGACCGGCATCCATCCCCAACCAAACAAAGCGATTGTCGGGCGGAACGCGTTTGCTCACGAGGCTGGCATTCATCAGCACGGAGTCCTTAAAGATCCCAGTACCTATGAAATAATGACGCCAGAGATGGTTGGTGTGCCCCAGAGCAAACTAGTTCTCGGCAAACACTCGGGACGGCATGGATTGGAGGCGCGACTCCGGGAGTTGGGGTATACACTAGAGCCGGAGGAACTCGATAGGGTAGCAGCTAGCTTCAAAGAACTCGCTGATCAAAAGAAAAACATTCTTGATGAGGACATTATTTCGATCCTGAATCACGGTGTCATGGAGGACGTTCCTGAGGCGTATCGGATTGACGCCTTAGGAGTTACATGCGGTAGTGAACTTGCAAAAGCCACGATTACGGTCCTTGACGAAAATGGTATTCCACGGATCGCTGAAGGAGAGGGCGAAGGTCCGATTGCTGCGGTGTTTGCTGCAGCGGACACACTTCACGATTTCAAGGTGGTACTTGAAGAGTTCGAGATCCGTGCAATGACTCCAGGTCGGGATGCTGTCGGAGAAGTGACCATTAGGGCCCGTGTCGATGGTCAAACCTTCACGGGGCGGGGTGGGTCTACAGATGTCGTACTAGCTTCAGCTCAAGCTTATGTACATGTGCTTAATAAGAGAGTTCAGGCTCGTGAGCTTGAAGCTCGACATTTCGCTGCTAGAACCGACTGGGGCGTTTAAGCGAGGTGATCGGAGACCAACCTAGCACACTCCTCGATAAGATCTGGAATAACCACTTAGTCCACGCGGATCCGGGTGCTCCAGATCTACTGTATGTAGACCTTCATCTCCTGCATGAGGTCACCTCGGCACAGGCATTCGACGGGTTAAAAATTGCTGGCAGGAGCGTCAGACGTCCTGACCTCTGCGTCGCCACGGTTGATCACAACATACCTACGACAGATCGTTCCCTTCCGGTGCTAGACTCAATTGCTCACCGGCAGATGGAAGTGTTGAGAGAAAATGCTCAAAGCCACGGCATCCAACTTTTTGATGTTGACGACGAACGGCAGGGCATTGTCCATGTTATTGGACCGGAGCTTGGGTTAACTCGCCCAGGGATGGTGATTGTCTGTGGCGATAGCCACACGTCCACTCATGGCGCTTTTGGTGCGCTCTCGTTTGGGATTGGTACTTCAGAGGTTGAGCATGTTCTGGCAACCCAGTGTATCCCACAGCGTCGACCCAAAGCGATGGAGATTCGGTTAAAGGGCGACCGCCCAACGGGCATTTCTGCGAAGGACTTGATCCTTGCGATCATCGGGGAAATCGGAGTCTCGGGTGCTGTGGGCCATGTCATTGAATACACTGGTCCAGTGATTGGGTCACTCTCTATGGAAGAGAGGATGACCATCTGCAATATGTCAATCGAAGCAGGGGCTCGGGCGGGGATGATCTCTCCAGACCCAACCACTTTTGAATATCTAAGAAATCGGGAATTCGGACCCAACTCGGATGAGTTCGCTGATCTGAAGATGGAGTGGGGGTCACTGAAGACTGATGACAGAGCCACGTTTGATAGAAGAGTTGTGATGGATATCAGTGACCTAGAGCCTCAAGTAACCTGGGGCACAAATCCCGGCATGGTAACTGGGATATCTGGAAGGGTCCCTAATCCGGAGGAGATTGAGGACGAAGAAGTCCGGGATAGTGCAGAGCGAGCCTTGACTTACATGGGACTTGGGCCTGGTACGCCTATGGAATCGATAAGCGTTGACCGGGTTTTTGTTGGTTCTTGCACTAATGGGAGGCTGGAAGATCTTCGGGAGGTCGCCCGTATTTTAGATGGGAAACGTGTCCATTCTGGTGTACACGCGATGGTCGTTCCCGGCTCCACAGCTGTAAGGCGTCAGGCTGAGTTAGAGGGTCTCGACAGAGTATTTAGAGATGCAGGGTTTGAGTGGAGAGAAGCAGGGTGTTCGATGTGCATAGGGATGAATCCGGACACTCTTAGTACTGGAGAGCGCTGTGCCTCAACAACGAATCGAAATTTTGAGGGTCGCCAGGGTCGCGGTGGTCGGACGCACCTGGTTAGTCCGGCGACAGCAGCAGCAACTGCTCTTACGGGCCGGTTCACTGATCCTCGCAGCACCTGACAGTAATGGAGCCATTTCGAGTGCATACTGGTGTGGTTGCGCCGCTGGATCAGGCAGACATTGATACAGACCAGATTATACCAAAACAGTTTCTAAAGAGCGTATCTAGAGAAGGGTACGGAGATTTTCTTTTCCATGATTGGCGAACGGAAGAGAGTGGTGCAATCAATCCTGCATTCATATTGAACCGGGATCTTTACAAGGGAGCCTCAATACTCTTAGCAGGGCGTAATTTTGGTTGTGGCTCATCGCGAGAACACGCAGCTTGGGCCTTGAAGGACTTCGGGTTCCGGGTAATCCTTGCCCCGAGTTTTGCTGACATCTTTCGAGAGAATGCTGACCAGAATGGCCTGGCAGCTCTGTCGCTGGAAGAGAGCGTCGTGAGAGAGCTTCTAGCTCGGGCGCATAATGAAGCGCCCCTAAGGCTCACCGTAGACCTCGAACAGTGTACTGTTGCTGACTCCGGTACACTCATTACTTCCTTTGAGATTGATGACTTCCGAAAGATGTGTCTTCTGGAGGGGCTCGACCGGATAGGATTAACACTCCGTCAAGCGGAAGCCATAAGCTCGTTTGAGCAGCAGCGGTGGCCGAACCGACCTGAGGTTGCTTCCGAGTCTTCCTAGCGTTTCCAATTTCTCACGGCTTGGAAGACAAGCTTTGAGAGCCTATCGTAGCAGCAACTGCCATCCAAGAGTATTCCGAGATCATGAGACGTCCAATCCTACTGTTACTCCTTTCCCTGGTCCCTGCAACTGGGGTCGTATCCTTGAGTGCTCAAGATCTCCATATGGATGTCGCAATGCGGGTCTTGTCTTCAACGCCCTTAATTGATGGTCATAATGATCTCCCCTGGGCGATTCGGGGTAGTGAGGCCGCTCCACATGATGTCGAAGCTGATATCCATGATTTGAGACAAAGAACTTCATTTCACACGGATATAGAGCGCCTACGATCAGGTATGGTAGGAGCGCAGTTCTGGTCTGTTTACATCCCGTTTGAAGCAACGGAAGAAGGAGCTGCCAAGGTGCAGCTGGAACAGATCGATATAGCACATCAGATCATCGATAAGTACCCGGATGTGTTCGAACTTGCCTTGGACGTATCAGATATTCGACACGCCTTTGGAGATCAAAAGATTGCTTCGATGCTGGGTATCGAAGGTGGGCACGCCATTGAAAATTCATTGGGCGCTCTGAGGGCATTCCACCGAATGGGCGTTCGTTATATGACGTTAACTCACAATGGAACACTCGATTGGGCTGACGCGGCGAATGATGAGCAGCGTCATGGTGGGCTTACGCGTTTCGGTCAGGAAGTGGTTCGCGAGATGAACCGTATGGGGATGCTCGTCGATCTCTCCCACACTTCACCCTCGACCATGAATGATGCTCTCGATTTTGCTGAAGCGCCCGTGATTTGGTCGCATGCATCAGCGAATGGTATCAGAGCACACCCGAGGAATGTTCCAGATCAGGTGCTTAGGCGACTTCCGGAGAACGGGGGCGTAGTCATGGTGACGTTTGTGCCATCGTTTGTCTCTGAGAGTGATGAAGCAACACTATCCGATGTTGCCGATCATATTGAGCATGTGGCCGCTATTGCAGGGGTCGACCATGTCGGGATTGGGTCGGATTTTGATGGGATTGACTCCACACCCTTAGGTCTTGAAGACGTCTCAACCTACCCATCACTATTTGCTGAGCTCTCCCGCAGGGGTTGGACAGAGCAAGATTTGCGCAAGTTGGCCGGAGAAAATGTTCTACGTGTTATGAGGGAAGCGGAAGCGGTGGCTAGGCGCCTACAACGTGACCGCCCCCCCTCGACAGCTACGATCGAACAACTCGATGGTCCGATCAGTGATGACTGATAGGACAACCATATTCTTCAGCCACACGGGTGGGGGCCTTCACCCCCGTCGCTATAGCCTGTGGTTGCCTCTTAACGATTAGGCATCATCTAGATGCTACTCCGACGCTTTTACGAAGATAAACTGGCTCAGGCCAGCTATATGATCGGCTGCCAAGCTACTGGTGTGGCTCTGGTGGTTGATCCGCACCGGGACTCAGAGGTCTATCTCCGAGCTGCAGCAGAGGAAGGGTTAGCGATCACCCATGTGTCAGAGACACACATTCACGCAGACTATTTATCTGGTGCGCGCCAACTAGCGAGGAGGTTAGATGCCACGCTTCTGCTCTCTGGGGAAGGCGGAAGAGAGTGGCAGTACGCTTTCATCGGAGAGGAGCATACGCAAGCTGTTAACGATGGCGATGAGATTGAAGTGGGGAATGTTGGTATAGAGATACTCCATACCCCGGGTCACACCCCGGAACACATCTCTTTCATGATTACGGACCGAGCTGCTTCACCAGAGCCGCTGGGCGTGCTGACAGGAGATTTCATCTTTGTAGGAGATGTTGGCCGGCCTGATCTTCTAGAGAAGGCTGCGGGGGTACCTGACTCAATGGTGGCCAGTGCTTGCTCGCTTTTCGAGTCTATCTCCCGATTCCGACACTTTCCGGAGCACCTGCAGATTTGGCCCGGGCATGGGGCTGGGTCAGCCTGCGGCAAAGCGCTTGGATCTGTCCCTTCATCTACTCTTGGGTATGAGAAACTAGCGAACTGGGCATTCCAGTGTGAGACCGAAGAAGAGTTCGTGAGCAGGGTGCTTGAGGGTCAACCAGAATCCCCGACCTACTTTGAGAAAATGAAACAAGTGAATAGGGATGGGCCTCCTATCCTTGATGGTTTGCCCGTGTTCGAGCGTTTGGAGCAGAGAGCACTTCATGACGTACTATTGTCGGATCATGCTGCCGTGGTCGATATCCGGCAGGCTTCGGCTTTCAGAGCCGGTCATTTGCCTGGAACGATCAGTATACCGCTGAGTAAGGACTTCCCAACCTGGTGTGGCTGGCTTCTTCCATACGACCGCCCGATCTATTTGGTAGCAGAGAACTGTGATGCAACTAATGAGGCAGCGAGGGACCTCGCATTGGTCGGGATCGACAACCTTGAGGGGTTCTTCGATGTCAAAGCCCTAGAATGGTGGAGTGCTGAGTGCGGTAACCTGAAGAAGACCACCAGTATTAGCTGGGATGAAGCGGAGCAGGCTGTGGTAGAAGAAAAAGCCTCTATCGTGGACGTGAGAGGACTGTCGGAGTGGAACGAGGGTTCTGTTCCTGGAGTCAAGCACATACACCTTGGCTACCTTGGTACCACTGGCCTCTCGAGACTCCCACGCGGATGTCCTTTGCTGCTGTACTGCCGTTCGGGCTATAGGTCAGGTATCGGAACTAGCATTCTGGAAGCGGCAGGCTTCAACGACGTTCGTAACATAGATGGTGGCATTCTGGATCGTATGAAGAGGGGCCTGCCGATCGAACAAGGGGTTTCGCCAGATAAGGAATAGGAGCTGTGGTCCGGTGTATCTGGCATGAATACGACAGAATGCTTTGGGCTACTTGATGTTGAAGGGGCTAGACCAACCTGAATATCCGTTCGATAGCGCGAAGAAAGACAGTGACTTCCTGAACTGCATGAAAGGGCGAAGGAAATCGATCCTGGGTTGAGTGTCCGAAGAGCCTTGTAATAGTTACGTATGAATGGCCCTGGGTAGGGAGTGCATCCTTGATTCTCAGCCCTTCAGTGAATGGGATAAGGTTATCGTTGCGTCCATGAAGCACGTGTACCGGGCAACTGATCTCCCCTAATGCCTTGAAGGGCTCGATCTTAGGCTCAACACTGATTGCTGCTTTGGCCAGCTTATGCCCGAGCTCCTCCGCATATACCAAATCTGATTGGACTCCCGAGAGAGGTGCAAAAAAATCAAACAAGGGTTGTCTATCCGAGTGTATCTTCTCGCGCTCCTTCGCTTTCACAGCGTCGTAACATGGATCACGACTATCCACGCCCGGAGACTCACCAGATATAGCTGCGAGGCGACGGAGTCCGTCGGCAATGTCGATTGCTTCCTCGTACCCTGGAATGTTGTGCAGGTAGTTGGCAGCAACGATCCAAGGTCCATAGGGGTCAGGAATTAGTTTGTAAGACTTTCCCTGGTACTCGTGCCGTCCGGTCAGCATGAAAGTGATGGTACGTTTGAGGTCGCAGTAGCCCCCGAATCCGACGACTCCAGCGATATCCGCGCTCACTTCTTCAGCTGCTGCTACTGCGAGTGCATGAGGAGCACTGAATGAGAACCCTATAAGACCGTAAGGTCTATCTTGCACCATTGGATTCTCTTTGAGTGCGGTGATCGAACACTGTACTGTTGGCAAGGCCAACTGAGGTTTCAGACTCAACTCTCGCCACTCAGGCACCTCAGGTATGATCACAACCATTCCGGTGGCTGCTACAGTTCTAGTGAATCGAAGCAGTTGTGGATGAGCACGCCCTGTGCGGGTGATCCCGTGGAGCATAATCCACCCCGGCAAGGGAGCATTAATCCCGGCTGGTCTGATGATTGTGGCTGGCACACGGATTCCATCACGGTCTAAAGTTGTTTCTTCTTCTACGACATCTGCATGTCCAGTCAGCCAACTCCGGACATAGCGCGTAGTGCGGGTCAATTGAAGTGCCATGGCGCGAACCTATTCAGAACCGCTGGCCCATCGCTACCCAACAAACGAAATAGCCAACCCTAGGCGATGTTTCAAATCGTTGAAGTCCTGCTTGCTCGGAATGCATTTGTCGAGCATCATCGCTTGCAATAAAACCGGTCCAACCAGGAGGATCTCGTGAAGCGTGCAATGTTTCTATTAGGCTTGTCGTCGATGTTGGTCACATTT
>Ga0310125_10000945_pt1 | contig 14264 bp, 8 predicted proteins | sample CB11b_Tmax_Bot8__FD_203508 | JGI IMG/M metagenome (GOLD analysis project Ga0310125, IMG submission 203508) | Marine microbial communities from Western Arctic Ocean, Canada - CB11b_Tmax_Bot8 | ecosystem: Environmental > Aquatic > Marine > Oceanic | place: Canada: Western Arctic Ocean | collected... | reverse complement strand
TACGGCCCTATCATTGCACAGTAGAGGAAGACGGCGAGGGACGGCCCGGTGACGATAAGGCCGGATCACACTTTTCATCCGGCCTGACCGTACGCATCGTAGACCACAACGGCTACCCCTACGTGCAGGTGGGTAACGACACTGGGCGCCACCAGCTTTTGGTGGCCGAGGCAACCGGAGATCTCCCAATGGCTCCGGCTCGCTTCGAGCTGAGTCTGTCGCCGGGCGAACGCCGTTTGCTCCCCCCGCGCTTGCCCGCTACCTTCACGCTCGGCCTGACCGTGAGCGATGCCGGTACGGGGCGTATCCGGTTTCAGGGCGCCACCCGGCAGGAAGAGACTGTGGACCCCGCGGAACCCGCCATGGACGTGACAGCCGCCGACCGCGACCGGGGCTACGTTGTATTCACCCGCGACCCCCTGGAGCGGGGCACCCGCCGGTCCGTTCCCCGCCGCGATGAGCGAGACCAACCCCTGGTCCTGCTGGCCACGCCCGGCGAGTACGAACCGACCAGTTTCGCCGTGCATGCCTTGGAGGACCTGGAGAATGTTCGGATCGACGTTTCAGACTTCGCCGGCCCCGGGGGCGCCATCCTGCCCTCGGCCGCGGCCGGGATTCAGCTCGTCGAATCGATGACCTGGTGGAAGACTCCCGTGCAGTACCGCCGCATTGAGGCATTCCTCATCGGCAACCGGCCGCGCGATATCGCCACGGGCTTTACGCAGCGGTATTGGCTTACGGTGAAGGTCCCGGAATCGGCCGTCCCCGGCCGCTACCAGGGCGAGGTGCGCATTACGCCGGCCAGTGACGAAGCGAGCACGATGGCCGTGCATCTCGATGTGCTGCCGTTTTCCCTCTCTCCGCCGACCGGCATGAACTACTTCCTCTACTTTCCTTCGGTCTGGCTTCCCGCCAGGATTCAGACTGCCCAATACTATCGCCGCATCTTCGCGACGATGCGTGACTACGGGATGACGACCTGCACCCTCTACGCCTATCCCGGTGACGAGGGCACGGATCTCAACCATGACAACCAGGGCGCGCTTCCCCTGGCCGGGCAGTTGGAACTGATGCGGGAGACCGGGCTCTTGGGCGAGGGCGCTGCCGTACCGTGGGTGGGGGCCGAGGTCTACGGGCTCCCTTCATGGAAAACCGTGTATGGCGAGGCACAGCGCCGGGGGTGGCCGGAACTACTGATGTACATCGTCGATGAGCCCGGGCCCAACTCGTTCAAAACCGTGCGCGACAACATGGCTCGGATCGATGCCTTCCGGGCCGCGCATCCGGAGGTCCCGGTGCGCACCACGACCGCGGGCGCCGACCACCCGGAAATCTGCGAGTATTACGACGTGTGGATCGCCAACACACACCACGTCATGTCCGAAGTCACCGCGCGTGCGAGAGAGATGGGCAAAACGGTGTGGAGTTACGACTGCAATCTCGGTCCCGTGGACACCCTCACCACCCGCCATTATTTCGGGCTGTGGTGCTGGAAGAACGGCGTCCAAGGCGCCTCCTTCTGGGCGGCCGTGCACCTCAATGCCACAGACGGCCGTCTCAGTGGCGGCTGCTCTTGGCGCGGTACCGAGCAGGACCTGGTGGAATACGAGCATCGGTACAATTTCATCTATCCGGGTCGCGATGAGGTATTCGCTTCCATCGGACTCGCCGGAGCGCGCGAGGGCGTTGACGACTATCGTTATTTACTGACCTTGGCTCGGACCCTTGAGACCGCCCGCGATGCGGGGGCGTCGCATGAAGCCGTCGCCGGGGCCGAAGATTGGCTGGAAAGACTGCGCGATTCGTTGGACGGTGACGCCATGGGCCGGGTGGCGCTCGATACCTGGAAGACCTCCGGGATGAAGGCCGTGTGGTACGACCGCCCCGCGCCCGACCCCGGCCTGTCCATCCGGGACTACCACCGGATCCGCCGCGAGCTCGCAGACCACATCATCGCCCTCCGGCAAGCCATGCCGAAGGACTAGCCCGCATGACCGGTTTCCACCGGCCGCTCGTCGAAGGTGTAAGCGTAGAGGGTGGCCATGTTCAGGCGGAAGCGCACGCAAATGGTGCGGGCTTCCAGCTCTTCGACGTCTTCCCGGGATTGCCAGCGGACAGGGATGCGAACGGCATCGTCTCGAATGGGGTGGCACTCCTCCAACGAATATCCCGGAATCGGATCCTGGTTTTCGTCCAGCAGCTCGACGCGAACCGTGCCCCACAGGTCACCGGCCTGAAGGTCCTGCTCTTCAAAATCGCTCAGGCTTGCGTCAGGAATCAACGTTCGACGCGGCACCTGGCGCGACCTGGCGTTGATATAGAGCATGGGTCCCGTCACGCTCACCGGCCGGGTTACCACCTCGCCGTCGTTGCTGACATTGTTGTTGCAGTCGCGATTGAACCACCCTCCATTGGCCAACCCGGCAAAGCGATCCCGCTTCAGCCGCGCCAGGCCGATGGCCCCGGTGGCGGCTACGCCCGCCCAATGGCGGCGCGCCCTGCCGCAATAGTAGATGTAGAGATCGTCTCCAATCAGGATGGGTGAATTGATGGCTGTGTCCACCGAGTCCTCGTCGAATTGACCCTCTGCCCCCAGTCCGATCAGGGGGTCGCGGCGCAACGGGCGCTCCCAGCTTCGGCCGTCGCGGCTGGTCACCAGGTAGGTTTGCACCCATCCCTCCTTGCTGTGAATGGCGCTGTAGAACCCCAGGTACTGATCCCCATAAACGAACGGATGGAGGAAGTGCCCCTGCAGGGCCCGCCCGTAGTCGTCCTCCTCGTCCAGTTCGAAAGGTTTCCCCACGGGGGTCCAAGCGCGGAGGTCGGGGCTCTCGCTTAGTTCGGCATAGCGAACGTTCTCCCCGGAATCGATCACCTGGCTGGAGAGCCAGCCCAACATCCACACCTTGCGGATCGGGTCCCACTCCACGGTCGTGCCGTCGTTCACCTGCATGAGCTTTTCCGGCGGCATGTTCCAGTGAATGCCATCCGGGCTGCTCAGCAGGTTGTGGGAATGGCCGCCTTGATCATCGTTGCGCCATAGGCATCCGAGAAACTTGTACCGCTTTTGCGGATCCGGTTCGCTGGGATCGAGGACGACGTTGACGCCGTCGAGGTGAGTGGCGAAATCCTCCAGGCCCGGCCCCGGCACCCGGCGGCGTGCGCCGCACTCGCCCATCACCGAATCGGCCGCCTCTACCGAGTGCACTGCTGCGGTCACGGCCATGATGTTTGTATCCTTGAAGCCCAAGGCCTCGTACAGACCCAGGGTGGGTTTTTCCCAGTGAATGCCGTCGCCCGACTCGGCATAGCACGTGCGCTGGAAGGCAAGTTGAGAACCCGCGCCCGTGGTCCCGTACCACATGCGTAACCGGCCGGAGTCCGGACAGCGCAGGACCGAGCCCCAGGCATAGATCCACGGGGATTCCCATGGCCGGTCCTGTTGAACCACGGGTGCGGGGTGCTTGCGCGGCCGCCCAATCACTCGCTCGACACGGCTGCGCGAAACCAGCTCGTGGTCGTCCACGAAGAGATGGAGCCTGGGGTTGTCGTTATTCGAATCCATGATTCGGTCGGAACATGGTCAAGGAGTCCACCACCGGATGATCGGTTTGATGATCTGGTGCGGCTCTTTGTCCAACCGACGGTAGGCCTCCGCCGCCTGTTCGAGCGCGAAGGTCTCGCCGACCATGCACTTGGCATCGAACGTCCCCTCCGAGATCCACTTCAGGATCTTGGCCCGCTGGACCGGCGATGCGCCGACGCAGCAGGCAAAAGTAATGCACCGAGTCCAGAGGGTGGGACACAGATCGAAAGTGATGGGCTGGAGATACAGCCCCGTGCCCAGGACGGTCCCTCCCTCCTTCACCATTTCCACCGCCGCGTGGAGGCACTCGAGCGATCCGCTGCAATCGTGCACCACGTCCGGGCCCCCGTCGGTCAGCTCCTTGATCGGCTCGATGAGCTCATCGCTTCGTCCGCAAACGGACTCCGCCCAGCCTCCCCGGGAGGCAATCTCCGCCCGCTCGGGCACTTCATCCGCCACGATCACGCGCGCGCCCATCCGGTGGTGAAACTGGCCGGCCGAGATGCCCATGCCTCCTTGTCCCAGGACCGCCACGGTCATGCCGGGGCCGACGAAGGAAAGTTTCTTTTCAATCCCGTTCAGGGGCACGGTGGCCAGGATTGACATGGCGGCCTCCTCGTCGGAGACGTTGTCCGGGATCTTAACCGGCTCGATGTACTCGCTTCCCATCTCGGAGGCGACGGTGCACATGGCATATTCCGTCTGCCCGCCCCAGGCGTTGCAATAGCCTTCGTATCCCCCCACTGTAATCGTGGCCACCACGCGGTCGCCCGGTTGGACGTGCGTCACATTGGCGCCCACCTCTTGTACCCGTCCGACGATTTCGTATCCTGGAACCAGTGGATAGGTGGCATACCAGACGCCGCGGATTTCGCGCGTGCGGCCATGGTACAAGTTCAACTCGGTGCCCCGGCTGATGCTGGTGACCGTGGTCCGGACCCGCACCGAGTCCGCGTCCATGGCGGGCGTGCTGGTGGAACGAAGTTCAACCTTGCGGGGTTCGGCAAACACAATGATCTTTCGTTGCATCGGATTTCCTTGGGACGGCACAAATAGCGTGTGCCAAGCTTGGCATTTCAAAATGGATCAGTCAGGGAAATTCTCGAAAAAGGATCTCCTATTCCTCCGCGGCCTTCGTGTTCTTCTTCCCGCCGGTCCCGGGCCGGGGCAACGGCTGAATGGCTTTGTAAAAGCCAATCCTGTTTCTCTGATCTGGAAAGGGAGAGAGTCCCTGAATCCATTGAAAATGCAGTGTATCGTGGTCTTGGGATTGGCTTCATATATGATATCCAGGTTTCCCTTGATCACCCCTACCCTGAGTGATAGTCAGCCAGGAAAGATCGATTTAATACATTTCCCTGGGCCAGGGAAAAGCTTTTTCCGAGGATAGCCAGGGGTCTGTATAATCACTTGTTAGGCTTCTAATACAAAGGATGTTACGCAACAGATATATCAATTATCAATTAAAGCCAAAAAGTACTGATCAGGTGTTCGCTGATGTTTACAAAAGTAACGCATGGCGTGGAAAAAATTCGATTTCAGGAACAGGTTCAGATGTTTGTCAAACCAGAACCATTGTCGAAGAACTTCCAGCCGTATTTAGTGATATCGGTATCTCAACAATATTGGATATCCCATGCGGCGACTTTCACTGCATGAAGAACGTTGATTTAAGCGACATAGATTACACGGGTGCAGATATTGTTAATGATCTGATAGAGAAAAACACAGGACAATACGGAAGAGTATGGTGTGCGTTTCCAGAAACTAGACCTAATCAAAGATCAACTGCCAAAGGTAGATTTAGTCTTTTGTCGAGATTGTCTCGTGCATTTATCTTTTGAGGACGTTTTTTATGCTTTGGATAATTTATGTAATAGTCAGTCCGAATACCTTCTCACCACAACTTTTACAGGAAGAACAGACAACCATGATATTGCAACAGGCTGATGGCGTGTCCTCAATTTAGAACTTGCTCCCTTTATACTACCTATGCCACTCAAAATAGTAAACGAAGGCTGCACGGAAGAGGATGGCGCTTATACAGATAAAGCACTCGGACTGTGGAGAATAACTGATATACTAGAATGCCTATAGGGATAGGACCTCCCCTCGCGAGGAGACCCTCCCACCCCACCGTGCGTATGGAACCGCCTGCATGCTTTGCGCAAGCATTGCGGACAGGTCGCGTACACGGCGAGTAGTCTGGTGAAGTCGGAAGAGCGTCCCCAGGGACTCTCCAACCCGGGCGTTTCGGCGATCGACGCTCTGAAAATAATGAGTCCCATACGGAACAAATTCCAGAAGACGATGGTCGTGCTCGCCACTACCATTTGGCGGACCTGTCGGTACCGCCCACCTTTCCGGCCTTCGACGGGCTCGCGCGATGCGAGCACTTTCCAACTTACATTGCGTCTACTATGCCTTCTGCTGACTGCCCTTTGGCGATCGGTGTCCCTCGCGGTTCACTCACTGCGAGTTGTAACGCTGATTTTGTGTCCCCGTTTCACCGGATTCATGGCGCGTCACGGAACCGCCGCGCCATGCCGAGGCATTGATCAGCCGGTGGCCTCATTCCGGCATTCCTACTCGTAGAGCCTGGGGCTCTCCGGGGTACTCCCAACTACTTTCCGTGCGTAACCGTTAAGTCTACGGCCTGGGCTGCTGCCTCCCTCAAGAGGCTGGTAACAGGGACTTCTGATGGTAACGCCTCTGGCGTCATAAATGTTGCACCCTCGTCCCACATCCAAACCGCCTCTACCTACCTGCGGGGCGTCAGTTCACCCGCATACTCTGTGTGACCCGCCTGCAACGCCGTAGCACTGCGGGCAGGTCGGCCCACACGTTTGCCTCGGCCTTCCTCAAGGCCGCCTTGCGGACGAAACCTTTGCCTCCGACTACCCTTCGCCGTTACCTGGCTGGGCCAGGAATTTGATTTGATCTAGATGGCTCTATTTCATATCGGCACCTTTCAGTAGTCGGGCCTTGCCCGGCACACAACAATTGCCTGGTGCACATCCGCTTGGCGCAGACTGCACAGGCTGTCATTCGATGAAAACCGAATGATTGCACGGGCCGCCGCAACCATCGTGCCCGCACAGGCTTCGCCGCGCCGGCGAAAGCGCGGCCCGCGGAAATACGGCAATTCCTTCGGCATTGGGGTCCACGCCAATCATATTACGCAAGGCTATGGCGCCGCCGCGGATGGCGGACTTGTAGTTGTTGCGTTTGCCGAACCCGAGGGGAAAGACCTGTATGAAACCGAAGATCCTGGCCGTCCTTATGGTCCTGTCCTTTAGCGGCTCCCTGTACGCCGCCGACCCGGTGGTCTCCAATGTCGTCCCCGCCCAGCAGGCCGGGACCAAGCTGGTGGATATCACGTTCGACGTGTCGAATGCCGATTCGGATCAGCTCGATATGTCGGTGGAGGTGTCGGACGACGCGGGGACCACCTTCCTCGTGCCGGTCAGCGCGTTGAGCGGCGTCACCAGGGTGAATGCCACGCCGACACCGACCGGCTACGCCCTAGCCTGGGATGCCGGGTTGGACTTCAACCAGCAGTTCAACAGCAACATGGTGGTGCGGGTCATCGCTGACGACGGGTCGCCGCCGGCGGGCATGGTGCTGATCCCGGCAGGGGACTTCATCATGGGGCGGCCATCCGGAAGCGGCTTTTCCGAAGAGCTGCCGATACACACGAACACGATCAGTGCTTTTTGCGTGGACCAGTTCGAGGTGACGAAAGCGCTGTGGGACGACCTGAAAATCTATGCGGATGCCAACAGCTATGGCTTCGGGAATACGGGCTCCGGCCAGGGCGCGTTTCACCCGGTCCACACCGTGAACTGGTACGACGTGGTGAAATGGTGCAACGCGCGTTCGGAGAAGGAGGGGCTGACGCCGGTGTATTACACGGATGCGGGGTTCACCACGGTCTACAAGACAGGGAAAGGCACGGCACCGTTTCCGAACTGGGCGGTGAACGGCTTCCGCCTGCCGACGGAGGCGGAGTGGGAAAAGGCGGCGCGGGGGACGCGGGTGGGGAATCGCTATCCGTGGGGGAACAGCATTGGGGGCGGCGTGACCTCACCCGCACGTGCGGATTGTTTCTGGAAAACGTGAGAGGAAATACCATGAAGACCAAAGCAAGCATCCGGATTGTTTTACCGATGATCGCAACGGTTTTGTTCGGCGCCGTCCCGGAAACGTGGGCCACATTCGAGGACTCGGTCCCCTTCGCCCTCGACACGCGCAACTTCGAGGCCTCGCTCAGCTACCTGGTGAATACACTGGCGCCCGACGTGATCGCCAATACCGGGATCACCGACCCGGGTGGCAGTGAATTTACAATTACCATGGGGATGCTGCAGGTGACCGGCGGAGGCGACGGCATGGACGCGATCACGTTCATGCTGGTTTCTGCCCCGGTGCATGGAACACTGAGCCTCGACGGCAGTCCTCTCGCCGCCGGAGCAATGTTCACGCAGGCGGACGTGGAAGCCGGCCTGTTGACCTACCAGCGAGCCGCGGGGGAGTCCCTGACCGATACCTTTGCGTTGAGCGCAGTGGATGAGGGCGGCTTCGGCCTCCTCGCGGGAACGCTCAGCTTTGCAGTGTCGGGCATCCCCGGGGCGTCAGGCGCCCTGTTTCTTGTCGACACCCGCAACGTCACCGCGTCGCCGGAACACACCGTGCACACGGATGCCCGGGCTTACCTGGTTACGGACACGGTCCCCGGCTCGCTGCGCCAGGCGATTGCCAATGCGGCTCCCAACGATACGGTGGATTTCGATGCTTCGCTCGACGGCGGGACGATCACCCTCGGCGGCACGCAACTGACCATTAACAAGAGTCTCATCATCGATGCCTCCACCCTGCCCGGCGGGATTACGGTGAGCGGGAACAACGCCTCGCGGGTATTCCACATCGCCGGCGGCCACACGGTGGGCGTGGACGACAGCGCGCTCGACACCGATGGCGATGGTTCGTCCGACGCGGAAAAGATCGCAAACATGACTGACCCGGGTGATGTCGATGACAACTTCCATTTTCTGGATCCGATCCTGCCGGCGACGGCTTCCTGAGGGCGTATCGCAATTAATTTGCCGCGGCGCTTTACGCATCTTCTCCGGCGTAGACGCGACTCCTTAGTAGGAGCTGGCATCCTTTCAGGATGTCATTCATATGTCTGGTCGTACCCGGTGGTATCGCTTCGCTCAACCACCGGCTACCGGCTTGTATCGACGGCACCAAAGCAACTCCTTATCATGCTGATCAGCGTCCTACCTACTACCTACCAGAGATGTGAGGTATAACGAGGGCGCTCGCGTGCGGGGCGGGCAGGCTGCCCTGGGCTGGTATAAGTCGGCCTTTCAGGCCTTTTCTGATTTGGGCAACAGCCCGTTCTGCACTGACCCCTTCATTTGCCGTTAGATGCTAGTCACTGTCTGCTGACTTCGGCCAGTTGCCGCAGGACCTGGATGCGCACTTCATCGGCCAGGGACCGGTCTTTGGGCGCCTTCCACAGCCAGAGCTCATCGGTGTGCACGGCCAGCACGCGCTGCACATCCCGGCGCAGGGCACGGACGGCCGCTTCGCCCCCTTGGCGCTCGAGCATCTTCAGCAACTCGTAATCCTGTGCGCCCTCCCGCATCGCTTCCATGGCCTTGCCGGGCGTAATGCCGTCCGGGGCGAGGTAGAGCGGACTGCGTGTGGGGCCGGTATTGAAGTATTCGTTCCAGCTGAACCCACCGTTCCCGTCACCGAACGCCCAGAAGTGGGCACCGGTCAGGCCCAGATCGTAGCTGAGCCAGAAGCGCAGCCGCCAGGCGACGTACGGGTCGGTCAGGCGATGGCTGCCGCCACCAGTATACGACCACCATTGCAGCCCCTCGCGCGACTGCTGTTTCATGAATTGAAGTGTCTCGTCCGGAGCAGCGAGAAAGTGCTGCGTACTGAAACACTGTATGTCGCACGCCTCCCGCATCACGTCGTTGAGCACGGGCGGGGCGTTTAGCGGGTCCGGATAGTGAATGTCGTTCCAGATCTTGAAGCGCGGCTCGCCCTTTTTGATGGCGCGGCCGGTGTCGAGAATGATCTTCAGCTCGCCTTCAGTGGTCGGCTCATCCTGAATAAGCATGGCCACGCGCTCCGGCTCGAGGCCTTTGCTCTGTATGTATGCCGACCAGTCCTTCGCCCACGCCTCGTCCTTCTTGGCCAGATCTTGAAGCGCGGCTCGCCCTTTTTGATGGCGCGGCCGGTCCAGAATCCAAAGCGTCGGGCAGTACATCGCCGCGTCCGGCCAGCGCTCGAGCCACTCGTCAGCCATCTTGCGCGAAGGCGTCTCGGTCAGGTTGCCTTCGTCGTCGTACTTGCCGTACGGGAACGGATTGCCCGCCCACGTCGTGTTCACGCCGTACTCTTTCAGCACAGCCAGGAACTGGGCCAGATTTTGTTCGGTCACCTGATACTGGCCCGCCCACGGGTATTCCCACCCGCCGATGTACACCGAGAACTTGTCGGGCATCTGCACGGGCAGCACTTCAATGGACACGGGCACGTCGGCCGACCAGTCACCGCTGGTCAGGTGAATCGACCCGTTGTATTGACCTGCCGCCAGGCCCTTCGACGAGCAGCGCAGCCAGATCTGGCACGTCATGCCGGGGGTGACGACGATGCGATGTTGTCCAAGCACGGTCATGGTGGGCATCAGTGCTGCGGCCGCCGGCTCGAAGTCCTTCGTGTCCACGAACGGCACCTCGCAAACCTCCAGATGCTCGGCGGGCAGATCGTGAAGCTCCAGGACCACCGGGGCCAGATCATCGCGCGCATCGGAGATGTTCAGCACATCACTGCGCACGGCGTTCTGGGCCATGGTGATTTCAAGTTTCGGCGTTTCGTCGCTCGGCTGATGGAGCGGCGCCAGCGGATCCAGGTGATGTGTCTGCCACAGGCGCAGCTCCGGCGCGCCCTCGGCCCGCCACAGTGCCGCGTGCACCGCGAAGACTTCCGCATGCAACGGATTGATCGGCAGCACCGCTCTGAATCCGGCCGTCAGCGGAACCGGCATCGCCTGTCGACGGACGTCAAGCGCAGCGACCTGGCTGAGCAGATCGTCACGCTCCGATGAATCGATCGACGAGGTGGTGATCTTTTGACGCAGCGCCTCGATGTCGCGCCACAGGCGCTCGCTGATCGCGTCGAACAGCTTGTAGCTCAGAACCCCGCCCGTGCCTTCCGTGAACGCCTGTTCGGGTCGTTCGCCGACCGAAGCCGCCTCGGTATGGCCGTAGATCTCGATCTCATCGACGACAATCGTGCCGGTGTCGGGCGGCTTGGTCATGAATAGCGCCACGTACCTCCCGGTCGCGTTCAATCCGTCGTAGCGATTCCAGAGTGTCGGCGGTTCCTGGCACATCACGCGATCGATGGCCTGTTGCACCAGTTCGTCCGTTACCGGCGGCTCGAGCTGATCGTGAGCGGGCGTCAGTTCCGGACCGGCCAGATAGAAGTTCTCGTTGTCGTCACTAACGAGCACGGTGACAGACTTGGGCCACCACGGGCCATACGGTGAAAGGATGGTGTGCAAGCCGATGCCGGTGATCGTTCGGGTTTCGCCCAGATCGAACACCACCATCGGCGGCATACGATTCCAACCCATTGAGCTGGGGAGAGTGTAGAACAGCCCGCCTTCGGTGCTCCAGGTTTCAATGATCTTGCCGTCGGTCAGCTGCCCGTGATCGCCATGTTGTGGATTCTTCCAGCCCCAGTAGTTCGGCGCCGGCGCGCATTCGTACTTGACGCCCGCGGCCAGATTGTGTCGCGACACTTCCGCCGGTGTGGCCACCGACTCGACCTCAGGCCCGTCCGCCGCGCAGCTTGCCGTGACGGTCAGCCCGGCCAGCATCGCCAGTGTCAGAAGCACCGTCGTTGCCAACCGTCCAGCCCACACCGCCGTGTCGATTGTCCGCTTCATGGTTGTCTCCCTGTAAGCCGAGGTCTCCGGAACACCCTTGGCGAGGCCCGTCCCCGTCCGCTGGATTCCACTATAACCCGTACATTCCCCTTCTCAACTCGGGAGTGCGCACGGATGTGACGCTCAGCGGACACCTCAGTGTCCGGAACGTGTCCGATATGTGGCCGCGCGGCCACGTGATTCTGGGGACCGAATCGGCGCAACATCTTATTGGCAAGTAGGTTACATCGGTGAAAGGTGAGATATGCCGATGGCCTACCCTCTCGGACCGGACACGATGTAAAGTGTTGCCAGCACCAAGGTTACAGCGAAAAACCGTGACAGGGGGGGGTAGGGGGGTGCGGCCACGGCCAGCCGACCCAAGACGCTGCCTCGGGGCTCCGTGCGGACCTGCGGGCCGGCTGCCCAGCCGCAAGCGTCCTGCTTGCCCGTCACGGTGATCGAGGACGACAATGGCTGCGTGTTGTCCGGACGCGTTGCTGGTAACTGCACAGAGGTGAACCGTGAACACTTGCATGGCTACGCGTCGCGGTTGGCTATTGCTGTATGTGATGTCGATAGCTCTATCGCCCTTGTCGGCGAAGGCGGTCGAACCGCATCCTGATTGAGTCAACTCACTGAAGCCGCGCGGGCCGGGCGGGCCGGAGCTGACGCTGGCGTCGGACGGGAAGGCGCGCTACGTGATTCTGCTGCGTGCTGAGCCAACCACGCAGGACCGGAAGGCAGCGGACGAGCTGGCGCACTGGCTTGGGCAAATGAGCGGAGCGGAGTTTGCGATCCAGCGAGAGCAGGCGGGTCAGCCGGCTCCAGCTCGTGTCATCAGCATCGGGCGGACCGATCTGCTCAGCCAGGCCCGGTTGCCCCGCGCGGGCGCCGAGCTGGGCAAGGACGGTTACGCCGTTGCGGTCAAGGATGAAGCGCTGTTTATCATCGGCGGTCAGCGGCGTGGGCCGATGAACGGTGTGTTCGCGCTGCTCGAGGAGGAACTCGGTTGCCGCTGGTACGCCCGAGGCACGGCGACGATCCCGCACAGGCCGGAACTGATCCTCAAGCCGGTGCCGCGCGTATCCGTTCCCCGGTTTGACCGGCGCGAGGTCTACGGCAATTCTAATCACACTTTGGTAGGATTCACAGGACGCATTCGGCGAAACGCAACCGGCGTATCAATTCAGACGTGCATCGATAGGCTAACGCCCCCTCAACGACGATAGCAAGCGCGCCGCCCACCAGCGTTGAGCGCCGAATACGACCAGGATCTCTTCCTCGTCCTCTCGCAAGCAGTCCAGTCCGGTAACCTGCCTGATGTCAGTGCGGGCGAGCACCGTCAGCTTTGTGTCGCAGAACGTAAGATCCCCATCGATGACTGCCGCAATAATCCTCTGCCCATTCTTGCACCGCACGACCTGAACATCCGAGACACTGTCACCAAGCTGCCGGTGCGCGAGCAGGCGGCCCGTGTTATCCACTACAAAACTGTATCCATCCGGTTTGCCGAACACGATGTCCTGACCTGGCCCGGCTATTCCGTGATCTTGCCTATTTTTCGTTACGGAGAGCCAACATTGTGGCCCGGTGTCGACGCCGCATCTCGGGACCCTGAGCCTGGAGGTACGCGCGTTCCGCAGCACGGGCTTCTTCCTTCGATGGAACTGCAGGCATTTCCACCACCCCGGTGGTGATCCAATCAAGCCGCTTGTCCACGGCCACCACCTGACCTTGGCTGACCAGTATATTGATCCCGACATTAGCAAAGGCTACCGGCACACCATTTTCAGCGGATCGCCCTTTCAGACATGCAATGTTGCCCGGTTTACTCCGGCTCCCGTAACTGGGGACAAGGAGCAGCCGGGCCCCGTCAAGTGCCAGAGCACGAGCAATCATGGGATTCCCTCGGTCGTTGCAGATGAGAAAGCCGATCCGCCCAAGTGGTGTATTGAATGCTCGCAGTTTCCGGCCTATGCGGTTAAAGCTCCAGCTATGATGATACCCTTCGGCAAATTGGGTTTTGTGGTATTTCCCACAGATGTTGCCCTGGGGATCAATAAACACGGCCGCATTGTACACCTCACGCCGTATCCTCTCGGCAAAACCAAATGCGATGCATACCTTAAGCGTACGGGCCAGCTTGCGAAAGCGCTTGATCGCCGGTCCATCAATCGGCTCCGCAACCTCAACCATCGCGTCCCGTGTTGACGGCTCCCGGATCACCTCGTTGACCACGTAACCCTCAAGCATACCCTCCGGACCGAGGATCAGGTCGGGCCTCTTCCGGTTGGCACGACGAACAAATGCCTCCAACAGATCCGCATTGTATGCCTTATCCCACTTCCGAGGTCGGCAACTCAAGAGGGATATTTTAGTCGGTTGGTCCATCGCGCGAGCCAGGGCACGGCCGGTTCCCGGGGAAGCAACCCCGTTCAAACCCCGTCATCATATATACGGAAAGAAGGAACACTGACCTGGCCTTGTAAATTTAGTCCATCAGAAGGGATAATATCGCTTTTGAAAGGACTAAACAATGGGGATCAAGCGCAGAACAGAAGAAGAGATTGTTGAGATACTACGGGAAGCGGAGAAGAGTGAACTGAGCGTGGCTGACATATGCCGCACCTAGGGGATCACGGATGTCACATTCTACAAGTGGCGCAAGCGTTACGGGGGCATGGAAAAGAGTGAGATCCGCAGGATTCGAGAACTTGAGAA
>Ga0310125_10000944_pt1 | contig 14269 bp, 11 predicted proteins | sample CB11b_Tmax_Bot8__FD_203508 | JGI IMG/M metagenome (GOLD analysis project Ga0310125, IMG submission 203508) | Marine microbial communities from Western Arctic Ocean, Canada - CB11b_Tmax_Bot8 | ecosystem: Environmental > Aquatic > Marine > Oceanic | place: Canada: Western Arctic Ocean | collected... | reverse complement strand
AACAACTTGAACGACAACGCTCCAGCGGATTTGGCGATTGCCGGTGACACGGTGGATGAGAATGCGGCTGAAGGCACGGTCGTGGGCACACTATCGGCGACGGATGCGGACGGGGCCCTGAACCCATTGACCTACTCGTTGGTGGATGATGCGGGTGGTGCTTTTGCCTTGGCGGGCAACACCATCACCGTATTAGACGGGTCACTTTTGGATTATGAGAATGTTGAAAGTGGATTAAGTGCCAATCCCACGATCACCGTGGAAGTATCGGATGGCACCTTTGCACAACAAGAGGACTTTGTCGTTGATTTGCAGGATGTGAATGACACGATCCAGCTTGGCGATGGTGGATATAAATCCATTAAGTACATGGAGCCCGACGGTACCAATGTAAGAATCAGGTTGCGGAAGGGTTCGGCTAAGGTGGGGCTGGATCAGCCCATAACTGATCCAGAAGTGGGTTCAAGCACTTTGACATTAGCAGATCCGGCTCAAGTTAGATCCATCCAGATACTGAACAGTAGTGATTTAACGTCCCTGACAGTATCAACAGGCGGTACTGCGGAAGGCGCGAATCCATTTGCAAATATTGGTGCCTTTGTATCGTCGGGTGATATGAAATCAATTGTCGCCAATAAGCTGGACGTCACAGGAATGGTGGCCGTGGGCGGGTCTATCCGCAGGATTAATCTACATGATCTCCAGGGTGCTGCTGTATCAGTTGGAACGTCGGCATCAGAAGAGGATGTTTTACGGATTAAAGTGAATGATGCTGCTAATGCATCGTTGGTTTCAGGGATGTCAATCAGGTCCATTGTGGGACGCGACTTGGCGGCCATGACGATTACGACGACCGACAATTCTGACCTGACCATGGTGAGGGCAGCAGAGCTTGGAGGCATCTGGTCTGTAGCGGGCGATATCGGTACGGTTCGGTCCGGGGTCATCGATAATTGGCAGCTTTCAACGGATGGAGATATTCGTCGTGTGCAGGCCAGTGAAGATGTGGCTGGTATTGATATTTCCGCCCAAAGTCTTGCGTATTTCAATATGAGAGGGGCTGCCAGCGATCTGCAGATTGAACTGGATCGTGCCCATGACCCATTGCGTGCGAATCAGTTTGCAATGAGATCATTCCGAATTGGTGGATCAGGTGTCGATATTAATGTGCAATCGGCATCGAGCATCCGGCAGATTTCGGCCGGCACACTCAGTAATGCAGCGTTCTTTGCGGGGATAGACATTGGCGGGGGTGTTGATACCAGCGCCCTGTCAGTTGATGACAGTATCTTTGAATCTAGTGATGTGGCAATCAAGCGTTTTGTGATTCGTGGCAACAAGGGTGCCACGTGGGTCGACAATGTCGTAGTGGCAGCTCCTTCGCTCGGCTATGTTAAGGTCGGCTTCTCTTCACAGAGCGAATTGGGTAACCCATTTGGGTTTATGGCGAAGTCCTCGGGTAGCGTGAGTTATCGTAATTCTGCTAAGGCGATCAAGTTGTATGCCAGTGACTTGGTTGATCCAAATGATTATGAAATTGATGGAGATCTGATTATTCGGATCGTCTAGATTAACTACGCTATGTTCCCAATAGCGGTTTTAATGATGCGCCGTGTGGCAAGGGTAGTACGCTAGTTTGTGTTGTCGATCTATAGGCAGGATTTAGAGCAACGCAGTTGGCTTCGTTATTATTTTTCACACTGCGGCTCAACAGCGGTCTGTGCGGGGATCCGGTTGTATATTTAATTTAATATTCTTGGGAAGCCGACTTGTCGGAAATTTGGCTGCACCGGGTTGGCAGACAAACGGAGCCAGTGGTTAAACGTTATGTAGTTCCGCAACGAAAGTAGTTGATGCGTTTGTCACCAATATCTAAAATGACACCCAATCTTGAAAATTCCTTGGAAATTTCTCATCATGGAGCGTGAATATGGCAAGCGATGCGGTATTAGAGTTTACCGACGAGAATTTTGAACAAGAGGTCATTCAATCAGGTACGCCGGTTCTTGTGGATTTTTGGGCGGAGTGGTGTATGCCTTGCAAGATGCTCGCCCCGACTATTGATGAGCTTGCACAGGACTTTTCCGGGCGAGTAAAGGTCGGAAAAATTGACACTGACGCCAATCGCGAGGTGTCAGTTAAATATGGCATCAGTGCAATTCCAACCATTATTGTCTTTAAAGACGGCGAGATGGTTAAAAAATTTGTAGGGATGACTGCTAAACAAGAGTTTGCGGATGAATTAGAGAAACTCGCCGGGTAGCCCTTTTTTGGGGGGGGCAACCAGATTGGCGATGTGCAATCCGTGTGGTTTGGGTTAGGGTGATGGAACACATTTGTTATCTGTGATGTTCGAATTAGCCATCGCGAATATACATGTCAGTTGATTTTCACCATCATCAGTTGTCGAACGGCCTGACTGTGATTGGCGAGGTTAATTCCGATGCGCATACTGCCGCAGTGGGGTTCTTTGTGAAAACTGGGTCGCGCGATGAGGATCCAGCAATGATGGGTGTGAGTCACTTTTTGGAACACATGATGTTCAAGGGAACTGATCGCAGGACCGCCGATGACGTCAATTGCGAGTTTGATGAACTGGGTGCGAATTACAATGCGTATACCACGCAGGAAGACACCGTCTTTTTTGCCCAGGTCTTGCCTCAGTGTTTGCCCCCGGTTGTGGATTTGCTTGCAGATATTCTCCGGCCTTCACTACGGAGCGATGACTTTGATATGGAGAAGAAAGTCATTCTCGAAGAAATCGGAATGTACGAGGACCAGCCTCAGTGGCGGTTGCAGGACGCGTTGATAGAGACTCATTTTGGGGCACATCCATTGGCTCATCGCGTGCTGGGGACACTGCAGACAGTGGGTGAATTAAACCTGCAGCAGATGCGCGCCTATTTTGACCATCGATACAGCGCTGACAATATTACTGTGGCGGCGGCCGGTAACTTGCAGTTTGATCAGTTCGTTCAAGATATAACCGTGGCGACTGAAAGTTGGGTGCCAACGGAAGCGATGCGTCAGTATGCTGATCCACAGCCGATTGATTATGCGCAGTCGTTGGTTGATCCAAAGCTCACACGCCACTACGGCGCATTAATCTGGCCTGGTCCGGCTTCGCAAGATGATCAGAGGTACGCTGCTGCGGTTTGGGCTGATGTGCTTGGGGATACGGATGGTTCCCGGCTTTACTGGAACCTGATTGACCCGGGATTGGCAGATGAGGCAGATATCTCACTTGCTGCTCAAGACCAACTAGGTAGTTTCGTGGCATTCTTTAGCTGTGATCCAGAACGTGCCGAGCAAGTTGAGGTGATTCTTTTATCCACGTTGGATGACTATGTATCATCGATTGATGTTGGTGAGATTGAACGGGTAAAAAATAAAATTGCAACTGATGCAACAGTTCGAGGCGAAAACTCGGCTGGACGGATGCGTGGGTTGGGGCATCAATGGACATACCTTGGGCGTTACATCCCCCTGACGGATGAGATTAAGCGATTGATGGATGTAACGGTTGATGATGTACGCCAGGTGGTGACGGATTGGCCCTTTCGACCACGTACCATTATGCGGCTTGGTCCAAAGTAGGGTGCACCCAATTAAATTGCATGCGATTCCAGATATTCTTGAGGACCTTCGCCGTGGCAGGATGATCGTGCTGGTGGATGACGAGCAGCGTGAAAACGAGGGAGACCTTGTCTGCGCAGGAGAGTTTGCCACGGCCAGGGTGATCAATTTTATGATTACCCAAGGTCGCGGCATGTTGTTCGTGGCACTTGCTGGGGAATACTGCGATCGTCTGGATCTGACACCTCAAACAGTGATAAACACCACGCAGCGTGGCACGGCCTATACGATCAGTGTTGATGCTCATGAGCGTTACGGAATTACAACGGGCGTCAGTGCGGATGATCGTGCAACCACAGTGCGTGTCCTAAGCGACCCCAATTCAGTACCTGGGGATCTGGCACGGCCTGGCCATGTGCAGCCACTGCGGGCACGCGATGGTGGCGTGCTTGTGCGTGCTGGACAAACAGAAGGTTCGGTTGATTTATGTCGGCTTGCTGGCTTGTGCCCTGTAGCGGTGGGGATTGAAGTCATGAACAATGACGGTTCAATGGCTCGGCGTCCGCAACTAGAGGATATTTGTAATCAGCATGACCTGAAGATGTGCAGCGTGGCTGATGTAATTCAATATCGGCTTCAACGTGAGGAATTGATTGAGCGTATTGATGAGGTGCCGTTCGATACCGAGTCTGGATCATTTAAGCTTATTGCGTACCGTAGCGTTGTAGATCCACTTCCCCATGTTGCGCTTGTTTGTGGTCAAGTCGGTTCATACGATGATAGCCGTCGACCGATTGAAGTCGGTCATCCTGTCTTGGTGCGCATGCACAGTCAGAACTTGCTTGGCGATGTTTTGGGAGATCTTTCTCATCCGACTGGGAAGACGTTGCATTGTGCAATGAGAATGATTCAGGATGAAGCCGAAGGCGCTGTTGTTTACCTTCGTCATGAAATGACAGGAGCCAGCCTGCTTGGTCGACTTCAGGGTATGAACCGGTCGACGTTGCCCGATGCGGATCGGCACCTGGGAGTTGGAACGCAGCAGTCACCAGATTTTCAAGTCGCAACTGGGACCGGAGCATACGGGATCGGATCTCAAATTCTTAGAGATCTGGGGGTCCGACAACTACGACTGATTACCGATCACCCATTCCATCCGACCGCGTTGGAGGGGTTTGGTTTATCAATTCGCGGGTTCGTTCCATTGAATGGGGAGGTTTAGTTTACATTTTCGATATAGAGGAGTCAGCTTAATAAATGCTGTAAATCCTCGCGGCTCAGGTTCTTGATCAGTCCGCCGTGACCGTCCACAATGGCTTCTGCAAGCTGCTGTTTTTTTTGTTGCAACTCGGTGATTCTCTGCTCAACCGTATTGTCGCAGATCAGGCGATATGCAAAGACAGGGCGCGTTTGTCCGATCCGATGAGCGCGATCAATGGCTTGTGCCTCGATAGCCGGGTTCCACCATGGATCCAGAATAAATACGTAATCAGCCGCGGTTAGGTTTAGTCCGACCCCACCAGCTTTCAGGCTGATCAGGAATATTTTACAGTCCGGGTCATTCTGGAAGTGTTCTACACGCTGCTTGCGGTCACGGGTTTGGCCATCTAAATATTCATACCTTACGTTTTGGCGATCAAGTCTGTTGCGGACCAATGCTAGAAGTGATGTAAACTGGCTGAAAACAAGTGCTTTGTGTCCTTCATCTTGAAGTTCGGCTAATTGTTCAAGCAGGACTTCAACCTTTGCGGCTGGCTGGTCAGATAATTTTGAGTCAATCAAGCCAGGATGGCATGCCGCTTGGCGAAGCCGCAGTAATGCCTCCAGTACGGTCAGAGCTGATCCACTGATGGTTGGTGTTTGAATTTTTTCAAGCAAGGTCTGGCGGTAGTGTTTCAGGAGTTGGTCATAAAGTTGCTGTTGCATCGGTTCCATCTGGCAGACAATAGTTTGCTCTGTTTTTTCTGGAAGTTCTTTGAGAACCTGTTGTTTGGTGCGGCGCAAAATAAATGGACGCAGTGCTATCGCAGCCTCGCCGGCAGCGTCCTTGTTGCGGACGTTCTGGACACTTGCACCGACAGATCTGGAAAATCGGCCTGTTGTATTCAGCATGCCGGGGTTCAAAAATTCAAAGATTGACCATAGGTCACCAAGATGGTTTTCCACGGGTGTGCCCGTCAGGGCAAGGCGGTGACGAGCTTGGAGTAATCGAGCAGCTTTGGCCGATTGTGATGATGCATTCTTTATTGCCTGGGCTTCATCGAGCACGACATATTCAAATTTATGTTTACGAAGCTCTAGAATATCACGTCGCATTAGGCCATAGGAGGTGACGATCAGATCATAGTTGCCAAAGGATTCATGCATCGATTGGCGGTCTGAGCCGCTATAGATTCCCACCCGCAGACCGGGTGTGAAACGTGATGACTCATCATTCCAATTGAATATTACTGACCGTGGTACGACAATTAGGCTGGGGCCTTGCGGTGGCTCACGATCTTCCATCCCATACCCTGATTGGTCTGATGTGGGATCCTTTCCGCCGCGATGCTTGGCTTCAAGCATGGCAAGTACCTGGACAGTTTTCCCAAGACCCATGTCGTCGGCAAGAATGCCACCAGTCCCAAGCCAGCGCAGAAATCTAAGCCACCCCAACCCATCTCGCTGGTAGGCGCGAAGTGTGCCGTGGAATGCATCTGGTTCGTTAATGGGGTCAATCCGATCGAACTGATGCAGTCGCTGCTGTGCCTGAAGAAATGAAGAATCAGCATGTTCGATTTCCTGTTGTTCGAGCAATGCATCCAGCAACACCACTTGATTGGTTTGAAATCGCAAGTGGTCATCGTGGATGGTTCCAAGGGCTGCCAGCAGGCCATGTCGACGCAGCCACTTCTCGGGCAAAATTCCCTGTGATCCATCATCGAGCAAGATCGTTCCTTGCCCGCTTTCACTGGCGGTGATTGCGTCAGGGAGCCGAATAATCTGTTCGCCATGCTCTGTTTCAAATTTCAATCCGCCTCGTAGTTCAAACCAATCAAGACCGGTTGAGATGGCGAACCGCGAGGTGGTGGGTTGGCGAATGGACTTGTGATTGGCACGGATATGCCAACCTTGCTCTAAGAGCAGATTCGTTGCCTTTGCCATTAGTTGAGCAGGAAGGATCAAGGTGGAGTCAGATGTGGTTGTATGCGATCGGAACCCAAGTCGCGAGAGTAAAGATATTGCGTCTCCCTCAAACCCCAAGTTGCGGCTGATTACCGATTGCCTGTTGAAATTCTTGCCATCATTTGTTTCTTCTTGTATCGGCACATAGCGGCCGCTTTGCCCGGGGTTGACCCTCATACCGTGGTATTCAAACCAAACAGTCGCATCCAAGTTTTGATTTACCGGCGGGTCATTTTCATCTGGTGTCGTTTGTGAACTTAAATCGAGGTTGACAACCGGATCAGTGGTTATCACATTTCTTCCAATGCCGTCAGGCCATTCGATCATGGGCAGTTGGGGTAATAGATAAAGACGGTCGAGAAAGCTATCGATATCCTTTGCAGGGACCTGGATAGGTTCGTCTTGCAATTCATCCCGAAACTGGTTAACCCAGCGTTTTGATCCGTGGTCGTCAAATGGCGCTACTTTTCCATCGTAGATAACCACACCATCGTTTCCGCCCAGTGCACATAAGGGTGTTTTTATGTCCATGTACGCCGTGCCACGGCGAAGTTGTAGGTCAATTTGAAGATTCGTAGTATCCAGTGAACCAACTATCCATAACACCCAAGGTTCATCATTGTCCCAAACCAGTGGTTTTGTCATTCCTTCGCCGTCATCAAACAGGCATCGTCCCGACTCGACCATGTGACGCAGTGCAAACTGTCGGATACCGCGCCGAATTGAAAAAACACCTCCCGTATGGGCTGTGAGGGGTGTGTAATCCATGGTGTCCAGGCGATAAGGTTGTGCACCAAGGAGCAGGGAACTGATATGGCGGTCTATCGGGTCGTCCATCTGTTCAAGCGTCTGCAGATCGATCTTGAATGGTCGCAATTGGCTCCATCCGCGTGGGGTTGCAGTTTGCGCCCATAGTTCAATGACCAGAGAATTGCTGCGGTTGGACTGGTCGATATTGACCACATAGCAGATTTGTCGGACAGTGAGCAGATCAGAGATGGGACTTTGGGTCGATTCAGATCTAGTTGGACGCAGTAGTGTAAGCCGGTTCATCCAGTCGGCATCAGCAGGCTTGGCCTGTCTGCCTGGATCACGTTTACGTGCTTTGGGTTTGCCGGGCCGGAGGTAATCAACGCTGTCAGTGCTGGTCGAGTCATCTTGGCGTTCCGTTTTTTCCTGGAGTAAGGCGGCCCAGAGATGGCAGCAGTAGGTGCCGGCGGAAAATTCCAAGCAGGTGCAATGGGGTGTAGCTGCCAAGCCTTCATGATGGATAACGACAGTCGCGTGATTCGTATCGTCAATCACTTCGGCGCGGACATATTCGCCCTCTTGAGTTTGGTGCCTGACGACCTTGCCGGCCAAGTGTATGGATCGCCCGCGATCTTTGACGGCGCTTTGGAAGTAGGGCGCCCAGTTCTTTAGTAATGACATCGTGTGGCGTTGCTCCGCGGTGGCGAAGGCCAAACCCGTCAGCTTAGCGTAATTAAACGGAATCGCAATACCTATCATGAATGTAATATGTTGACAAAATCTATTTTCATGGTCGTTCATTGGCATAGGTGGCCGGGTTGTATGTATAAGGCATGATCTGCGATGGAAGTTCTTGCACCGATACTTGGGACCCTTGATCTGGCATTGATACTGCTTGCCGCTTTGATCTTGCTGATTTTTATCTGGCTGGGTTGGCTCGGGCCACGCGCATTTGATAGTCAGGAACCGCGTTCGATTAATTTGACGATTACAGATGTGTTCGTGGGGATGATACTGATGATTAGCTGTGCGCATCTGCTCGGCATCGTGTTAGGTGAGTTGCGCCCGATTGAAGAGGACGGTGGCGTGACGGGTGTCCCCACATTGCATTATGCGATCTGGCAGTTATTCGGACAGCTAGCCCAGTTACCCTTGATCGTCTACATTTTTGTTCGTGTTACGCGCCAGGGTGATGGCCTAAGGTCATTTGGAATCCGCAGCTCCCAACTGAACGGTCTGATGGCCCGGGGGGTATTGGGGCTTGTTTGCACCATTCCACTCGTATTGGGCATCGGCGTCCTGATGGCGGCGATCAGTGAGTTGTGGATTGGTGAACGGCCGCAGATTGCCCATCAGATGCTTGATCAGGTGGTTCAGTCACATTCGCCAGAAGCCATATTCCTGATGATGATTTCCGCAGGCATTATTGCCCCGGTAATTGAAGAAGTGATCTATCGGGGACTGCTTCAGTCGGCGCTACTCAACCTTAGCGCTGTTCATAGGCGGTGGTCAGTTATCCTGGTAGCTGCATCTTGGTTTACGCTTATGCATTACGGAGCAGTTGAATGGCAGGGGATGCCAAGCTTATTCGTCATGGGTGTGATTTTAGGCTGGCTATACGAGCGAACTGGGAGCTTGTGGCCTTCTATCGTGTTACATATGGGGTTTAATATGTTTAACATGGCGCTGGTGATTTTGGTGCTGCGGGATGTTAATTAGCAGGCTCTTTCATGTTGAAGTTGCGAAATATTGAATGGATAGGTGATGCAGAGGCAGGTCACTTGCGTTTGCTCGATCAAACAAGACTGCCAGGCGAAGAGGTTTATATTGACTGTCGTGATGTCCTTTCAGTATGGGAAGCGATTAGGCGATTGAGTGTGCGCGGCGCGCCCGCCATTGGTGTTGCGGCGGCATATGGTTGCGTGCTCGGCGTGCAGAACGCGCAGGATTGCACGCAAGCATTAGATCAAACTTGTGATAAGTTGGCGACCAGTAGGCCCACTGCAGTCAATTTGTTTTGGGCACTGGACCGAATGAAACGGGTTGAGCCAGTAACGGTTACAGAGCTATGGTCAGAAGCAAGGGGTATCCATGAGGAAGATGCTGATATGTGTCATCGAATCGGCCGCAATGCCTTAGCGTTACTTGACCGCCATATCAGCTCGTCTGATCGAGGTGTGTTGACGCATTGCAATGCCGGTGCCTTGGCTACTGGCGGGATTGGGACAGCCACGGCACCTATGTACCTGGCACGTGAGCGTGGTCGACGGATCCGAGTATGGGTAGATGAGACCCGGCCATTGCTGCAAGGCGCTCGTCTGACTGCGTATGAACTGGTAGCGGCAGATATCGACGTCACGTTAATCTGTGATCATATGGCTGCGCAAGTAATGCGTGAGGGTCGCATTGGTATGGTAATCACCGGCGCGGATCGCATCGCAAGTAATGGTGATACGGCAAATAAGATCGGGACATACAGCCTGGCGGTACTCGCCAAACACCATGGAGTCCCATTTTATGTTGCAGCCCCCAGTTCCACATTTGATCTATCGGTTTTTGATGGCTCTCAGATTCCAATCGAACAGCGTGCTGAAGATGAAATTACGGATGGATTTGGCATGCGAACTGCGCCTGAAGGCGTCAGTGTATATAGCCCGGCATTTGATGTTACGCCACATGGGTTAATTGCGGCGATTGTGACGGAGCGAGGCTTGATTGAGCCAGTCAATATGCAGATGGTCCACCAAGTTATTGGTTCGGCATAGTATCATCTACCATGCAGCGGTGCTTGGTTCGCTCGTCAGTTGCAAAAAGCGTTTTTCAATGAGTGCCGTCCTGCTTCCATTTCGTTGGTCAAGCGTGCTGCGAAGCTCCCTGATTCGATTTTCAAGCTTGATCAGTTCGTATTCGCGCATCTTCTGACGGATATCAAAGTGCTCGCCGACGAGCTTGCGCAGTTTCTGTCGTTGTTGTTCACTGGCACTGGAAGCTGCGGACGTCTTCCGGGCACGCAGTTTTCGTCCTTTCTCAGTGCATTCTCGAGTAAGCTGAATATTTGCAATTTGAAGTTCAAATCCTTGGGAATCTTCTTCTCGCATGACGGCGAGCCTTTGAATGCGGTGTCCCACCTTATCACTGTCGATTACGCGGTCAATCGCTACTCGCATTACCTGTGGTTTCTTTTCGAACTGCTTGAGTCGCGCGTACATCTTGGGTTCGATCATTTTCAGGATTTCAAGCCGGTCTTTTCTCTGCACATCGGTGAGTGGTGGACGGTGGGCAACGCGCCGTTTTATGTGCTGTATTTTCTTGACAGCTTTTGGACTGTCATCTTTCCGGCGGTTTTGAGTTTGTACTCTGTCGCGTCGCGTATCCCGTTCATTGCCGCGTTGGGCTAATAGCGGCTCTGAAGCACTCAGCGCGATTACTCCAGCCGCCACAATCATAAGGTAGCGTCTGCAGGTTCGCGGTCGAAACACCATGATATAGTCCTTTCGTGATACCTTTTCAGAAAACTAGACCAGCCCCGGTATTGAATTGCAACTCGTAGTCGAGCAGTTCGCCTTCAAGTAATTGTGCAGATCCACTAGATCCGTTGTGGTTTTCGAAATCGTTGATTTGTGCAGCAAGCAGTCCGATCTGGTGATCGAGATCATCGGTTGTAGATTCAATGTCAACAAGTTCGTTGAGATTTTGTTCCAGTTGAACCAGCAAGTATGAACTATTGGGTGCTTGATGCAGTGCCAAGAAGAGCCCCAGCGTGGCCGCAAGCATCATCACCGCAGCAATGGCATTGATAGCTGTCGGGCCAATCATGGCCAGTACAGGGGAACTATTCGCATTCAACTGTGGGATGGTTTTGGCCAGGATCTTCCTCGTTAGGTCCTGCGGAATGCCACCGGGTACGGATTGGGGTCCTAGGGCAATATCCAATAACCCCTCAAGTTGAGGATCCCCAGCTCTAGATTTCTGATTCTGGTTGGACTGTTTCATGACAACGTCTCATTCATGTCAGTATCTTCACCCTTTTCCTCCAAAGGGTCTGCAAGCATCTGTCGCAGCTTACTCAATGCCCGGTGTCCACGTGCCAAGACAGTGCCCATCGGCTGGTCCAGGACCTCCGCAATCTGCCTGAAGCTCATGCCGGCTGTGTGGCGGAGGTGCAGGATTTTCTGGTCTGCTTCGTTCATCTGACTAACCGCACTTTGGAGCAGTTCAATCTGCTCTGCTTGGCTGACACGTTCGAATGGATCACCTGTGTCTCCAGAAGTTTCCGAGACCTCAGAGGATCCGCCTTTACTTGGCCTGCGACGGCTCTGTATTTCTGCGGCATGGAGTGCAGGTCCTTGGTTGAGTCCACCTGGACTCATATCCATTGAAACTGCATGCCGTTTACGCCGCCGCGCTTCGTCGCGGAGCCGATTCATCGCAATACTGAACACCCAGGCCTCAAATCGGCCTCGCTCCTGGTAACGCTGTCGGTTTCCGATCTCGCCAACGAGGGTAACAAAAGTGTCTTGGCAGATCTCCTCAGCGAGTTCTCGATCACCGCACTGGCGCAGGAGTAGTGCATAGACGCGTGGTGAATAGGTCTCGACCAACTTCCGCCAAGCGGCCTGATCCCCCTTTGCGGCTTGCGCCAGTATCTGCTTCGTTCCTGGCCCGCTGTCGGTCAATTCCATCGTGATGTTCTTGTGTACAACGGCTTACAACGCGAGGTATTGCATCGCCCAACGGTGAATATAGGGTAATTTGCTCACTTCTTAGGTGCCAGTCGGCCTTAAACACTACAATCGGCAAAATCGGTCATTTGGGGCTATTAGGCCGAGTATTGGCCGAACTCCTATAAATCTCGGATACTGGATTATCTAGATGTCCTCATCATCAAGCTCTAAACCGCCATCGCCCGGAATACCTCCTGGTTCAGATCTGAATCTACAGGATCCACAGGTTGTTATTGACCTATTTGAACGGGCTGCGGCTGCAAATCTCCATGATGACCACCGACACGGTGCGATCGCTCAAGTGCCCGCACAGCGGCACCTATTGATGACGGGTGATCTGCATGACAACGGATTAAACCTGCAGCGTATCATCAAATTGGCAGCATTAGATCGTTCTTCTGACCGGTTATTGGTTCTACACGAAATCGTCCATGGCCCTAACTTTATAAATGGAAGAGACTTATCTGTCAGGACGCTTGCGCGGGTGGCTGCCCTAAAGCTGCAATATCCGAACCAGGTCCTTCTCCTGCAGGCGAACCATGAGTTGGCCCAACTTGGCGGACAGGGGATCAGTAAAGATGGAGTCAATGTGGTGGAGGCGTTTGATGCCGGCGTCGATTTTATTTACCAGGATCAGGCGCAAGCCGTGAATGATGCAATTCGTAAGTTCATACATAGTCTTCTTTTAGCGATTCGATGTTCCAATGGGGTCTTTTGCAGTCACAGCGTCCCGTCACCCCGTAAATTGGGATTATTTGATCACACAGTGATTGATCGGGTGCCGACCTATGAAGATTTGTCGCCGGGGGGCTCAGGGTATGAGATGGTATGGGGGCGAAATCATACACCGCAATCTGCTGAGCAACTGGCAAACTTATGGGATGTCGAGGTTTTTGTGATGGGGCACCAGCCGGCTGAAATGGGGTATACCATCGAGACTCTGACCATGCTTGTTCTGGCCTCTGACCATGCTCACGGCATGGTATTGCCGATCAACACGTCAAGCCGGTACGACATGGACCGACTGATTGAATCCATGGTCCCGCTTGCTTCTGTGTCTGTTTGATATTGGGGTTTAGCGGTTTGATTATGATCAGTGATGCTGGTTTGCCACAGTGGGCGGGCCGGTTGGATCGACGATGCCTGCATCATCGAATGCAGCCTGACGTTGGCGACAGGGGTTACAGGCACGACATGGCTCGTCACCATTAAACATGCATGTCCATGCTAACTGCCAAGGTGCTTCAAGTTGGCTACCCAATTGAACGAGCTGGCGGTCACTGAGTTCAAGAAACGGCGATTCAATCTGGGGTAGCTTATCTTGGCTTAACCGGGCAATTGTTTCGGTCAAGATGACTTGTTCGGTTGCAATTGCAACATCCTCAAAGCCTCCATTCATCTGTACTGGCCAGATGATCTGGTCGGCTTGGATTTCAATGGCATGGGAGAGGGCGATTAGCAGGAGCTGGGGACGATAAAGGGCAACGAGGTCACCATGGACACTCTGCTGCCGGTCAAGGGATGTGGACTGGGGGATTGGAAGGAACGATTCGATCAGTGGCTGAAGTTTAAAATGTTGGGCTTGACGTCGAGCAGCTTCCAGGCGTTTTGGAGCGCTGGCCCGTTTATCCATTAGATGTAGTGCGATTGCAGTTGTTGGTCGTGTGAGAACGACTGCCGTTGCGACCAAGCTCCGTAGGCCGCCACTTGTAAGAATAAGTGTTGTGGTTGTTTCAGGCACATCGCCATTATCGGTCTGTGATACGCTTGAGCCTGAATCGATGTATGGGCTTTACGCGTTCGTTTGTCTAGTCATGATAGACCGATGACAGGGATTCCGGCGTGATCTGCTAGTTGAATCAGTTGCGGTTTATCAACAAGGATCACCTTGGAAGCTTCAACGGCAAGGCAGGTTGCGCCAGCGAGACTCAGGTTTTTAATTGTTTGGGGGCCGACCGCTGGAACGTCAAACCGCATGTCATGGTTCGGGTTGGCGCGTTTCAAGAGCGTCCATTTACCCGTTGGGCAGAGTTGGCCTGCACGCTGGATTAGAG
>Ga0310125_10000943_pt1 | contig 14281 bp, 16 predicted proteins | sample CB11b_Tmax_Bot8__FD_203508 | JGI IMG/M metagenome (GOLD analysis project Ga0310125, IMG submission 203508) | Marine microbial communities from Western Arctic Ocean, Canada - CB11b_Tmax_Bot8 | ecosystem: Environmental > Aquatic > Marine > Oceanic | place: Canada: Western Arctic Ocean | collected... | reverse complement strand
CGCGCGTGCCAATGCCACACGCTGTTTCTCGCCACCGGAAAGCGTACTGGGGGCACGGTCCAGCAGATGTTCAATACCCATCTGTGCCGCGACTTGGCGAGCCCGCTGACGCGCCTTGGTCTTCCCGAGGCCCCCAGCGCACAGGCCGTAGGCGATGTTTGCAATGACCGACATGTGATCGAACAAAGCGTAGGTCTGGTAAACCATGGCAAAACCGCGGCGCTCGGGGGGCAAAACGGTGAAATCCCGCCCCTGCCAACACACCTGTCCGGTATCGGGCTTAGTCAGCCCGGCGATGATCTCCAGCAGCACCGTCTTGCCGCCACCGGTCGGGCCCAACAGGACGAAGTATTCACCACGATCGATCCGCAGACTGACGTCAGCCAGTTGAAAATCGCCCACACACTTGTTAACTGAGTCCAATTCAAGCATCGTGACGATCCGTAACCCGTCGCCGCAGCACCAGCCGCAGCACGATGAAAATGGCCACGCACACCAGTATCAACAGTGCCGCCACCGATCGGGCGTAACTGAGTCCAAAATCGTTGAATCGCTGGAAAACGAGTGTCGGCGTAGTCATGGGGTGATAGGCGATGATCACCACCGCGCCAAACTCGCTGATCCCCCTTGCCCACATGAGGACCATTCCTCCCACCACGTCACGCCAGGCGATGGGCAACGCAATAGTGAAGAAGACCCGCATCGGCGATGCGCCCAACGTCCGGGCCACTCGTTGCTGGTACGGGGACACCGCCGCGAAGGCGCGATGGGAGGCATTGACCAGAAACGGGACGGACACGAACGCCATGGCTACAGATATGCCGGCCGCGGTACCCACCAATCCACCGGTGACCTCGCCCAGCCACGACCGCCGACCTATCACGGTCAGCAGGGCAATACCGGCCGCGGAGTGGGGAATGATGATCGGCAGGTCTATCAATGCCATGAGCACGGTACGGCCCACGAAACGTTTACGGGCCAACAGGTAACCCAACGGCACGCCCGTTACCGTGCACACTATGGTTGCGCCAAGTGCGCAGGTAAGCGTCAGCAGTATCGATCGGTACACCTGCTCGTCGGCAGCTGTTTGTGTCAGATTGCTCAGCGAGGTGGCGACGAACAGGCCCGCCAACGGAGCCAAGAGGAACAACACCAGGGCCGAGCCCAACAAGGCCATGACCAGGTTAAACCAAGGCCAGGAACCACCACGCATGTTGCCGGCCGGCGCCCCGGTTGCGGTCATGGCGAACTCGCAGGTATGCAATAGCTTTTCAGCGGATTAGGCAGGTGCTCAAAGCCATCCGCCAACGCCGGAACCAGCGACTGCTGGCCGTTGTGCGTCATGACAGCTCGCCCCTGCGGCGAGAGCAGCAACTGTACATAGGCGACCGCCAGTTGCCGGTTTGTTGCACCGGTGGGAATCGTCACCGAATAAACGATCGGCTCGCCGGTGCGGGTGATCTTCTGGCCGGGCTGCTTACCCGACACGTTGACCACCGCTTGTCGATACAACTCGGCCTGTGATGGAACTTTCAGGTTGACCTCGTCAGGTAACGTAAGCAGTTCCAGGCCGTGCTGTTTGGCCACCGAGCGGTAGATGAACAGGTAATCGATCTCACTGCTCTCAAGAAGGGCCAGCAGTTCGGTTGCCTTCGGACGTATATAGCGACGTTTGTGCTTGGCTTGCAACTTATAAGCCAGACTTGGAGCCTTGAGGTGCTTTTCAGCCAATTGAAAAACCATCAGGGTGCGATAGCCACACGGATCACTGTCGGGATCAGCCCGGCCGAAGAACACGTCAGGACGCAGAAGCAGATCAGCCCAGTTGTCCTGGTTAATCTGATCGGCTAGGTTTGAACGCTTGGTGTAGGCGATGGCCATCTCGTTTAGGGCAAAGCGAATGTTGAACAGGACATGCTCGGGCATCAGCAGGTTGTCGACGACCCTGTAGTCCGCCGAGCCCAGCACGTCGCATAGTCGGCCTAGGTCACTAACCTTGCGTGCCGTATCGCGACTGCCGGCTGCCTCGGCCAGAACCTTGACCCCTGGATGCTGCTGCTCGAACAATTGTGAAAGCTCACGAAATGGTATGGAAAGGCTGCCGGCGTGAAAGACGACCAACGTCTCAGATGACTCTTCTGGACCTTGGCAGCCACCGCAACCGCCCAAGCACAGTACACAGCCGATCACGATTGCCGGGCAGAACAACAGATGCCAATGGTGACGCATGGGTTTTTCTTGCTTGGAAAAGAACGATGGTATCGCCACCGTGGCCAGTATGACAAACAGGGCTTATCGAAGGAGACTCGGCGGGCAAAGGGTGACCGGTAAAAACAGATGGTCATGCTTGCATATTGATAGCATTTCCAAGTGATACCCCCGGCTCGACCGATAAGCGACGTAGCGACCATGATTCTGGCGTCTTCCTGCCCGAACACATAACCCAGGGCACTGGCATGGCCATTGAAAAGCATAGCAAGAACGAAATCATATTCGTGTTCGACCAGATTCCCGACGCTAAAAGCGTCTACCTCGTCGGTGACTTCAACGAATGGGACCCCAAGGCCCGGCGGATGGTCAAGGCCAGGGACGGCACGTTCAGGGCGAAGATGAAACTGTCCCCCGGCGATCATGCCTACAAGTTCGTGGTCGACGGCATCTGGCTAGCCGATCCGAGTTGCGAGCAATATCCCAACGCTTTCGGCACGACCAACAGTATCGCCCGCGTGGCGTAAATCGCCGCCGCATGACCCGTGGATGATGCTGTGGAAGCTGGGCAGAGTTCGACCTGCTAAAATACTGACCAATGCCCTTGGGTTCTTCACCTCATGGCGTGTAATTCACGTCACAGTTTCGATGTTTCGAACCCCCATTCCACGGCACGCGACACTATGCTTCTCAGGCGTGGGTTGTCACTGTTGACATATGACTCGGCCGGGTGAAGGCCAAAACGGAATTTGGCGTAGAGGTCGTGGATGTACTGGCGTTGCTCGTCCGTCTGCGGATCGGCGTAGAAAGAAACAGCGTGCTGATGCCGCCCGGGCAACCCGCCGAAGGCCGCGTGCAGCGTGTCCTCCGTAAAGAAGATCACGTCACCGGGCTGCGTTTCGATGCACACGCACGGTATGTCCTGCGGTAAAATACCAAACGGGCGGAAGCCTGGGGCATCGTTGCGTGAGCGAAGAGTTTCGTATGGGTCGGGCAGTAGCAACCGGTGCGAACCGGGAATAACACGCAATGCGCCGGTGTCTGCCGTCATGCGGTCCATGTAAAAAACGATCTTGACGTTGGGCATAACGGACGTCATGTTGTGACCATGCCCGCCCCCGTGCCACGGCGTGTCGCCCACGTGTAGATTTCCCTCGGTGCCTATGAGCTGACAATTTTGCCCACACAGTGACTGGGCAGGCCCGTAAATACGATCGTCTGCCGGCAGTGAAGCAAGGAATGGCCGTCGCTCGAAGAACGGTTGGACTGGCTGCACCTTCGTCGAGTCAACCGGGCCACCGCCACGGGCCTCGGCCATGATATCGCTCGCCTCCTGCTCCATCAGCGAGGCCTCGTCGCCCGCAAACAGTCCCCGTAGCAGGAGAAAGCCGAAAATCTGGAAGTGAGACACTTGATCAGTTGTCAGGTCCATAAAAGAAACTCTGTACAAGGTATGGATTCTTTAAGTTAAGTAGTGTAACTAACTTCTTGAAATACAACCGGAATTTTTCATTGGGCCCCGGACCTGCACCACCGCCAGCCAGCTTAAAATCCAGCATACCCCCTAGATTTACAAGACAGCAAGCTGTCATGAAAGGCTGGCCCCAAGCCTTGCAGGGGTCTGTTTTCGGCAGTAACATGCTCGCCGAGCGATTGCCGCAGAGGGCTAAACACGCCGCACTCTTGGCTCAACCCGCTTGGTGTTGCGGCTATTTGATCCGGACCTGTCTTGCACGGTATGATGTGGATTCGCCTCCACGGAGGCGTTTGTTAATATAGGCAGAGTATTTCAACGAATCGGGAAACACTTACTTCGGGTCGAGTCCGCATGCCGGCCCCAACATGGCACGATTTAGGCGGAGGCTATTGAATCATGGCAAAGGATACATTTAAGAGAACCAAACCACACGTCAACGTTGGCACCATAGGCCATGTGGATCATGGCAAGACCACGCTGACCGCAGCCATCACGGCCGTGCAGGGCCAAAAGGGAATGGCAACGTTCAAATCGTACGACGAAGTGGCCAAGGCCTCGGAATCGGACGGGCGTCGTGACCCGACCAAGATTCTCACCATCTCCACCGCACATGTGGAGTACGAGTCAGAAAACCGCCACTATGCCCACGTGGACTGCCCCGGACACGCCGACTATGTCAAGAACATGATCACCGGCGCTGCCCAAATGGACGGCGGCATTCTGGTCGTCAGTGCCGCCGATGGACCCATGCCCCAGACGCGCGAGCACGTGCTACTGGCTAGGCAGGTCAACGTGCCCAAGCTAGTCGTCTTCCTCAACAAGGTCGACCTTGTCGATGATCCGGAACTGCTTGAGCTAGTCGAGTTGGAGGTCCAGGAATTGCTCGGCAAGTACGATTTTGAAGAAGAAACCCCGATCATCAAGGGGGCGGCCTCCCTGGCAATGAACAACCCCGAGGACGAGGAAAAGGCCAAATGCATCAGCGAGCTGATGACAGCGTTGGACAGTTGGATTCCTGAGCCGCTGCGTGAGATAGACAAGGATTTCCTCATGGCCGTCGAGGACGTGTTCTCGATCAAGGGCCGTGGTACCGTGCTGACCGGACGCATCGAGCGCGGCATGGTGAAAGTTGGCGAAAAGGTTGAGATCATCGGCCTGCGCGATACTCACGAAACCACCGTCACCGGTGTCGAAATGTTCAACAAGACGCTTGACGAGGGGCAGGCAGGCGACAACGTTGGCTGCCTGTTGCGAGGCGTGGAAAAGGATGATGTCGAGCGAGGCCAGGTGCTGGCCAAGCCCAAGTCGATCACCCCCCACTCCAAGTTCAAGGGCGAGATTTACGTGCTGACCAAGGAAGAGGGCGGTCGGCACACCCCCTTCTTCAACGGCTACAAACCCCAGTTTTACTTCCGAACCACAGACGTGACCGGCCAGATTAACCTGCTCGGTGGAGCCGAGATGTGCATGCCCGGCGATAACATCCAGATGGAGATCGAACTGGGCAAGCCCATCGCCATGGAAACACAGTCCCGGTTTGCCGTCCGTGAAGGCGGGCGGACCGTCGGGTCGGGCGTGGTTACCGAGATTACCGAGTAACCGCCGTCAACGCCGAAAGGCCGTGACATGGGCAAGAAAAAATCTGGTGCCGTCGAATATGTCTGGCTGCAGTGCAGTGAGTGCGGTGACTTGAATTACCGCACGCCCATCAACATTAAGGGCGGAATGCCCGAAAATCTCAAAAAGGGTCTAAACAAATACAGCCCACGGCTGCGCAAGCATACGCTGCATAAGATTAAGCGCAAATAGCATTGGGCATGGGGCCCGGGCGCAGCGGGTCGCCGGCGGGGTTTAAGCAAGCCCACGGTCTTCCGTCGCTACGCCAGTAGCTCAATTGGCAGAGCAGCGGATTCCAAATCCGCAGGTTGGGGGTTCAAGTCCCTCCTGGCGTGTTTGGGCCTGTCGGGATGGCCCGAAAGCTTGGCCTTGAATTTGCCCCGACGCCGCCAATGGAAACGCATATGAGTTTGAGTGTCTATAAACCCGGACAAGGCTACTGGACTCGCGTGTTGACCGCGATCGGCGCCGGCACGCTGGTACTCAGTTGCCTTGCGTGGATCATCAGCCAGTTTACTCACCTGGACGACAAGCCCCGACTGATCATCCAGTCATCCATCGCTGTGGGCGTTATCCTGATCGCCAGTGGGTTGATGTGGTACCTGCTCAACAAGCCAAGAATCGTTGATTTTATGATTGCCACTGAAGCGGAAATGCGCAAGGTCAATTGGCCCACGAAACGCGAAATCATCGCCTCGACCTTGGTGGTCATAATCGGTACCATGGTCATGGCGTTGTTCCTGTGGCTGGTTAATCTGGCCAGCGCGTGGTTCTTTCAAAAGATCGGAGTGCTCGGCTAACCGATCAGGAGCACGCAGCCCACCTTAGCTGACAAAGACCATGGACGAAGAGCAACAAAACGAACCGATTATTGCCCAGCGGCAGGACGAGTCCGACCCCGTTTCGCCACCACAGGCGGATACTGAGTCGCCGCTTGCCGATGGGCCCGTGTCTGATCAACCGACGATCGAAGAAGAAGATGAACCGCTGATCACCGATGGTATGAACTGGTTTGTTCTGCGCGTCGCTTCCAACAAGGAAGACTCGGTCCGTAGGACATTGCTGCGCAAGATCCAGATTGAGAATTTCGAAAAACTGGTCAACCGCATCCTCGTGCCCACGGAAAAGATCAAGACCATCAAGGGCGGCAAGCAACGCGTCCAGCTCAAGAAGCTCTATCCCGGCTACGTGTTCGTTGAGATGCGCCTTGAGGACGATGGCCGTATTCCCCAGGACGTATTCTTTCTGATCAAGGAAACGTCAGGTGTCGGCGATTTCATCGGCACCGCGGGCAGACCGACCCCGATGAAGATGCCCGAGATCGAAAAAATGCATGACGCCTCCAAGGAACCGGAGGAAGAGCCCACCGTCAAGATGGAGTTCAAAAAGGGCGACAACATCAAGATCAAGGAAGGGCCCTTCGAGAACATGGAAGGCACCGTGGACGAACTGCTGCCTGATCAAGGCAAGGTCCGCGTCATTGCCACCATCTTTGGTCGATCCACGCCGGTTGAACTGGAATACTGGCTGATCGAGAAAAGCGACGAATAACCGCCGCACCTTCGCTGCCCCCTCCTGCACCGCCTTCGGTCCCACCACAACCTTAAAACTGTTCAAGCTGCCGGCAAAGCCCAGTCACTGGGTGCATTCCGTCTACACACCATCGACGTCGAGGGCGGCGGGTACCGAATGAAACGGGTTTGCAGCCAACTAGCGGACCATTCTCCACGCTTGTAGGTCTCTGGTATCCTTATTACTTAATGCCGGAGCCTGGCGATATGGCGGAAATTGACATAGTCACCGAAACCGAAGGTCAAAATCAGTGGACATATCTGGTGCGTGTCTTCGATGATGGGCATACTCACCAATACGAGGTGACGTTGAACTGGTCCGACTACGACCTGTGGTGCCACGGCCGCGTGGCGCCGGAAAAGGTCGTACACGGCATATTTGAGTTTCTCCTCAAGCAAGAAGAGCCTGCCAGTATCCTGAAAAAGTTCGACTGCTCGGTGATCCGGCGGTACTTTCCCGAGGTCGACGGGGAACTGCCGAAAATGATCTGACGCACAGAACCGCTGCGGTCAATCCTTGTTGCCGGATTCAACCATATCAACCGGCTTGAGCTGCCGGGTGGTGATTTCTACCTGCGGCAAATCACTCGGCAGCTTCTTGGGCGTGACGACGCCCAGTTCCTTGAACTTACGTGCCGAACTGACCACGCGGGACTCGAACGAGCCGACGAAATCGTTGTAGGATTCCACCGCCTTTTTCAGATGTTCTCTCATTTTCTCCACGTGCTCCACGGCGGTCGCAACCCGATCGTGCATCTCCCGCCCCAAGTCGCTTATCCGGCGAGCGTTCTCCGTGATCTGCTGTTCCCGCCAGCCCATCGCCGCCATTTTCAACAGTGAGATCAGGGTCGTCGGCGAGGCGATGAGTATGCCCTTTTCCATCGCGGCGTCGATCAGGGTGGGCTTGACGCCCATCGCCGCTGACAGAAAGCTTTCGCCGGGGATAAAAAGAACCACGAAATCCGGCGAACGTTTGAACTGGTTTTGATATTGCTTGTCGCTGAGGGCCGTGACCTGTTTCTCGATATTCTGCACGTGCTTTTGAAGCAGTTGTTTAGAACGATTTTCATCATCGCGAACATTCAAAGCATCGAGAAAGGCGTCTATCGGCGTCTTGGCGTCGATCACAATCGTGCACTCGCCGGGGAGTTGCACGATCATGTCCGGCCGCAACCCCTCCGACAAGGTCTTCTGCTCTTTAAAATCGCAGTGTTCGATCATCCCCGCCAGTTCAGCCACACGGCGAAGTTGAATTTCACCCCATCGGCCGCGTACCTCCGGTCGGCGTAGGGCGTTCACTAGGTTGCCCGTTTCATCTCGAAGCAACTTTTGACCGTCAGTCAGCATTGACAATTGTTTCTGCAATTCACCGTCTGCCTTCTGGCGTCCCTTTTCAATTTCCTGCACCGTCAAGTTATGAGCCTCCAGTGCCTGGCGGACAGGCTTGACCAGCGACTCTACCGCCTGCTTGCGCACTTCCAATTCCTGCTTAGCCTTGCCCTGTTCAACTTCGAAGCTCTTCTGGGCCAGTTGCAGAAAATCGGCCTTCGACACCTTGAGCACGTCCTCGGCCAGAACCTTAAAGCTGTCGTGGGCCTGCTTCTGCGCCTGTTGCTGTGCGGCGACTTGGGCCCGCAAGTTGGCGACCGTCTCCTGGCTGTCCAACTCGGCCTGCTTGGCCTGATCGCCAAGCAGTTGTTGGTCGCGATGCAGATTACGGTTACTTATCCCCAGCCAGATGCATAAACCGACGGCCACGGTCAACAAGACAACGGCGATAGTCAGCGAGATAATCAGCGCAATAGTCATGACGTGCTGCGTATCTTAACACAGCCGGTGCGCACCGAAAGCAGTAATGGTCTTGCAATTACCAGTTCGTAAAATTGCCGCCTATGCCTGAATATCAAGATGGCGGTACAACTGGTCGACGTCCCGAACGGTTGACGGGTCCGCCTGGGGCAGTCCGTCTTGCAGCGTCGGATCATCCGGCGCCTGGTGCTGTTGATTTTCTGATGTCTGCGATTCCGTACCTGCCTCCTCGTGCTCGGGCAATTGGTCGTCGATGCGCATTTGGGCAGGCGCATCGGATTCGTCACCTTCCTCCAAGGCACGAAGATGGGTTTCCAGCAGATCCTGAAGGCGTGAGGCGTCGGAAGCCCTCTGGGTGTGCTCCTTATCACGCCGCTGAGCGACCTGCTGCGCCAGTTGCGCGGTCTGAGCGACGCCCGCGGCTACACCCGTGCCCTGCACGCTCATGATCACGCTCCTGTACCTTGATAACCGGCCTTATTCAATTATCGGCACTAGCGACAGCAGACTTGCATGATCCTGCCGGCCTTGATCGCCTGGGAACTTTGGACTGGTATCTACACTTAAAGAAAACCGGGTCGCGTACAAACAGGTGACTTGGCAGCTACGCACAACAGGGGTCGCACGCGGTCGCAGCGGAAGTGAACCGCGGTTTCCTATGGCGACCGTCGCCGGGGTCTCATACACATTAAGGCGGCCAGGATCAGCGATAGAGTACCGGGTTCCGGTACCGGGGTAAGGGTCATCCAATCGTCATCATTTCGCCCGCCCCACCAGGTAATGGGATTGGCCTCTCGATACGCCTTGCTGATAATGGTGTCCGCACGATCGACCCCACGTGCTTCGTAAGCGGCAAACAGCGAATCGGGCATCAGTTCAAACAGAGAGACCCATTTGTCATCCGTGGCGGTCTCATTGAAAAGCACGGCAACATCAAAATCATTCGTCATACGCATGTCGGCATAGCCAAGAAAGTCGCCCGCCCCAACGGCCAGTGTGCTGTACGTAGTATCGTCCGCCTGATGGGACCAGATTCCTGGGATCTCGGGATAGTCATTCCATGTCTGGGGATAGGCATCATCAAGGTTCAGGTGAAAGAGCACGGCAGTGTAGTTGGAATCAGAACTGGAGGTTATTTCAACACGCTTGTTTACGATGGGAGTAGTGGGCGGGGGATCGACCTCACGCTCCTCCTCAATGACACGGGTGATAGTGCCCGCAAAAGGAGCATAGACGGGAATTGTCGTGTTGTCACCGTTTTCTTGCTTGTGCAAGTCATAGGGTGAGTAGTAATGCTTCATGCTGCTTTCAGGTTCCGACGTGTCATTAGCAAAGAAATTATCGATCCCGTTTATCACGGTCATGACTTCCGGGGGCAAAGAATCCCTGAAATAACTGAAGTCGTGTCCGGCCCCTGAGCGAAGCTTGGATATCTCGAAGATCAGGTCGAGATCGGTGACATCGGCCTCTACCAGTTCCGGGTGCACCGTGGACGCCCGGGCGGTACCGGCCAGCAAGACGAAGCACAGCAGGCAGGCAAGAAACGGAGCTTGCCCCAGTTTCCTTACCGCCTTCCGGCGAAGCGACTTAATGGAATTGTGCCAACAGGCCAAATAATGGACTTTCTGCTTTTTCCACTGCTATCGTCCCAGATTCAAAATCCAGACTCGCCACGGTTAGCTTACCCCCGACAGCACGGCTGGACCAGTTATTTCAATTAAAAAATACCCTTGGTGGCGATTGGGACGGGTTGTGCCAGTCGCTGTAAGGCCAACCCGCCTAATCAGCACCGGAAAATACCGTCCACGACCGGCGTTCGGACCCGGAATATTCTTTCCAGGGCATAATGAGCCAGCAGATCCCCTCGGATCTGCAAGCACAGGCAAGATGCACAAAATAGGCAACTCTTGAGGCTGGCAACGGATCAACTACCAGTAAATTATCTGGAAAAACAACCTGATCAAATGAAATAAGGTTGGCTGGGCGATCGTTATTCCAAGACTAGGACAAGGGAGTCTAACAGCCACCCTGCACCGGAGGGCCAAACCATCACACGCCGAGATACGCCATTGCATCCAGCGATCCATACATGCCAATCGAACCAACAAGTCACCCCCTGCCCAAGGGGCGGGGTGACTGCCTTTACCCTCATCGAACTGCTTGTGGTCATCAGCATTATTGCGATATTGATGGCCCTTCTTCTGCCAGCCTTGCGTTCTGGAAGGGATTCTGCCCGGGCCATCATGTGCTCGAGCAACCTGCGGCAATTGGGCGTTGTTTTGCCGATGTACACCAACGACCATGACAACCTGCTGCCGCCGGCGATCATGGGCACACTTAGCCCAGGCGACTGGCACAAATTTATTGCCCACTACCTGGACAAGGATAAATATGATCGTTTTGGCTTGGATTACTTGCCGTGCCCGGTCGAGGTCGGCTCCTACAACAGCCAGTTCGTGACATGGGGTTCGTGGGGCTCGGTGGGTTCCTACGGCGTCAATTATGCCGGCAACGGCACCAAGCCGTTCGGGTACTGGCCAACGGAAAACGGGCCGGAAAACAATGGGCATGGCAGTAAAAGGATTACCGAGATAGCCGCACAGGAGTTCCTGGCCGCCGACGCGACGCTGCCCTACATTGAAAGTCCTGCATGGCTGCCGTTCCAATCCGATTTCGACGGCGACAACAATCTAGACACTTATCGAACATCGAACTACGGACCCTGGCTGTACAACCAGATGGAACCGCGACACGCCAAGGCGGCAAACTTTCTTTTCGTCGATGGCGCCATCCAGCGAATACCGCTAGAAGACTGGCTCAATGGCGAAAATATCCTGTGGTAAGTTCGGCCCGATGCGAGGCAGAGCCCGACGCCGGATATTACTTGTAAAACCTGCGACCGCACCGTGATCAATACATCATGCGTTCAGCGCCCCCGACCCATGGCACGTAACGTGCGCCCTCCCAGGTCAGCCATCCGCCGCTTATAAACGCTCGCCCGCCATGCGTCTGAACATGCCCGTCACTGTAGGCGACATTGTTGCTCTTGCGTAGTCGAACCGCATCGGCCCAGCTGACACGCGACCAATCCATATGCGACTCCACATATGTCTGTGAAGTGGAGTTCACTTCCGTTTTATCTGCCAGGATCGCATCCTGGGCACTGCCCATGCTCATCGGTGGCCCGCTGGTCTGTGAGTTACCTGAATAGGCCCAGGTCATGGCCGCCTGAAGATTGGCAAACCGCATGTAACCGGCCATGTAGTGCAGACCAAACCTTGAATCGAACCAAAGCTCGGGGTAATTCGGGTCCGTCTCGCCAAAGTAGAGACTGGGATCAGAAACGGGATTGTAGTAGTACCGTTCCAGCGGGCACCAGAGAATCTTGCGGTTACCACCGCAAACCATGTCCGTGAACATCGCCATGTACTTTTCCCTGTCGGGAAATGCTGATGGGTAGTAGTTGCCGGTACTGGCCCAGATGGCCAATATCCAGCCCCACGTATCCATCGAATGCGTGGGATACAGTCCGGAGCGATCCTCCACCGCGTAGACGGACAGGCCAAGCGAGTAACTCTTTAGATTCGCCGAGCATTGCGTCACGCCCGCCTGCCGATTGGCCGCCTCCAACGCCGGCATCAGCAGGGACACCAACACCGCGATGATTGCGACGACCACCAGCAACTCGATCAGCGTAAATGCCCGCTTTGATTTATCCATTCCTATTTACCCATATTCACGGTCCATACCGTTTTATTAGAGTCACAGCATGGTAAAATCGCTCAGCTCCAAAGCATCCCAGCCGAACCAATTACATGATTATTGGTGATTTGCACGCGATTTCTAGTATGCATGCTCAAATCACTTCACTGGTTTCCCATCAAGTAGAAGTTATGGCTGACTACTATATATAGAAGCCGCTCGTGCTAACCAGAGGTGTCAGCCCGTTCGGATATCAATAGGACCAGATAAGAGGACCGCGATAGACCCTGTACTCCAGTTCCCCGCCGTGCGTCTCGACGCGACCGTCACCGTACAACGCATTTGATTCGCGAAATGGCGGGCCACCGTTGGGGCTGTGGGCCGGCCCATATGGCTTTTGCCATTGGCCCGTGTATTGGTCGGCATTCTCATCCGCCATGATCACCGACCGGGACTCATAGGGATCATACGGCGGGTCGGAGGCACCGTCGCCGTTTCGGTCAGGATTGCCCGAGTGGTGCCATAAAAATATCGGTGCATCAAACATGATGAAATAAGGTATGTAGTGCACTGCCGCCCGGTCACAACCGGCGTACAAAAAGTAATCATCGAACGGACACCCCTGGTCAATCTCCCAGGCCGTCACCGTAGATTCCAGAGGACAGAAAAAAACTTTCGTATTGCCACCGCCAATATCAATGAAGTTCTGACGATGATCGATACCGCCACTGTACAAGCCCCAGTTGGCCGCCGGTGTGGGATACTGGCCGTTATTATCCGTCACATAGACGGACACCCCCAGGCCGATCTGATGCAGATTGCTGGAGCATGTGACGACCCTGACAGTCCGTCTAGCCTCTTTTAACGTCGGCAATAACAGCGAGATCAGCACCGCAATAATGGCGATGACCACCAGCAGTTCGACCAGAGTAAAAGCATTGCGGTGCCGGGTGAGGGCCGTGGGATTGGTCAAGCACTCTTTCATGGCCTACTCGTAGGTCGCGTCGTTGACTCCACTATTGACCACCTCTGGCCGCATGTCAAGGATCTCAACGGGCGTACCTGGGTTGACCAACTCGAACAGCTCAATCACGTCATCGTTTCGCATCCGGATACAGCCGTGCGATGCCGGTTGACCAATTCGGTCTTCTTCTGGTGTTCCGTGAATATATATGTAGCGGCTCTGGGTATCCACGGAGCCACCTTGGTTCCGTCCTTCCTCCAAACCACGCAGCCAGATAATTCGCGAGAGGATCCAGTCTCGCGTCGGGTCCAACTCCATGAGTTGGGGCGTGCAGATCTCGCCCGTTGCTTTGCGGTTGATAAACACAGCGGCCCTTGGCTCGCCGGCACCGATCTTCTGTGCGACCTCGTGGCGACCTCGCGGGGTCTTTTCGCTCCCCTCCAACTCACCTGGTCCGTATGCCGAGGTGGAAACGGAGTACTCAGATACCACATCGCCGTTCTCCACGAACTCAAGGCGTTGTACGTCGAGTAGCACACGAACGCATCGGCCATTCATAATCGCATTATACTCCAGCCCCGCTATATATAGGTTAAACTCTTTCGCGTATCGGCCTTGACCCCTTTCGGCTGGCGATGGTCAGAAAAAACAGGAACGAAATGGGAACCATACGTGTCGCCCTGGTGCAGTTTGACGCCAAGCCGGAATCGGTGAAAGCCAACTTGTGCAAGATGACTGAACTCGGACGTGAAGCGGTACGGCAAGGAGCTCGCTGGATCATGTTCCATGAAGGAACCGTTTGCGACTATACGCCCCGACTGTCCGAACTTGCCGAACCCATTCCGGACGGCTTGTCAACGCAGTCGATGATGGCCCTGTCACAGGAGCACAACTGCTTCATAAGTTTTGGGCTAAGTGAAGCAGATGGCGGGC
>Ga0310125_10000942_pt1 | contig 14282 bp, 12 predicted proteins | sample CB11b_Tmax_Bot8__FD_203508 | JGI IMG/M metagenome (GOLD analysis project Ga0310125, IMG submission 203508) | Marine microbial communities from Western Arctic Ocean, Canada - CB11b_Tmax_Bot8 | ecosystem: Environmental > Aquatic > Marine > Oceanic | place: Canada: Western Arctic Ocean | collected... | reverse complement strand
CCGCAACTCCTGCAACATGAGGTGCTGCCATTGAAGTTCCAGAATATGAAACGTAATCGTCTCCAGAATTGGCCCTGGCCGACATTACTGCTCCTCCCGGCGCCATCACATCGGGCTTCAATCTGCCATCTCCTGTCGGCCCTCTGGACGAATATACCTCCCGGTTATGATCATCGTTAACTGAACCAACGGTTATCGCCTTTTCACTATCACCAGGATAAGTGACTGAACCGGGATGGGCGGCAATCCCAAGATTTCCATTCCCTATAGCCACGACTGTGACTATGCCGGACTCGACCGCAACATCAAGAGCCTGAGATATTGAGGAGGCACCATTGTTAGTGGCTCCAGGTATGACCACTGGGCCTCCCAGCGACAACGACATCACACCTATGGAGAACCGGTCCTTGTTGGCGATAGTCCATTCAACCGCCCTCAACAGGTCCTGCTCATCACCTGAACCACCGTCAAGGGCTATAACTCCTGCCAGATTCGCCTGAGGTGCGACACCGGAGTAAGTTCCACTTGCCCCACCAGTCCCAGCTGCTATTCCTGCACAATGGGTACCATGACTTCCTGAATCATGAGGTTGCTCGTCCGGATATTCCTTATCGGTATTAGCGTTGTAAAAAGCAAGCATGCCATCTGAGTCGACTGCAATCTTGGGGTCCTCCGTATTTGGATTGTCATCCAAGTCGTCCAAAGATTCATGATCAAAATCAACGCCTGTGTCCAGAATAGCAATAGTTGTACCTTCACCTTTGATTCCAAAATCATTCCATATGGTGTCCGCACCTATTGAATCAACACTATTATCCAGGGCAGGATAAAACAGAACATCAGCTTCCAGCCATACTAACTCGGGCAATAATGTCACATCTGGAACCTTGGCGATAGGCAGGAGGAATCCAAAGGTATCAAAACGTGGAAAACTGGAAGTTATTTCTCCTCCAAGATTCTCGACAAAAAGGTGGTGATGCTGATCCAGATTACGGACTTGGGCAATAAGGCTGATTTTATCACTTGGAGCTGGTGCTAATCCTAATTCTTCTGACAAGTGAGGTTCTTCATAAACCATTTGGAGTCGAGGGTCAACCAAGTGAATAGTCTCACCCGGTAGTGGTGTCAAACTATCCGCCGGCTGAGCGAAGGGACTCAGGACCATCAAGAGAAAAATCAGGGAAACCAGATAACGAGTGATTGTGGTCAACAGGGTTCTTACAGAATGACCAATAAAAGAATATGGCGTTCAGTTCTAGGACATGTTCATCCAGAAGTGTTCATAGTTGAGAAAATAAAAATGGTCTCTATTCTAGTTATCCTCTAAATCATCCAACTTCTTTGTAATTCATCCATTAAATCATCGCTGACCTCAGGTGATGGCGCTTCCTCAGGTGGTGGTTCTTCTTCAGAAGGTCCGGTGGCCAGAACCACATTTTCCAGTAATGGTAAAGCTAAGCGAGCGCCTTCATTACGGGGATTGGTATAATCCAGCCTAACTGACAGTGACAGAGCACTGCCCTGAAGCGGTCTAATAAGTTGAATCTATACCCTGAAGTGGCGCCCGGACCGGGATTCGAACCCGGGTTTGAAGCTCCGCAAGCTTCGGTGATTCCAAACTACACTATCCGGGCGCAGAAGCGCACTGACGGCCTTTCTTAAAGTCTGACATAACCACCACTTTCCTTATATCTATGGCTTTTTGCGAAGCATGACACCAGTTGTCATCATAATGGGATCCGCAACTGATAGACCAACGGCAAACAAAGCTGAAAAGATATTGGACAAATTTGGAATCGGCTATGAGACTTTCGTTGCTTCAGCCCATAGGACACCCGACCGGGTAGTCGAAATCATCAGAAACTCGGATGCGGAGATTTTCATAGCCCTGGCAGGTCTTTCAGCGGCATTACCTGGTGTGGTTGCAGCCCACACCCTCAAACCAGTCATAGGCATACCCTGTGCCTCCAGTAGTTCTCCGGGAAATCTGGATTCCTTGCTATCCGTTGTACAGATGCCTCCCGGGGTGCCTGTTGCAGCTGTGGGAATTGGAAGGGGAGAAAACGCGGCTCTTCTGGCTGCCAGAATACTTGGAATCACAGACAAAGGTGTCAATGATTCCCTGGAATCATATAGAAAAGAACTAGAGCAGAAAACATTAGATTCTAATTAATCCTCGAAGGCATTGTCACCGATCATCGGTACAAAGGCCACACCCGGACGACGAGAAACAGATATGCCATCTGCTGTACGCTCTACAGTCAACAGTTCTTGAGCAACACGGCCTCCTACTGGGATTACCATCAGACCTCCCACCTCCAGATGGTCAATCAAGGGAGGAGGCACACGGGGTGCACCACAAGTGACCATTATCTTCTGATAAGGGGAATTCTCGACAAAACCTCTGGAACCATCTCCATTAACGACCTGGACGTTATCAAAACCCTCCAGATTCTCACAAGCCAGTTCGTAAAGATAGGTAATCCTCTCTATGGTTGTTACTCTGGATACCATTCTTGAGGCCACGGCAGCGTGGTAACCACATCCACTGCCTATTTCCAGAAGATTGTCTGTTTTTTTGGGTTTCAATTCCTCAAGCATCATCGCGACCATATGAGGGGCCGAGATCGTCTGTCCCTGCCCAATTGTCAGGGGGGTATCATCGTATGCCAGATACTTGTCAGAGGTTTTGACAAAATTTCGGCGATCAACCTCTTCCATGGCAGTTCGGACCCCGGCTGTCCTGAGATAATTCCCACGTTCAAGATAGTCCAGTAATCTTTTCCTAGCCTGTAGATCGTCACCCAAGCTATTCCTCTCGTTTCTGAATACGATGTCGAATGATAGAACCACAATCCAGGCAGGTAACCACCTTCCAGCCCTTGGGAGACAGACGATGCTTGGAATTCCCCGAATTAAGGAAAGAATTGCATTTTCGGCAGATTTTGATGCGCTGGGACTTGCTCAATCTCTGATTGTAACGCTTGCCTATCAACCTGGCAAGCTCGACCAGCCTCTTGCATTCCTCAGGATTATCATTCTTGGAACTTTTCTCGGCTAAAGTAAACAGGCGTTCGATACGCTCCCGGGCAAGTTTCTCATGGCCTTGTGTACGGCGGCCTGCTCGCTTTGACACAAAGCGCTATAAGTCATGCTTTTTTTAACACCCACCTCCAAGTGACTAGTAAGAATGATAAGCGAACACTTCACGTGGGACACGCCATGGGAATTGTATTTTCACATCCTGATTTTCATACCTATTCTCCAGAGGCTTATCTTCCTGGGAGAACCTGCTCTAAAAGCAATCCAGATTCATGGCCACCACCTGAAATGGCTTTTCGAGAGACTCAAGGAGATACCCAGAGGATACTCAATTGCTGCAAAGTTCACAATCGGACTTTTGGTTCCAGCTACCATAGCCCTACTGAGATTTTTCATTTTTGAACCTGAGAGTGGGACGGTTGAGGTATTTGGGAAAACCCTGACGCCGCCGGATTGGGGCCAGACACCAGACTGGCAAATCGCTGCAATAGTCCTGTTTTTTATATTTCATACCTATTTTGACTGGCGCAGAGTATGGGACACGCGTAATCTTGCAGTAAAGATAATCAGTGTTGATGTAGAAAAATACAGACCCATGGTCGATCGAATGTTGCAGATGGGAGATTGGCTAAAAGGTTCCAAAGACCGAGGTAAAGACGCGATGCCACATGAAAGAATGGCCAGATTTGTAGGATATCTTGCTGGAAAAGTTGTTGATACAACCAATACGGTCGTCGATAAAGTGATGGAAATGCCAGAGAACTACGCTGGTAGGTGGATGGTCGTTAATGTTGCATTTGGAATGGCCTTCCACTTACTACCAATAGTCTTCATGTTCATACTGACTACAACCTATGATTGGAATCTATAATCCTTCAAATATCTTGTCGATCTGATTCTCTAACTGTTCAATGGTTCCATTATTGTCAAGGCTGAAATCGGCCTTCTTCATGGTTAATAATAATTGCTGCTTACTGGGGTCATCACTCTCTTCCAAAGCTTCCTGATGAAGAAATTGTTCCCAAGTGCTACTATCTCCAACACGACCTCTTGCTTTCAAACGCTGGAATCTAATCTCAGGGTCAGCATCTACCGAGATAAGATAGAATTCATGGTTGGGATATTTCCTATTCAACGAATCAGCCTCGGAAGGATTACGGATTGAATCAACAATATGATTAACACTGGTACTAATATTCTTAATCATCAGGTCTGCAAGAATACCTGAGCCTCCAGATGACCTTAATTCATTGCCGACTTTAATCAGTTCATCCCGGCTTTCCTCTACACCTCTTTTCCTCAATTCATCCCGTAACGTATCGGACAGTGAATGATATTCGAAAGAACGCTCTTTCAACAGGTTCGCAACGGTTCCTTTCCCCGCTGCATTACGACCTGTCAAACCGATTATATAGAATGCCAAGAAAACCTCAGAAATCTGAACCTTCACGATACTCGCCAAAGACTCCTCGGAGAACATCGCACATTTCGCCCAATGTAACCTTGGCCTTGGCCGCTTCAATGAAATGCGGCATCAGATTGTCATCGCCTTCTGCAGCTTTTTCAATGGCCCTGATAGAAGCATCGAACTTACCTTTATCCCGACTGGCACGCAGTTTCTTGAGCCGGGCACACTGTCTGTCAAAACCCTCGGGATCCATCTCCAGAATTGGTATTTCTACAGATTCGTCCGAGGTGTATTCATTGACACCCACCACCACTCTTTTTTTATTGTCAATTTCCTTCTGGTACTTGTAGGATGCTGCTGCGATCTCCTTCTGGAAGAATCCCTTTTCAATAGCTGGGACAACACCTCCCAAAGAATCTATGCGGTCAAAATAGTCTCGGGCCTGGCGTTCCATATCATCCGTCAGCCATTCAAGATAGTAACTTCCACCAAGAGGGTCAACTACATTGGCCACTCCTGATTCATGGGCAATCACCTGCTGTGTGCGCAATGCTATCTGAACTGCCTTTTCTGAGGGCAAGGCCAGCGCCTCATCCATAGAATCAGTGTGAAGTGACTGAGTTCCACCCATAACACCAGCCATTGCCTGAATTGCAACTCTGACTATGTTGATCTCAGGCTGCTGGGCCGTAAGACTACAACCTGCGGTCTGAGTGTGAAATCTGAGGGTCCAGCTTCTGGGATCCTTGGCACCATACTTGTACCTCATATCCTTTGCCCAGATTCTGCGTGCTGCACGGTACTTTGCAATCTCCTCGAAGAAATCATTATGGGCATTGAAAAAGAAACTGAAACGTGGAGCGAACTCATCAACATTCAGACCACGCTCAATGGCCCAATCCGCATAAGCATAACCATCCGCTAGAGTAAAGGCTAATTCCTGAACTGCCGTAGAACCAGCTTCCCTTATGTGATATCCGGAGATAGATATCGTATTCCATCGAGGCATGTTCTTAGCCCCATACTCAACCGTATCCGTGACCAGACGCATTGACGGGTGGGGGGGAAAGATGTACTCCTTCTGCGCGATATACTCTTTCAGGATGTCATTCTGTATGGTACCGCCCAACTTGGACTTGGGTATTCCCTGATTCTCGGCATTGGCTATGTACATCGCCCAAGTCATGGCTGCCGGAGAATTGATGGTCATCGACGTGGTGACCTTGTCCAGAGGTATATCCTTGAACAGGATTGACATATCCTCCAGGCTGCTGACCCCCACACCGCATTCCCCAAACTCTCCTGCCGCAAACGGAGAATCACTGTCATATCCATAAAGGGTTGGTAGATCAAAAGCGGTACTAAGTCCAGTCTGCCCTTGCTTCAACAAGTACTTGAAACGTTCATTAGTCTCCTCTGCAGAACCAAAGCCAGCGAACATGCGCATGGTCCACAGACGTCCACGGTACATTGTCGAATGGATGCCCCGGGTATACGGAAATTCACCAGGGTAGGAAATGTCTTGGGGAAAATCAATATGGGCTGTGTCTAGCGGAGTGTATAATCTATCGACCTTCTGGCTGGAGGTAGTGATGAATTCCTCTCTACGTTCGGGGTGTTTAGCCAGAGCGGGTTCCAGAATTTCCTTCTTCCACTTCTCGTACGCTTTTTGATAATCTGAATCCAAATGAACCTCTGTTTTCCCTGGTTTTCCGGCATCGGTACCATCTATCGGCATCATTTTCCGAATATCGTGCCTAAATAAGGATTTACTATAACCGTGAATTATATATCCTAACCAGTTCTAGATGAATAGTCAGGAGATGGAGGGCGGCCGACGGCCTTGAGCTGAGGAAAGTCCCCTCTCCATGAGCAAAGCAGCCGTAAGGGGCCCGAGAGGGTCGGCAATGAAGCAGAAACGACACAGCCCCATCATGTGGAATGATCGTCTTGGACGTGACGTCGATGGAGGATTTGATGAAACGAACATCCCTGCTGGAGCAATTCCAAGTAACCGCGATGACCTGCTCGGGAGCGGTAGGTAGGAAGCATAGCTGAATGCCGCTAGCCGGAATTTCCGGGTAACAGAAAGGGGCTTACTCCCATCACCTGACAATAATTTATTCTACCTATCTTACCGAACATAGCTATATAAACTGACCTCACTCCGCAGCGTGCATAATGGCAGTAGATCATTCGGATGAACCAAAATGCACGCAAAAAGGGACTGACTGGATCTCGTTCGAACCTAGTTCAAGCCCTAGAAAAAGAAAATTGGTAAAGAGAATCATCAAGAAAAGTTAATTCCCTATCTTGTAACTGGCAAACATTCCAAATACGATACCTAACGAATCAAATAGCACGTCAGTCGAGGACATATGACGCCCCGGTACAAAACTTTGGTGAAATTCATCTAGGATTGCAAAAGAGATACCTATCAAAAGTGAGCCATAGAAAGGATGAAAAGTTAGTAATTCATCTGACGTAATTGATCTAAACAACAAAAATCCCAAGATTGAATATTCAGCCAAGTGGAAAATGTAATCTATACTATCTATACTATCTAGGTCTGATTTAGGAAGATCCTCCTGCGGAACATGGCTTAAGAGAGTTATCAACAACATATAGCCTATTGTGATTACTGTGTATGGTTTCACTACAATTTACCTTCTTTCATCAATTTCAAATCGTCTAAATCATTAGAATCAAAATTGTTGGGAGGTTCACCATCAATTTGATTGGCAATATCCTGACTCTCAATCGCCCAATACATGACTGAGTCCTCGTTGTTGGAATGGTTGGGATGATCGGGGTCCTCATGGTCGTGTGGTGATTCATATCCATTGTTGACCAAAGCCACCAGATGGCCATATTCATGCACTATTACCGATTTCTCAATATCTTCTGCAGATATAAGAAAAAAGGCTGCGTCCCCGATCTGCTCCTTGAAGAGTACAAAGGATGAACCCGTATAGGCCAGACCAAGGGTCTGGTCATTATCCTCATACTCACCATTGAGATACAAAATATGAATGATGAAGGTATTACCGCTCTTGTATCTCTCCCGCTGTTCCTTCTCAATCGCTAGTATCTCCTCTAATGAATAACTGCTATCTGTGCTTCCAAAACCATTCTGGCTGACTGATACTGACGTTTTGTCCGTGGTCTCCTGAATCCTCTGCTTCAACAGGTCCACTGCATCCGAATCAGGCGCATATTCCGTGACATAATTAATTTCGATATGCAATCTGGAATAGTCTGTAGACCGTAGGATCTCATATCTACAATCGCCCGTCACATTTTCACAGGAAACCAGTTCTTCTTTCAAATCTTCCAGACAGCCCGGCGTAACAACAAGCATGAACACCAGAATGACTTTGAGACTATTCATACCATGATATTAACCAGACCGATTAAAAAGTTAGTAACTGTTCAGTAAATAGGACCAAGAACCAATTGTGGATCTGGATAATCAAGCAAAGCCTGAGCTCTATCTTCAGGTGCTACAACCCCAGGAAGATCATGCGTTTCAGGTTCCAGTAGAGAAAGTTGGAAATGTAAATGCGGTTCCCATCCCCCATTTTCATGACGAGCGCCGAACCAGGCAATCACTTCACCTTTATTCACTATTTGTCCAATAGATTTATCCTTGACAGATGTGGAATCAAGATGGCCATACAATGCCCAAACCGTGGTTCCAGAAATGTTATGCCTAGTAATTATGACGTGCCCATAGTCACCTGGTTCGGGATTGTAGCCAAAGTGGGAAATCTCTCCATCTACGAATGCCATGCATGGCGTTCCTACAGGACCTCCAATATCAATACCCATATGGATATTACGAACCCCCGCGAAAATATCAGCATCGTACATATTTGGACGAACTTCGTTGTATTTACCAATACTGAATTCGGTTCTGGATGGTGTCCATAAGCCACCACTAAGGTCATGAACTGTGTATTTCTCTGGTAAAATTACTACAGGATGAAAATCACCAATGTTCCAGTCGATTATGCTATCTTCATTCAAGATGGACATCCTCCGAATACAAGTTCACCAATTTGCCGTCACTCAACACTTCCAGGGAACCATCAGAGTTTATTGATTTAGCAATCCCCGTAGCCCCGTCCCAAGTGATGTCCCTGCCCAAAAGACAATCATAGTCCCTAAATCTGGAAATTATATCCTTATTAGATTTTTGCAGATTCTCTCTGAAAACCACGAAGAAAGACTTCAAGAAACGATATTCATCCAGGCCATAGCTAACACTGGCCAGATTTATTGAATTTGGAAAGGAAGGACTATTGTTCAGGTTTATTCCTATTCCCACCACAGCACATTTGTCATCATCCTCACAAAGAATTCCGCCCACCTTTTTGCCATCCAGTATTAGGTCATTGGGCCATTTCAATCTCAACCTATTATTCAGCCCAACCAGAGTCTGGGTTACACTAATACCTGCAATGAAAGACAATAGAGAATGGCTAGGTGTGATAATCGAGAGATAGAGTCCACCAGGAGGGGATTCCCAGATACGAACACCACGGCCCTTTCCCCTAGTTTGTTGAAGAGCTATAATACCATCATTAGCTCTCATCGAATTGCGGGATAACCAGGTATTGGTCGAACTTACTCTGTCAACTATATGAATCACAGAAATGCCCCAAGATCCATTTGCTTTATTTGCTCATTTTCAAGGGTGTCCTCAATCGCACCAAAGACAAGTTCAAGCCTTTGCTTAACAAAGGGTCGTGTACCATATTTTTCAGATATGTTTGTTGCTATCTTCTTGTACTTAGATACTGAAGCTGGAGAAATATTAAGTTGTAGTTTACCTCCACAAGAACAAGTGTCACTCAAAGGAGGACGTCTATACTTTTTAGGACACTTCTTGCACCTGACGCCTTGTGTTGAGAAGGATCTAAGGTTACCCATGATATCCCTAATGAAATGTTTTTCAATTGTCTGTTCAGCAACGTATGTTGCGTTAGAGGCTCGGATTCTACTTGCTAGTTCAAGAGATGCCAAGGCCTTCTCACTCATAGAACCAAGTGTGACGTAACGAGATTCTACAGGACCCTTATTTATGCTGGATGATTTATGTGTGAACCCATAATTCTCATACTGGTCTGGACTTCCAAGACGCTGGGATATTGTGTCCAGGAGACTAGTAACAGCATTTGGTTCAGACCTTTTTTCGGCATGGTTATAGAATTCAGAAGAATACTCTGTATTCAATTCAATATTGTGGGCCTCGCTGTCTATCTCAGTAGGATCAATGCGCGTTGATAGAACACGAGGGATGTCCATAGTCCCACCCCGGGTGCCTGGAACAAAACTATTGGAATAATTGAGAAGGCCATCCACCAATAGCATGATCGAGTCTTCATCACCATCACAGTTACGTCTTTTTGCAGCATGAAGAAAGGGATGCCCATACTGAGCCTTGGCAGATGTGAAACCGATGAGGCGGGTAAGTACTCCTGCTGAGGTATGTGGACTTAGGCAAATCAACAGATTACCAATCAGTTCCTCTGGTCTGGAGTTTGGTTCAAGGCCGTAAAACGGCTTCATACTATACAATCGGGATAGTTCCTCATCCACGAAATTGGAAACCTTGACCAACCAATTACCTGACCTCTCAGAAACTATCAGATCTTGAACCTTCATCTCTAGAAGCTGGTCATCTGACTCTAGGGGCTGACCTTTTATGTCCTTAAGATAGCCCAATTGTTTGGCCTTGGCAACCGTTAGACCTATCTCCTTAGGATAAAAATGAGTTATCGGTAGATCAATCATATCATAGCGCAAGGTCCCGTCCTTGTAAACCCTAAGATCATATTTTGCCCGGAGTATCCCCTTCTCTAGGCATTCCGGGACCTTCTGGTCTGACACGAGGCCTTTGACTCCTTTTATCTTAGGTAGGATTCCTGTTCGTGTATTATTCATCGCCTTGGTGATTAATTCGGATACATCAACCGAACGTCTACGAGCTTGGTCTTTGACCATAGTCTGTGTTTTACAGCAGTGAATAGATACTGTCTCCTTCTGACATTTCTTGCAATACCGTAATTGTGTCTCCACCTCAATTATACCAGGTCTGCCGCGGGAAAGACCACGGTTACTGCTTGACTTGAGTGCCGTATTCACCAATCTTTGGGAACCACCAGCCTCACCCAAAGGAAATAGAACGTTTGGCGGAGGCTTCATACGTCGTTCCTTGGCCTTTTCAGGTCGCCCCATACTAGCTCCAATCCGGGTTGGAGCCCTATGTTTTATGATAACACCGGACAAATGGGAGATTAAGGCCATTGAATCCTCAGTATCAAGAACATTCATACTTGACTCTAGAGTATTATTTTTCACTTCTAGGCCCAGAGTATGAAACAGGGGTTCTACTCCATCCTCTAAAATAATTGAATTGTCACTAATTCTGAAAAATATACCTAGTCTCAGAAATATTTCCTTGTAGACCAAGGGAAAGGAATTGTCCTTTACCTTTCCACCATTACGGATTAATTGATTGCGGAAATCTTTGATCTCTTTTGTATCCAAATCTCCCCAGTAGTATGTATACTTGGGGTGCAACGGGACTTGATGGTGTTTGCTAAACTCCAGAAGGGATGCAAAATCGAATTCACCATCGTAGGCATCAATTTGTGAATCCTTTATGATTGCCGTCCACCATTCAGTACACCATCCTGAAGGTTCCAATGGATGATTATTCTCCATGAATTCGCCAACGGGAACCAGAATTTCACCAAGGTCTATTATTCTATCTATCTTGTCCACTATTATTCTGGCCTTTTCGTAGTCATCTAGTCTAGTAAAAGTTCCGTCTTTGAGAAGAACGGATGGACCCTCTATAGAATCACAAGGTGTAGCAGCAGTTGCCTTGCCTGGAAGTTGAATTTTTAGTTGAGTGCCTATAGCTGCAAAGGAATCAAGAGCCACCATAGTAGAAGGGTGAATTGACATGGATGCTAAACCTGCTAAACGCGTTCGTCCATATCTTAGACGAAAACCTCCAGGCTCATCTGGAAAAGCAAAAATTGGACGTCCTGCTAGGACATCCTTAAGATATTTATGTTCCTTAATATTTCCTGAGGTAGTTTCACGTTTCTTTTTTGTATAGGTTCGCAGGAAATCCCATCCACTTATCTCCAGATGATCGACATGCTTGAGTATTTTAGCTGCCTTGAGACATAGCCCCTCAGCCAAGACCAGACAGGCTCCTCCTCGAAGAGAGTTGGTCTCGACACGGGGAAGGTCACGATTTCCTGCAACTTCTATTCGATCAGTGCTCTCTCCAGTTACACAAATAGGACATGATTTGGTTATCACCTCGATTTCATTCGAACTGGGAACATATTGCAGATTGACTGCCCTCTTGTAGAGCGGTATCTCTTCCTTGTATCTTTCAATCTCGGCTGGTGTTGGTATATACGAATCAAGACCTAATTCACGCCTGACTACATCTGCAATCAGAACCGATAACGCCTGAGCAGTTCCTCCTGCTGCCCGAATAGGGCCTGCATAGTAGATGGCCGCGCACTTGGTATTATTCTGATTGACCATAGTGCTGACCCTGACCACTCCTTCAGTAGGGGCCACAAGCACCCCTTCAGTAATGATTGATAGTGATGTTCTGACCGCTTGTTCAAGGGCCTCCTCAATACCTTCACTTCGAAGTTCAGCGGCTAGTTCCTTAGCTATGATCAAAGCCGTGGATTCCCTATCATTATTCTCGGAAACAACACGAATACGCGAGGCAATGCCTGGAGGGCCAACTTGGGATTCGACCCTTTCAGCAAGGTCCTTGGCCCGCGGTATCTCTGGTTCAAGAGCCGGATCAAATCCAGCTTTTCTGGCCTTCGAAACCAAAATGTAACAGTCATCGGCTCTCTTTTCTAAATCACCAAAATAGGATTCCATTTCATTCGAAGCGACAAGGACCACGAACCAGTATTGAGTGCCTATTATTATTCTATTTCCCGGTCCTAGGATCCATAGCTATCAATGAATATCGAGCGATAGGCAGACGCACTAGTCCGTATACCTGCAACCAATATCCCATATGAGACCACAGCAAAGATTAGTCCCGCAAACAGGCCCATACTATGATTCCAGAGCATTACAGTAGCAGGAAGAATTAAAAGGACAGAAGAAAACAAAGCTGAATTTCCCATCAGCATAAACTGTACCAGAATATCAGGATTTCCTCTATCACTTTCATCAAAATTAGCAAATGCACTTCCTGACCAAATTCCCAGACCCGTATTACAAAAAATCAGAATTATCAGACATTCTCCAAAGAACAATGTAACTTTGAGAGGGAACTGGGCCAGAATACAAATGGGAAGCCAGATAGCCAACAGACCCGGTAATGCCATCATCAACAAGGCCACTGCTTTGCCTTTCATTATTAAAACTGATTCAACAGGATTCGATTTCATAATCCATAGACGTTTCCCTTCAACACCCAGAATTGTAGAACCCAGCATAGTGCATTGAAGTAAAGCGCCCAAGTACATACTTATGGCCAGCATCCCAGGATAGTATAACTTGGGAGGAAGGTCACCGACAGGTTCGATTGGGAGGCCAACTTTGTACCACCAGAAAATCAAAAGCGCGGCTATTGAAAATGTAGAAAATGCAGAACTTAGAACGTCCCGTTCCCTGATAGAGGACGTCACTTCTTTAGAGCAGATAGAAGAAACACGAACTCCAAATACAGGCTCAAGCCATTTGAACTGAAGAATTCTAAAGGGATTCTTATGGGACGAAGAATTAGTCTTATGAGACTCAAGAGCCTCGACAAAAATCTGATCCATATTATAAAAATAAATTATCAATACCAATAAACTAGCTGATGAAATTCCTATCGCCATATCTGGTGAGGTGTGTGATCCGTTTGCTATAAACATCAGAATTATTAGAAGAGGAGATAGTATAATCAAAAACTTGAATTTACGTGAGAATGGGTGCAAGGAACCGATGATTGAGAACATAAAACCACACAGAGGTGACAATATGGAGAATATGAGAAACAGAATCAAGAAATCTTGAGGTAGAAAAATATTAGTGTTGGTAACATAATTACCTATCACAAAAATCAGGAGTAAGGAAGCCGACAGAAATAAACTTGGAATAACAATCGATAAAAGCATACCATTCATTATCTGTCTTGCACGAATTGGTTGTACCAAATGCATATCCATGGTCTTGGATTTGATTATCTTGCGATAAGTGGCTCCTGCTGACCGAAGTGTGAATAGGGCAAAGAATATCACCAGTATAGTCCCATAACCCTCATTTGACCCTTCCGGGAACAACTCCGGGTGGTCGATAACAAATTTAACAAGGCGTATACTGGCAAATGAGAATATCATGCCAAGCAAGACTATCAACATCGTGGCTGCAAACCTCTTCTTTATGGATTCTACATTGCGCCTTACCGAAGACTTGAATTCAGCTTCAAATATGGCATAAGAGACGCTCATCTGTATGCCGGGTTGGTACCCAAAGACTCCAATGTCCTATTCTTCTTGGTAGATTTCTTGTACAAACTATAACATTCTGAACAAAGATTGACTTTACGGCTCGAACCCGGAAGATCTAAGACTCCTGATTTCTCGGCCCTCTTTCTTGGCAAGGAACGTTTAGGTGTTTTTCCACAATCTCTCTGACTGCAAACATCATTATCTTCAGTTGACAGCGATATCTCTCTGTGCTTCATTATATCAATATAGAACTTGTCATACTTAAAACATTATTGACCCTATTTTTTCATAGATAGGCCCATAGAAGGAGATATCAACTCACCACATTT
>Ga0310125_10000940_pt1 | contig 14287 bp, 9 predicted proteins | sample CB11b_Tmax_Bot8__FD_203508 | JGI IMG/M metagenome (GOLD analysis project Ga0310125, IMG submission 203508) | Marine microbial communities from Western Arctic Ocean, Canada - CB11b_Tmax_Bot8 | ecosystem: Environmental > Aquatic > Marine > Oceanic | place: Canada: Western Arctic Ocean | collected... | reverse complement strand
TGGCGAAGGAAAAATTCGAAAGAACTAAGTTACACGTAAACGTAGGAACAATTGGTCACGTTGACCATGGCAAGACGACATTAACGGCAGCGTTAACACGCGTGTGCGCAGAAGCCTACGGTGGCGAAGTTAAAGACTTCGATCAAATAGACAATGCGCCAGAAGAAAGAGAGCGTGGAATTACGATCGCGACATCGCATGTAGAGTATGATTCGACCAATCGTCACTATGCCCACGTTGACTGTCCAGGCCACGCGGATTATGTGAAGAACATGATTACCGGTGCGGCCCAAATGGATGGGGCTATTCTGGTTGTATCCGCTGCAGACGGCCCTATGCCCCAAACACGAGAGCACATCCTGCTATCTCGTCAGGTAGGTGTACCTTACATCGTTGTATTCATGAACAAAGCGGACATGGTTGACGATGATGAATTACTTGAGTTGGTTGAGATGGAAATCCGTGAACTTCTTGACCTTTACGAATTTCCAGGTGACGACACACCTATCATCATTGGTTCGGCCCTTAAAGCCCTTGAAGGTGATACGTCTGACATCGGTGTACCAGCGGTGCAGAAGCTGGTTGAAACCTTGGATTCCTACATTCCAGAGCCTAAGCGAGATATTGAAAAGCCATTTTTGATGCCAATCGAAGACGTGTTCTCAATTTCAGGTCGTGGCACAGTTGTTACTGGCCGTATTGAGCGTGGTATTGTGAATGTCAGTGACGAAATGGAAATTGTTGGAGTTAAGGACACGATGGCTACGGTTTGTACCGGAGTTGAGATGTTCCGTAAATTGCTAGACGAAGGCCGCGCTGGTGAGAACGTTGGTGTTCTTTTGCGTGGTACTAAGCGTGAAGAAGTTGAGCGCGGTCAGGTATTGGCTAAGCCAGGTTCGATTACGCCACACACTAAATTCGAAGCTGAAGTGTATGTCTTGAGCAAAGATGAGGGTGGACGTCATACTCCATTCTTCAAAGGCTATCGTCCGCAGTTTTACTTTCGTACTACTGACGTGACAGGTGCTTGTGAATTACCAGAGGGTGTAGAGATGGTAATGCCAGGTGACAACGTGAAGATGGAGGTATGCTTGATAGCACCGATTGCGATGGATGAAGGCTTACGCTTTGCTATTCGTGAAGGTGGTCGTACCGTTGGAGCGGGCGTAGTTGCTAAAATCATAGAATAATAAGATTTAGATATTTCTACAGAGCCGAAATTCTCTTTTGGGATTTTCGGCTTAGTCGTCTTTATGGAAAAGATGCTTAAGATTAATAGAAACCGTTAGGCCAGTAGCTCAATTGGCAGAGCAGCGGTCTCCAAAACCGCAGGTTGGGGGTTCGATTCCCTCCTGGCCTGCCATTTACAGGCAGGTAATTTAGATCCAAATAATAGCTGGTTACAAAATGTAAGCGGCCCTTCTAGTAAAGAATTGAGGCTGAGTAGCTGAAATCGAAGCTAGTTTTTTAACTAAAGATAGATACGGTCTTATGGCAGAAAAAATAGAAAGTGAAGACGGTAAGTTAGACTTGGTTAAGTGGACTATTGTGGCTGCAATAGTTGCTGCTAGTGCTTACGGGAATTCTTATTTCTCTACTGAGTCTCTACTGTTTCGAACTATTGGCCTGTTGGTTGCCGCAGGAGGTGCAGGCTGGATTGCTGCGCAAACTGTTAAAGGTCGTGCATTTGTAAAACTCTGCCTCGAGGCAAGAATAGAAATTAATAAAGTGGTTTGGCCAACTAGGCAAGAAACAACACAAACAACAATTGTCGTATTAATCGTTATCTTCATCGTAGCGCTAATTCTTTGGCTACTGGATTGGGGACTAAACGGCGTTGTTTCGTCCATTATTGGTTAGAGGTAAAAATGGCTAAACGCTGGTATGTAGTTCACGCTTACTCAGGCTATGAGAAAAAGGTCATGCTTGCATTGCATGAACGAATAAGCCTGTCAAAAATGGATGATTATTTTGACGAAGTGCTCGTGCCAACTGAGGAAGTGTTGGAAATGCGTGGTGGACAAAAAAAGAAAAGTGAGCGGAAATTTTTTCCAGGCTATGTCTTAGTTCATATGGAACTAAATGATGACACCTGGCACTTAGTGAAAGACACTCCCAGAGTAATGGGTTTTATTGGGGGTACCGCTGATAGGCCTGCACCCATCACTGACAAAGAAGCAGACAAAATTCTCCAGAGAATGGAGGATAGTGAAGAGACTCCAACTCACAAGACTATCTACGAACCAGGAGAGATGGTTCGAGTTACAGATGGTCCTTTTAATGACTTCACTGGAACAGTTGAAGAAGTTAATTATGAAAAGAGTCGGTTACGTGTGGCAGTTCTGATTTTTGGTCGATCCACACCTGTCGAACTTGAGTTTGGTCAGATAGAGAAGAGCTAAAAAACGGTCGTAGTAAGAAAGGGTAAGCCTTTCGTATTTTTTAAATAAGAATTCGAATGGTTTTTTTTAAAAGCCGAACTTCGTTTAACTAGATAACGAATGACGCCGGGGAGTTCGCTCTAGTTGTTCCCAATTAGAAGAACGTTTGAACCCAAAGGAGATAGGAATGGCTAAGAAAGTACTGGCTTATATTAAGCTACAGGTAGGTGCGGGCAAAGCAAATCCCAGCCCCCCAGTTGGTCCGGCCCTCGGACAACACGGTGTAAATATCATGGAATTCTGTAAGGCGTTCAACGCGCAGACTCAAGGTGTTGAGCCGGGCTTACCTATTCCTGTAGTAATTACGGTTTACGCAGATCGCAGTTTTACTTTTATTACTAAGACTCCACCAGCATCGGTACTGTTGCGAAAAGCAGCTGGTATCAAGAAGGGTTCTGGCCGTCCCAATACTGAGAAAGTAGGTAAAGTAACTCGTGCCCAGCTTGAAGAAATCGCGACCCAGAAAATGGTGGACCTTACTGCTGCGGACATGGATGCAGCTGTACGTACATTGGCAGGTAGCGCTCGAAGCGCCGGCCTAGAAGTTGAGGGGGTAGAGTAAAATGTCTAAACTATCCAAAAAACAAAAACAAATAGCTGAAAAACTGGAAGTAGGGAAGGACTATTCTATTGAAGAGGCTGTGTCTCTTATTTCAGAATTTTCATCCCCTAAGTTCAAAGAATCTATCGACGTATCAATTAATCTGGGCGTTGATCCGCGCAAATCTGATCAAGTTGTTCGTGGCTCTACTACATTACCTAACGGAACCGGCAAAGATGTTCGCGTTGCGGTATTCGCTCAAGGCGAAAATGCTGATAAGGCAACCGCAGCAGGCGCTGATATTGTAGGTTTTGATGATCTTGCTGAATCTATTAAAGGTGGCAACTTAGACTTTGATGTAGTTATAGCAACTCCTGATGCAATGCGAGTTGTTGGCAAGTTAGGCACAGTACTGGGCCCCCGTGGTCTTATGCCTAATCCAAAAGTTGGTACAGTTACTCCTGATGTCGAAACTGCAGTTAAGAATGCTAAAGCAGGTCAAGTTCGCTATCGAACAGACAAGAATGGCATCGTTCATGGAGGTATCGGAAAAGTAGGGTTCGATGGCGAAGCTATTCGAGGAAATTTGGAAGCTCTACTGGCTGACCTTAAAAAGTCTAAGCCATCATCAGCAAAAGGTGTCTATATAAAGAAGGTTGTGTTGTCTTCGACTATGGGACCTGGGTTACTGATTGATCAATCATCGCTAGAGGCTTAAGCAGAAACTAATTTTGAGTGGCAGACTTGTCTGCTGCTCTCATGACTTTGGGGTTTTGTTGCAAATTTAGTTTTTTAAATAAGCAACGAGACTATCAAAGACCGTAGGAGGAACAGTTGTTGTTTCTTAATATCCTACGCAGATGGTGAGACCCTATCCAGAAAGTAGTACTGGATTCATATCACCTAATAAATGGATAGGAAGTTTTTAACAGCTTCCTGTCTCAGCAGTGGTCACGTTTGGCCGTCGGAAATCGGCTTAGTAATTTAATTCGATTTCTTAATAATAAGGAGTATGCAAGTGGCTATAAGACTAGAAGACAAGCAACAAATTGTCTCCGAAGTCAATCAGGCTGCTAATAGTGCTTTATCTGCAGTGCTCGCCGATTATCGCGGCGTTGCGGTGGGTGATCTAACTGCACTTCGAAAAGTTGCACGAGAGAATAATGTTTATTTGCGAGTAGTTAGAAATACTTTGCTCAAGCGAGCAGTCGCAGATACAGAATTCGAGTGTATTCAAGAAGCGTTGGTAGGCCCAACAATTTTGGCATTTTCTCAGGAAGATCCTGGTGCGGCAGCACGCGTACTAAAGGACTTCGCTAAATCGAATGACAAATTTGAAATTAAAGCACTATCTGTTGGTGGCAAGTTATTAGATGCAGGGCAGATTGATGTTTTGGCGACATTGCCAACTCATGATCAAGCTTTATCTATTCTTATGAGCGTGATGTTGGCGCCTGTAACGAAGCTTGCAAGAACACTAAATGAGGTTCCGGCGAAAGTAACACGTGGTGTTGCTGCAGTTAGAGATCAAAAGCAGGAAGCAGCCTAATTCCTTTGAGGTATTTTTTTTTAAATTAATTGATTATAAGTAGGAGATCAGGGTCATGGCTCTATCTAAAGATGAAGTACTAGACGCAATTGCAGACATGTCAGTAATGGACGTTGTTCAACTGGTTGAGGCAATGGAAGAAAAATTTGGCGTATCTGCAGCAGCAGCAGTCGCAGCAGCTCCAGCTGCTGGCGGTGATGGTGATGCAGCACCAGTTGAAGAAAAAGATAATTTCGATATCGTTTTGACCGGTGCTGGCGAGAAAAAAGTTAGCACTATTAAAGCAGTTCGAGCAATTACAGGACTTGGTCTTAAAGAAGCCAAGGAGTTGGTTGACGGCGCGCCTTCCACTATTAAGGAAGCCGCCCCTAAGGCTGAAGCAGAAGAAGCCAAGAAGCAGTTGGAAGAAGCTGGCGCATCTGTTGAGCTTAAATAAGACAGTAGCACAAGCTAGTTAAATATCAGGTGCAGTTTTCTGCATCTGATATTAGTTCGTTGCTCGCAGATAAACGCTGATGCAATTAAATCAGCTCTTAAGTAGTGCAAGCTGAAGTTTTAAATTAATCAGACCGCATTACAGATCGCAGAAATTTTCTGCCAAAAGTTAATACCAATAGCACACAACGCTAGGAACAGAACATGGCCTATTCGTATACAGAGAAAAAACGAATCCGTAAGAACTTCGGTAAAATACCAAGTGCTATGGATATCCCGTACCTCTTGTCTATACAAATCGACTCATACCGACATTTCACTCAGACAGGTACTCCTGTTGAGAACCGTTTGGATCAAGGTTTGCATGCCGCATTTAAATCTGTTTTCCCTATTGTTAGCTATTCCGGAAAAGCTTTTTTGGAATATGTTAGCTATGAGTTAGGGAAACCAGTTTTCGATGTTAAAGAATGTCAGTTGAGAGGATCTACATATTCAGTGTCTCTCAGAGTTAAGGTTCGCTTGATTCTTTATGATAAGGAATCCACAACCCTGACCATTAAAGATATTAAAGAGCAAGAAGTTTACATGGGTGAGATCCCATTAATGACTGACTCCGGTACTTTCGTCATTAATGGTACAGAGCGAGTAGTTGTGTCTCAGCTCCACAGATCCCCAGGTGTATTTTTTGATCATGACCGCGGTAAAACGCATAGTTCAGGTAAGTTACTTTATTCTGCTCGGGTTATTCCCTACCGTGGTTCATGGCTTGATTTCGAATTTGACCCGAAAGATATGGTCTATGTTCGAATCGACCGTCGTAGAAAATTACCAGCCACTGTTCTTCTTCGTGCGCTGGGTCATAGCTCGCAAGAAATTCTTGAGATGTTCTATGAGAATAACACTTTTAAAATTTCCAAAGGCAAAGAGCCAGCAATTGCACTGCAATTAATTCCTGCGCGTCTGCGTGGAGAGGTTCTCAGCTTTCCAGTTAAGGACAAGAAAGGCAAAGTTATTGTTGAGGAAGGTCGTCGAATTACTAGTCGACATATTCGTCAAATGGAAACTGCTAAGCTCAATGCGCTGAAGGTCTCGGATGATTTTCTAGTAGGAAACTCATTAGCTTGTGATATTTTTGATGAAGAGTCTGGGGAAATTATGTTTCCTTGCAACTCGGAAATTACTGATGAACTGATAGCGGAATTTCATGAGAAAGAAGTTAAACAATTTCAGACCATCTATACCAATGATCTAGATTGTGGTCCTTTCGTGTCTGATACATTACGGATTGATGGGAGTACTTCGAAACTAGAAGCAATGGTGGAAATCTATCGGATGATGCGACCTGGTGAACCGCCTACAAAAGAATCTGCGGAGAATCTGTTCTCTAATTTATTTTTTGCGCCTGAGCGGTATGATTTGTCCGCGGTTGGTCGAATGAAGTTCAACAGGCGCTTAGGTCGGCCTGAAACTGAAGGCTCCCCGGTACTTAATGCTGCCGACATTGGTGATGTTCTTAAGACTTTGGTTGGAATTAGAAATGGTTTCGGCTCAGTCGACGACATCGATCATTTAGGAAATCGACGCATTCGTTCTGTTGGGGAGATGGCTGAAAACCAATTCCGTGTTGGTTTGGTGCGAGTTGAACGTGCGGTTAAAGAACGCTTGAGTATGGCTGATTCTGAAGGCTTGATGCCGCAGGATATGATCAATGCTAAACCGGTTGCCGCAGCGATTAAAGAATTTTTTGGTTCTAGTCAATTATCACAGTTCATGGACCAGAACAATCCTCTTTCCGAAGTGACTCATAAGCGACGTGTATCAGCTCTTGGGCCGGGTGGTTTGACTCGTGAACGAGCAGGTTTCGAAGTTCGCGATGTTCATCCGACTCACTATGGTCGAGTTTGTCCAATTGAAACTCCAGAGGGACCAAATATTGGTTTGATTAACTCTTTGGCGACTTATGCTCGCACAAATAATTACGGGTTCCTTGAAAGCCCTTATCGAAAGGTTGTGAAGAATAAAGTCACTGATGAAATTGATTACTTGTCTGCTATAGATGAGAGTGATTTTGTAATTGCCCAGGCAAGTGCTCCCTTGGATAAGAAGAAAGGGTTTGTCGATAATTTAGTAACTGTACGTTACAAGGGAGAGACCACACTCAAGGCGAGAGAAGAAGTGGATTATATGGATGTTGCGCCACAGCAAATGGTATCTGTCGCTGCAGCGCTGATTCCTTTTCTGGAACACGATGATGCAAACCGAGCTCTGATGGGTTCAAACATGCAGCGTCAGGCAGTTCCGACTTTGAAAACAGAAAAACCTTTAGTTGGTACTGGCATGGAACGAAATGTTGCCAGTGACTCAGGTGTTTGTGTTGTTGCTTTTCGCGGTGGAGTTATTGAGAGTGTTGATGCAGCTCGAATTATCGTTCGTGTTAGAGATGATGAAACGGATGCTGGTGAGGCGGGTGTAGATATTTACAACTTAACCAAATACACGCGCTCCAACCAGAACACCTGTATTAGTCAGAAGCCTTTAGTTAAAGGCGGCGACAAAATCAGCCGTGGCGATATTCTGGCGGATGGTCCTTCCATTGATATGGGTGAATTGGCACTTGGCCAGAATATGCGTATCGCTTTCATGCCTTGGAACGGCTACAACTTCGAAGATTCAATTTTGATCTCTGAGCGCGTAGTTAAGGAAGATCGTTTTACCACTATTCATATTCAGGAGCTTACCTGTGTTGCAAGAGATACCAAGTTAGGTTCTGAAGAGATAACTGCAGATATTCCAAATGTCGGGGAAGGTGCTCTAGGCAAGCTAGATGAGTCCGGTATTGTTTACATTGGTGCCGAAGTCGGTGCTGGAGATATCCTTGTTGGTAAGGTTACACCGAAAGGTGAAACCCAATTAACACCGGAAGAAAAACTCCTAAGAGCCATCTTTGGTGAAAAAGCTTCCGACGTAAAAGATACGTCATTACGAGTTCCTACCAGTGTGAAAGGAACAGTAATTGATGTTCAAGTATTCACCCGTGATGGTCTTGAGAAAGATCAACGAGCCGTTGAAATTGAAGAATATCAATTGGCTAAGGTTCGTAAAGACATCGAAGATGAATATCGAATCGTCGAAGGTGCAACCTTTGAGAGATTGCATGCTGCGTTATTGAATAAAGTAGTTTCGGGCGGTCCGCAGTTGAAAAAGGGCCAGAAAGTAACTGCTGATTACTTGACCAAGTTGCCTCGCGACGAGTGGTTTAAATTGCGGATGTCCAATGATGGACTAAATAAGCAGTTGGAGCGTGCTGAAGAGCAGTTGACAGAACGCCGTGTTGATCTTGATGAACGCTTCGAAGACAAACGCAAGAAATTAACTCAAGGCGACGATTTGGCGCCAGGGGTTCTAAAAATCGTAAAAGTTTATCTCGCGATCAAACGCCGGATACAGCCGGGTGACAAGATGGCTGGTCGTCATGGAAACAAGGGTGTCATCTCTGTGATCATGCCTGTTGAAGACATGCCGTACGATGAGGAAGGCGAGCCGGTGGATATTGTTCTTAATCCACTTGGCGTGCCATCGCGCATGAACGTTGGTCAAGTCCTGGAGACTCACCTCGGTGCTGCTGCGAAGGGGCTGGGCGAGAAGATTGGCAAAATGCTCGATGCTCAAAAGAAGGTAACTGAACTTCGCAAGATGTTAACTGATGTTTATAACAAGATTGGTGAGCGATCAGAAGACATCAAAGGTTTGTCCGAAGATGAAGTTTTTGAGCTAGCTGAAAACTTAAGACAGGGCGTGCCAATGGCAACGCCAGTGTTTGACGGGGCTGCTGAAAGAGAAATCAAAGACATGTTAGAGCTGGCTGGAATCGATGAAAGTGGCCAGGTGACATTGTTTGACGGTAGAAGTGGAGAAGCATTTGACAGACAAGTGACAGTGGGCATTATGTACATGTTGAAACTAAATCACTTGGTTGACGATAAAATGCATGCTCGTTCAACGGGCTCATATAGCTTGGTTACACAACAACCACTGGGTGGTAAAGCACAGTTTGGTGGTCAACGTTTCGGAGAGATGGAAGTATGGGCGCTGGAAGCATACGGTGCTGCTTACACTCTTCAGGAAATGTTAACTGTTAAGTCTGATGATGTTGCTGGTCGAACTAAGATGTATAAGAACATAGTTGATGGTGACCATCGAATGGAACCAGGAATGCCGGAATCATTTAACGTACTAATTAAAGAAATTAGGTCCTTAGCAATCGACATGGAATTGGATGTAAGCAAATAAGCAAACATCCAAGGCCAGTTGTATTTTTAGTACAAGCTAAATGAACAGTGTAACGAAGAATAGTGATTATTAAAGCCTTGCCGCGATATCGCGCCAGGTGGAGGATATAGAATGAAAGACCTTTTAGGGTTGCTTAAATCTCAATCACAGTCAGATGAATTTGATTCCATTCGAATAGGCCTGGCTTCACCAGAAATGATTCGAGCTTGGTCATTTGGTGAAGTAAAGAAGCCAGAAACCATTAACTATAGAACGTTCAAGCCGGAACGTGATGGACTGTTCTGCGCCAAGATTTTTGGTCCAGTTAAAGATTACGAATGTCTTTGTGGAAAATACAAGCGACTTAAACATCGCGGTGTGATCTGTGAGAAGTGTGGTGTTGAAGTTGCACTATCAAAAGTTCGTCGTGATCGTATGGGTCACATAGAACTAGCCAGTCCAGTTGCTCACATCTGGTTTCTAAAGTCGCTTCCATCAAGAATTGGTCTGCTACTGGATATGACGTTGCGCGATATCGAAAGGATTTTATACTTTGAATCATTCGTGGTGACTGATCCAGGTATGACGACCTTGGAGAAGGGACAGCTACTGAATGATGAGCAGTACTATGAGGCTATGGAAGAATTCAGTGATGAATTCGATGCCAAGATGGGTGCTGAAGCGGTTCAGGCTCTCATGAAAGATTTGGATGTAGATTCTGAAGTGGCTCGGCTACGCGAAGAAATTCCTGCAACTAATTCTGAGACCAAATTGAAGAAACTCTCCAAGCGGTTAAAATTATTGGAAGCATTTGTTGATTCTGGCAACATGCCCGAGTGGATGGTAATGACCGTATTGCCAGTTCTACCGCCTGATTTGCGCCCCTTAGTTCCTTTGGATGGAGGTCGGTTTGCGACTTCAGATTTGAATGATTTGTACCGTCGTGTAATCAATAGAAACAATCGACTGAAGCGGCTGCTGGATTTGAATGCGCCGGACATTATTGTGCGCAACGAAAAGCGCATGCTGCAAGAAGCAGTTGATGCACTTCTAGATAACGGCCGCCGCGGTAGAGCAATAACAGGTTCTAATAAGCGTCCACTTAAGTCTCTTGCGGACATGATTAAAGGTAAGCAAGGGCGATTCAGGCAGAACCTCCTTGGAAAGCGAGTGGATTATTCCGGTCGATCCGTAATCGTGGTGGGACCTACCCTGAGACTTCATCAGTGTGGTTTACCCAAGAAAATGGCATTGGAACTCTTCAAGCCCTTCATATTTGGCAAGCTGGAGCGCCGTGGTCTTGCAACGACAATTAAAGCTGCTAAGAAAATGGTGGAACGAGAAACAGCTGAAGTCTGGGATATTCTTGCAGAAGTAATTCGCGAACACCCAGTTCTCCTTAACCGTGCACCAACTTTGCACAGATTGGGTATTCAAGCTTTTGAGCCTGTACTCATTGAAGGTAAGGCGATTCAATTACATCCTCTCGTTTGTGCAGCTTATAACGCTGACTTCGATGGTGACCAAATGGCGGTTCACGTACCTCTAACCATAGAGGCACAACTCGAAGCTCGAACTCTAATGATGTCTACCAACAATATTTTGGCGCCAGCTAATGGTGAGCCAATTATTGTTCCTTCACAGGACGTAGTATTGGGGCTTTACTACATGACACGCTCACAAGTTAACGCTAAAGGTGAGGGTATGGTCTTCGCCGATGAGAAGGAAGTGCTGCGTGCCTATGAGACTCGCAGTGTGCACCTGCAGGCAAGAATAAAGGTTCGAATTAATGATGTAGAAATAAATGATGACGGAGAAAAGATCTCCAGTACTGCTATAGTTGAGACTACAGTAGGCCGGGTATTACTTTTTAATATCGTGCCTGAGGGTCTACCTTTTAGCATGGTTAATCAGAAGATGGCGAAGAAACCGATCTCTTCAATTCTCAATGCTTGCTATCGAAACGTTGGCTTGAAAGAGACTGTTATCTTCGCTGACCAACTAATGTATACCGGTTACAAATACTCCACTCGTTCTGGTTCATCAATTGGTGTTAATGATTTCGTTATCCCTGATGAGAAGGCTTCGATCATTGCGCAAGCAAACTCTGAGGTTGAAGAAATCGAATCGCAGTTTGCTTCAGGCTTGGTAACCCAGGGTGAGAAATACAATAAGGTTATCGATATTTGGTCTCGTGCGAATGATATTGTTGCCAAATCGATGATGGAAGGACTGTCTACTGAGTCTGTTATTAATAAGGAAGGAAAGGAAGAGCGCCAAGAATCTTTTAATTCAGTTTATGTCTATGCTGACTCAGGTGCTCGTGGCTCTCCCGCGCAGATTCGTCAACTCGCTGGTATGCGAGGACTCATGGCTCGTCCCGACGGTTCAATTATTGAAACACCTATTACCGCGAACTTCCGTGAAGGTTTGAGTGTATCGCAATACTTTACCTCAACCCATGGTGCTCGAAAAGGATTGGCAGATACTGCATTGAAGACAGCTAACTCCGGTTATCTGACTCGACGATTAGTGGATATTTCACAAGATTTGGTTATTACCAATCATGATTGTGGAACTACCACCGGTCTTACAATGACTCCAATTATTGAAGGCGGCGACATTATCGCACCTTTGGGTGACCGAGTATTAGGTAGAGTGATTTCAGCTGACGTTATTGATGAGAATAGTGGTGATATTTTGGTTGAAGCGAACACTATGATTAATGAGCAAATGGTTGAGGTTCTAGAAACCTGTGGTGTTGATCAAGTATTTGTAAGATCACCCATTACTTGTGAAACCCGTTTTGGTATCTGCCGCATGTGTTACGGTCGTGATTTGGCCCGTGGCCATATTGCCAATGTTGGTGAAGCAGTTGGCGTAATCGCAGCGCAATCAATCGGAGAGCCGGGTACTCAGCTAACCATGCGTACTTTCCATATCGGTGGTGCGGCTTCGAGAGCGACGGCAACGGATAGTGTGCAAGTTAAGAATACCGGCACCATCCACCTTAGCAATATGAAGACTGTGCAGAATATTAAAGGTGAACTGGTTGTTGTATCCCGATCAGGCCAATTGATCGTTAATGACGCTAATGGCCGTGAGCGTGAGCGATACAAACTTCCATATGGTGCTCTTATTACAGTCGGTACCAAAGTTGATGTCGAAGCTGGTCAAATTGTTGCGACATGGGATCCGCATACTCACCCAATCGTTTCAGAAGTGGCGGGTAAAGTGGCTTTCTCTGCGATGGAAGAAGGGATTACCGTACGTGAGCAGACTGATGAAATTACTGGCCTTTCCAGCATATCAATTATTGATCCTGCGGAGCGTTCGTCTTCCGCGAAAGAACTTCGTCCAGGTGTCACAGTTGTAGATAAGAAGGGTAAGGAAGTTTGCTTACCAGGTACGACAGTGCCGGCGCATTATTTTTTACCGGCCAATTCCATCGTCAGTTTGAGAGATGGTGCCGACTTAAATATCGGAGATGTTATTGCGCGTATTCCACAAGAGGGATCGAAGACTCGTGATATTACTGGTGGTCTTCCCCGAGTTGCTGACTTGTTTGAAGCTAGAAAGCCGAAAGAGCCTGCAATACTTGCTGAAATCTCTGGTACCGTTAGCTTTGGTAAAGAAACTAAGGGTAAACGCCGTTTGGTTATTACGCCAAAAGATGGAATTAATCCAATCGATGGGTCAGATCACTACGAAGTGCTGATTCCAAAATGGCGCACCATGACAGTGTTCGAAGGAGAACATATCGAAAAAGGTGAAGTAGTATCTGAAGGGCCTCCTACACCTCACGATATTCTTCGCTTGAAAGGTGTTGAGGCATTGGCTCAGTACATCGTCAACGAAGTGCAAGACGTTTATCGATTACAAGGTGTGAGAATTAATGATAAGCACATTGAAGTAATTGTTAGACAGATGTTGCGTAAAGTTGAAATCAGCAATCCTGGTGATTCCACTCTTATTAAGGGAGAGCAACTCACGTATACACAGATTCTCGACATTAACGACAAGCTAATCGAAGATAAAAAACAAATAGCCAAGTTCGAGCGCATGTTACTCGGTATTACTAAAGCATCATTGGCGACTGAGTCATTCATTTCGGCGGCATCATTCCAGGAAACTACCCGCGTATTGACCGAAGCGGCTGTTACCGGGAAGCGCGATTTTCTGCGAGGCCTGAAAGAGAATGTGGTAGTTGGCCGGTTAATTCCAGCTGGTACCGGTTTGGCATATCATGCGGCTCGCAAGAAGAGAGATGCAGAAGCAGCAGAGAGCGATTCTGTAAGTGCGAGTGATGTGGAAGCAGCCTTAAGTCAGGCACTCAGGTCTGAAACAAGCTCATAGAAGCCGATTACTGAGAATAAATCCTCTAGTGAGCCCAAATTTGGACTCGCTTAGAGGCTCTGAATTGGTTGACTCAGGCAAGCAGGATCATTAAACTCTCGCATCTTTTGAAAAGTCGACCTTGGAAGCTCGAAAGAGCCCATAAACATAGCGAATAATGACTACAATGAGGTTTTGTAAGACACATGGCAACTATTAACCAATTAGTACGCAAACCTAGGAAAAGGAAGGTCGCCAAAAGTGGTGTGCCTGCTCTGCAAGGTTCACCGCAAAAGCGTGGAGTTTGCACCCGGGTCTATACTACAACACCAAAAAAACCAAATTCTGCGTTGAGAAAGGTTTGTCGTGTTCGTTTGGTTAACGGCTACGAAGTAACCTCATACATTGGTGGTGAAGGTCATAACCTGCAAGAGCACTCGGTGGTTCTGATTCGTGGTGGACGTGTTAAAGATTTACCTGGTGTGCGTTATCACACAGTACGGGGCAGCCTTGATACTTCAGGTGTTTCCGACCGCCGTCAGGGTCGTTCTAAATACGGCGCGAAGCGTCCTAAGTAGCGAATATCGCGAAAACCGGACTAAAAAGAATTAAGAGCTATGGCAGTCACTTGCTGCTCCGACAAGCGTAAGGATGCGCGACTCATCAAGGCTCTCAAAACATTTGATGAAGTTGAGTAAGGCTGGGTATTTGTCGCTA
>Ga0310125_10000939_pt1 | contig 14296 bp, 10 predicted proteins | sample CB11b_Tmax_Bot8__FD_203508 | JGI IMG/M metagenome (GOLD analysis project Ga0310125, IMG submission 203508) | Marine microbial communities from Western Arctic Ocean, Canada - CB11b_Tmax_Bot8 | ecosystem: Environmental > Aquatic > Marine > Oceanic | place: Canada: Western Arctic Ocean | collected... | reverse complement strand
TCGTACACCGCCATCCATTCGGCCTCGGTGGGTTCCGGCCCCCCGCTCCAATGCGGCTCATCCTTGTAGTTGTCTTCAATGAAGAAGTGTTCCCGAAACAGCTTCAAGATGTCGCGCTTGACCCGTAGGACGCGTTCCGGATCTACGAGCCGGGAAAAATAGAGATAGCCCTCCGCATCGATCCGTTCGCGCAACAGCTCGGAATTACCAAGGTCCGCTGCGGAATCGAGCATTGGCATTAATTCGGTTGTCGCAACTGGTGTCATCAATATGTTCCCTTCTAAGCTAGTGACTTAGTCTCAAGGTGCCGTAGAAAAAAAACAAGAATATTGTGCCATTCGGGGTCAGCCCTTAAAATAATAGTTTACGGGCGTCCCCTCTTCTGCCACTTTTGCGTGATGGCACGGCTCTTAAGAGTGGAGTTTCCCGGCGCGATTTATCACGTCAATTGCCGCATGCTTGGAGACGGCAGGGCCCGCCTGTTTGGCGACACATCTGAATACGAGCGCTTTATTGAGAGGCTCGCAGAACGGGTAGACAGCTACGATGTCAGGCTTTACCTGTACTGCCTGATGCGCACCCATTTCCATCTTGTCCTGGAAACCCCCAAAGGCAATCTTTCTCAATTCATGCAAAGCCTGAACACTGCCTACACCGTATACTACAACCTGCGCCATGATCGACATGGACACCTCTTTGACGGGCGCTATAAAGCAAAACTGGTTGAAGGAAGTGAATACCTTCTCGCGCTCTCGCGTTACGTTCATCTTAACCCGGTGCGTACGCAGGTAATGCGGAACAAGCCATTCAAGGAGCGTCTACATCGACTTCGGATGTATTCCTGGAGTAGCTACCCAGGATACATCCGTGAGTCTCAAGGAGTCGAATTCGTGGACTATGGCCCGTTGCTGTCTCAAATGTCGGGCAAGAAATCCCAGTGGCGCCGCCGGTACCGCGCCTATGTGGAATCAGGCTTGGCCGAAAATGATGACGAGTTTCAAGCTGCGCTGAATGCGTCACCGCGCAGCATCGGCGACGAAGACTTTCGGGCCAAGGTTGATAACCTGCACTTCGGCATCGCAAAGCAACGGCTTAGACCGGAGGATATCGCTCTGAGAAACATGAAAATAGCCATCAGTCCGGATGTAGTGATACAGATAGTGGGCGAGGAACTTGATGTACACCCGAGCGAATTCAAGAAGAAACGGCGCGCTTCGCCGTTGAGAGCAGTCGTCTCGCGCTGCCTGATCAAGTATACAGGATTGTCGCAAAGAGAAGTTGCAGAAACACTCAACATGAAAACGGGCGCTGCCGTGAGCATTCAACTGCGAAACCTACCCAAATTGCTGGAGGAAGATCGATCACTGCGGCGTGTGTATGCCGAAATAACGAAGCGTCTAGACGGTACACAGAAGGAAACGCAATCACGTTAACTAGTATTTTAAGGGCTGACCCTTGCCTCCTCGATGAACGATTGGCACACTTTACTTCGTTTCGGTTCCCGCGTGTGGACACCTACGCTCGATTCGGCGGGCTGCCTCGGTGTGCTCATACCGGTTACACGGTCTGCTGCGGAACCGAAGAGTGTGATTCTGGAAGCCCTGGCATCACCGAAAGGGACCCCTCCGCTGGCGTCGATGGCATCACCAGGTCAGCGCGTGGCCATTCTCGTATCGGGCAAGGACCGCGTCACGGGCGCGTCGTTGTATCTTCCGCTCTTGCTCGAGGAGCTGCACCGAGGTGGCGTTCCCCAACGCAACATAACCGTGTTCATGGCCACGGGGACCCACATTCCCTTCGAGGAAAAGGACCGCGTCGCAATCCTTGGTGAGTCGTTTCCCGCCGACATACCCGTGATTCCCCATGACTGCCACGATGAGGAAAACATGGTGACACTGGGCTCATCGCGCAACGGCAATCCCATTCGCGTGAACCGCTGTGCTTACGAACACGATCTCAGGATTCTGACGGGTCGGATTACCCATCACTACTTCGCCGGGTTTACAGCGGGACGTAAATCGATCTTGCCGGGCGTAGCTGCCTTCGAAACCATCAAACGCAATCATGCGTTGGTCTTGTCCGGCGAAGGGGGACTGTCGCGTCATCACCTGGCCGACAACGGATGCCTGGAAGGCAACCCGGTGCACGAGGAGATGATGGAAGCCGCAAATTTGTTCCGTCCGGAATTCATTCTCAACACGATCCTGGATACTGATCACAATATCGTTTCCGTCGTGGCCGGCGGCCACGATGCCCACAGGCTGGGGTGCCGGCAGGTTGACGAGATGTTTACAGTAGTAGCAGACAGGCCGGCGGCGGCGGCCGTTGCGAGCTGCGGTGGAGCGCCATACGATTGTTCGTTCATGCAGTCCATCAAAACTCTCATGAATACCCACAAGTGTGTCTCCGATGACGGCGTGATGTTACTACTTGCGGATTGCCCCGAGGGAATTCTTCCCGGTTCCCTGGAAGATCTCGCCGCAAGTGTGCACGCCAAGTACGATCTCACGGGGCACAACACCTACTTGCTGCGCGAGATCCTGCAGAGAATTCGCGTGATCCTCGTATCGTCGTGTCCGCCCGAAGAAGTTCGCGCTCTGGGTTTCCAGCACGCGGCGAGTTGCGAAGAAGGACTCGAATTGCTTTACCAATTGGCCGGGACATCATCGCCTGAGTACTACCTGGTTCCGCATGGGAACGTCACGATCGTGCGCTTGGAGGATCGAACTGCCCATGCCGGATAAGGTCTTGCAGCACAAATGCGTCGACTGTCATGCCGTCTTCCCTCACGGCTTCACGCCCCGATGCCCCAGCTGCCGCGGCATGGTCGAAGTCTACTACGATCTTTCGCGTGCAGAGTTGTACGACAGTGACAACTCCCTCGAGCGTTTCTTCGACTTACTCCCGCTTCAGAACCGCGAGTCGTTGCTTTCCCTGGGCGAAGGCAATACGCCATGCCACCATGCGGTGGCGCTTGGAGAGGCGTTTGGCTTGGAGCAGGTCTACCTGAAGATCGAATCGAAGAATCCGACAGGGACGACCAAGGACCGCATGGCTGCCGTGGTCCTTTCGCTCTTCAACGAGCTGGGGATTCGCGAATTCATTACCTCCTCCACGGGCAACAGTTCCAATGCACTGGCCCACGCGATCAGCGTCCATCCCCAATTCCATATGCACTTATTTATGGGTGAAGCATTTGCCCACCTGTTTCGCTACGACGGTGAGGGAATAGAGTTTCACGTCATGAGCAAAAAGGATTTTACGGAAGCCTTTAATCACGCGCGCGATCTTGCCCACGAACGTGGCATCCCATTCGAAGCAGGTTTCTTCAACCCCGCCCGGCGGGAAGGGCTTAAGCTTGCTTATTTCGAATCAGTGGATCAAATTCCTCGCCCCATCGACTGGTATTTCCAGGCCATATCGAGCGCCATGGGCGTGCAGGGCACCGCGAAGGGCGCGGCGGAATTGAAGGCCATGGGACGGATCCCGCATGTCCCGCGCATGGTCGGCGTACAACAGGAGTCTTGCTGTCCCATGGTTAAAGCATTCGAAGAAGATTCGCCTACCATTCAGCCGCACCACATTTTCGAGAAGCCGGACGGGCTGGCCAAAGCCATTCTTCGGGGCAACCCGACTGGCTGCTACCCCTATGTGTATCGCATGTTGCGCGAAACAAACGGACTGGCGATCAGCGTCAGCGAAAGCGAGATTCGCGATGCGTGCGACCGTGTCCTCGAGCTCGAAGGCGTGACCTGCGGTTACGCCGCCGCCGCGACCGTGGCAGCGCTCGAGAAACTGGCCGAGCGCGGCGCGGTACAAACTCAAGACGTACTCTTGCTAAATCTGACCGGGTAAATAAATGGATCGAGTCGAACAGATCGTGCGCACTTTCCTGGGCGAATATGTCCTCGAACCCGTGCAAGTCGATGAACTGGATCGCAAGGCGCACCTGATCAAGCTTGGCATCATCAACTCGTTGACCTTGACCCGTTTGGTCGCATACCTGGAACGCGAGATGAAGACAGAAATCGACCCTTCCGAGTTCGAGATCGAGCATTTCGAGACGATCGAGGCGATTTGCAACTTCATGAACAACAAGCTATCCAAATGATAGCGCGTTTTTCAGCTCAAGCGTGTTTGGCCCGTTCCCGTTTCACCATGAGGCGCACGCAATGATTTTGGCGGAGAACGAATTACTTTATGTGTGGAATCGCAGGCATATTTAACTTCGACGCGTCCGAGCACGTGGACGGTGCGGTGATTGAGCGGATGAACTCCGTTCAATTTTACCGCGGTCCCGACGAAGGCGGCATGCACCTCGACGGGTCGGTGGGGTTGGGCAACCGTCGACTGGCAATCGTTGACCGCGCACATGGTCACCAGCCGATGTCGAACCTGGAGAGAACGCATTGGATCACGTACAACGGCGAGATCTACAATCACAAGGCATTGCGCGTTGATTTGGAAGCCCGCGGATATACCTTCCGCACTGCTTCCGACACGGAGGTCGTGCTGCGGTGCTACGAAGCGTTCGGGACCGCCTGCGTGGAGCGTTTCCAAGGCCAGTTTGCGTTCGCGATCTGGGATGGCCCGTCCCGTAAACTTTTCCTGGCTCGCGACCACCTGGGAATCGCACCGCTTCACTACACGCGCACCAAGGACAGCTTCGTGTTTGCTTCCGAGGCCAAGGCGCTGATGGTGCATCCCCAGGTTGCTGCGGATATCGATCCGGAAGCCGTGGCCGAGATCCTGCTCTGCAGCACGCTCTTCGCAGGGCGCACCATGTTTCGCGACATCCACCAACTGCCCCCCGGTCATCGACTCGTGGTGACGCAGGAAAGCATCCGGGAGGAAACTTACTGGGACATCCCGCTGACTCCCAACGCAGAAGAGTCCAACTTTACCGAAGATGATTACGCGGAGCGCTTGCTGCCCATGCTCGAGGATGCGCTGCGTTCGCGGTTGGCGGACGAAGTTCCATGGGGCCTGATGCTCAGCGGCGGCACGGACTCCAGCACGCTGCTCGCCATCGCCGGCCAGTTCGGTCCTGACCCCGTTACAACCTTCACCATCGACTACCCCAATCGTTGGAAAGGTGCCAACATGGACGCTCACTTCGCCGCCATGATGGCCGAGCGCGCCGGGTCCCGGCATTTCAGTTACATGATCGAGCCCGAGGATTACTTCGAGTCCCTGCGCCAGGTGACCTGGCACGCCGAGCGGCCTTTTAACAAGGGCGCGCTCACGATGTACATGCTTTACCAACGAATACAGGAACAGGCCACGGTGTGCATCACCGGCGAAGGCGCCGACGAATTGTTCGCGGGGTATGTGGGCTCGCGCGGGCTCGGTCTTGACGATGCCCTCCTCGGTGGCGAAATGGAACAGATTCCCTGGGCCGCTTACTGGAAGGACACCTGTCGTCTTTTTTCAGATGATTTCGTCGATTCCGTCCAGCCCGAAGCGCTTTTCCGCCAACGCTTCCGCGATGCCCTGGCTCCCATAACTAACCGCAAGGATTCGCTCAACGCTGCGTTGTATCTCTACACAAAATACTTCCTGCTCGAGTTGCTCGAGCTGCACGACCGGACATCCCTCGCATTCGGGGTTGAAGCCAGGTTGCCGTTCATCGATCATCGCTATGTTGAACTGTTGTCCCCGATGCCTTCGAAATTCAAATACCGCGACGGAAGCACCAAGCACATTTTCAAACGCGTGCTACGCGACATCATCCCCGACGAAATCCTCGACCGACCCAAGACACCAATGCCCATTCCACGAGACCCCGCCACGGTGGACCGGCAGCTCCGCTTAGCCCGCGAATTGTTGTCGGCAGAGGGGGCGATGAGTGCAGCCTATCTCGATCCGAAGCGCGTCGAGCTTTTCCTTGATCGACGCGATATGTTCGCGTCCACCGACACGCTGACGCTATGGAAAGTGTCGATGTACCTGATCACTTTGGAAATACTTTGCAGGGAATTTCATGACCGGACAATTTCCACGCCCGCGGCTTGAGCCGGCGCCATCGACTGCGCCCCTTCCCGACGTGTGCCGCGAGGCCATGACCGGCGCGCAATGGGACGGTATTCCCACCCTGCGCGAGGCGGCCTTTCTCGCCGGCAGCGTGGTCGGCATTGGCCTCATCGTTCCCTTTGCTGCCCAACTCGCACATGCCGCCGTTGTGGTCCTGGCGTTTCTTCTCTCCGAGCTGAGACTGCGCCGCCGCTACCGCGTCGTCGCTGTACTCGCCCTCATGGCTGCGTACATATATGTTGAGCGCACCCTGCCGCGGCCGGAGGCGACCTACATTCTCTGGTCGGGGCGCGCTCTCCGCGCTTTTCTGGTGCTGCGTTGCATCGACTACGTCCTGGCCAAGCCGCGAAAGCACCTCTCCGCGGTACGCCGGCACCGCGTCCTCCAGTACGCGCTCTACGTGACATATCTCCCGGCCGTGTTCAGTGGACCGGTGGTAACCTTTAACGAGTTTTACCGGTCCTACTATCCGGGGAGCGCCTTCCATCGCAGGCCCCTACCTTATAACTGCGCCAAGGTGGTCTGGGGCGGACTCAAATTTTATATGCTGGCGCCTTTCCTCGCCCGCGGCGAAGGTTTCCTGTATGGGCTATCCGTCGGTACTGGACCGGATATCGGGCTCCAGGCGCCCGGCCTTTTCATGTGGCTCCACATCCTGGCCGCACTGCTGCATCTCTACGTCATGTTTTCGGGCTTCACGGACATGGCCATCGGCGTATCACGTCTACTCGGCTTCCAGCTTTACGAGAACTTCAACTATCCCCTGCTGGCATCCACTCCCTTGCACTACTGGAAGACATGGCACGTTTCGGCGTATCACTGGCTGATGACACATGTGTTCTATCCAACTTGGAACCACAGACAGGTCACGCTAAAAATTCTGACCGCCTTCATGGCCAGCGCATTGTGGCACTTTTCCGTTTCGACCCGACCTGGATGGGACGCCGCCGTGCACCTGACGTGCTCGGCCATCCTCTTTGGCGGCGCTGTTGCTATCATCGCGCGGTTCAGCCCGGGAGGCTTTTCCGCGACGCTTCCCGTCAAAGGTCACGGCGGCAAATTGTGGCAGCGCATCGCGGCCAACGCCGGCACGATCGTCTTCATCGCGCTGATTCACCAGATTTTTCGCGCCGGGCTGGCCGGGAAGCCCATCGGAGAAACGTTGGAAATGCTTCACACCTTATTCATAGAGCTGTTTACTGTCAGCATCGGCTAATCCATGAAAAACGGAAGACGACATAGCGAACGCCTCGATGCCTGGCCGTTGTCGATTCATCTCACGATTGCCTTCGCGATTACCGTCTCGCTTGCCGGCGGGTGCTCCCGCCAGTTGGAAACGCCTGAGTTGCCCGGTCCGTTTCGTGATCGGGCGCGCCTCATCGACGCCAAACAAGCCGGGATTGGCAGGCTCGTGCCCAACGTCGAGGTTGTGGACATCAAGGGTCGAACCACACGCCTCGCCGATCGCCTGGGGTCCAACGGACTCCTGATCGCCATGATGGACACGGAGTGCCCGGTTTCGCGGAAATACGCGCCCCGTCTAGCGACCATGGAGCGTCCCTTCGCGCAACAAGGAATCCCAATGCTGTACCTGAACTGCAGCAGCTACAATACGCCGCAAAGCATCGTGGCAGCCGTGCGCACGCACGGCCTCACCGGCGACTACGTTCACGCCACCAACGCTGCACTCGCCCGCGCGCTGCAACCCAGCACGACCGCTGAAGTATTCCTGCTCGATTCAGCACGTACGCTGGTCTACCGCGGCGCCGTGGACGACCAGCACGGTATCGGGTTTACGAAACCGGCTCCCGAACACCTGTTTCTCCGGGATGCAATTGAGGCACTGCTCGCCAACCGTCCCCTGTCGGTGGCGGCAACCGCCGCACCCGGTTGCGTTCTAAAAAATCAGCAAACACTTGCCGGCAATGTGTTTTCTTCCCCCACCTACTACAATGAGATCAGCCGCTTGATCATGAAGCGCTGCCACATCTGTCACTACCCCGGAGGCGAGGCCCCTTTTGCACTCGAATCCTACGAGCAGGTGGCTGGGCGGTTGCCCATGGTCCGCTATGTCCTCGAAAACCGCATCATGCCGCCCTGGTTCGCGTCTCCCGACTCGGGTCCGTGGCGGGACGACCGTTCGCTCACCGAGGACGAGCGCAACATGCTGCTTAGTTGGATTGATGCAGGAGCCCCGGACGGTGACCCCCGTGATGCACCGATCGTTCCGCTGCGACCAAGAGAATGGCGGATCGGCACTCCGGATGTTGAATACGCGCTCTCCGAGCCCCAGGCGATTCCGGCCGAAGGGGTCCTGCCCTACGTGTTCGAGTTTATTTCAACCGACTTCAAGCGCGACATGTGGATCCAGGCTATGCAGATCAGGCCGACCGCACCGGAGAGCGTGCACCATGTCCTGATCTTCCTGGATGATGGGGAGAACCCCTCGTTTACTCTGCGCGGTGCCATCGACACCACGTCGCTGGGGCGCAGTCGTTTGCCGCGCGCGCTGGACAGCTACCTCACGGCGTTTGCGCAGGGACAGAACCATATTGAATTTCCCGAGGGGACAGCCAAACGACTTCCCAAGGGCGCAACCCTCGTATTCCAGATCCACTACGTGGCCAACGGGACTGCCACCAACGATCAGACCCGGCTGGGTATCGCATTCGCGGATGGGCCGCCCGATGTGCGAGTGGAGACTTCGGCCGCTGCGACCCGCGACTTTGTGATCCCCGCCGGTGCCGACAACTATGCGGTCCACGCGGTCCACAAGCTTAAGCAAAGCGTCCACTTGCTCGCCTTTTTTCCACACATGCACTACCGCGGCAAGGCGTTCTCATACAACATCGATTTCCCAGGTGGGCACTCCACGAACATACTCATGGTGCCCCGATACGATTTCTATTGGCAGCCCCGATACGAACTTCAGACGCCGCTGTTCTGCCCCCGCGGAACGCGTATCGATGTCACCGGCTGGTTCGACAACAGCACCAACAACCCCGCCGTACCGAACCCTCACCGTGAGGTCAGGTTTGGATTACAATCCACGAACGAGATGATGATCGGCTACTTCGATTGGCTGACCAAAGCGGAATAAGAGCTATCCCAGAACCCCTCGCTGAATCTATCGGCGAGGCGGTACTCGCCTCCCACACCTCTGTTTCCTGAAAAAAACCCTGTGGGAGGCCAGTACCGCCTGGCCGATTTGCGGTTTTGGGACAGCTTCTCCAGACTTCACTGCATCAAGACACGTCGCGACGAATAACTTTTCCCACGGCATTCTCGGGAAGCGAGTCGCACGCTTCAATCGCGCTTGGACACTGGACAGCCGACAAGCGCCTGGCGATGAATTTCTCCAGTTCGACGAGCTCGAGCCGCCGGTTCGCCCTGGGCACGACATAGGCCTTCACCGCCTCGCCCAACTGTCGGTCGGGAACACCGCACACGAAGCAGCGTGCCACATCGGGGTGCTGCAGCAGCACCGCTTCGACCTCGCGCGGGTACACGTTTTCGCCGCCGGACTTGATGATTTCTTTTCGTCGACCCTTCAGCAGCAAGTAGCCATCCGAGTCCAGCGCGCCGAGATCCCCGGTTCGGATCCCCGCGTCCGTAAACGATGTCTGTGTCGATGCCTTGTCACCGAAGTATCCTGTTGCGGCGTGGGGTGCCGACACGAGAATCTCACCTGTATCGTCGATCGCGACGTCGACTTCGCGAATGGGGCGCCCCACAGCATCTTCCCTCCCGGCAAGGCCGTCGGCGGTCATGACTGCCACGAGCCCCATTTCCGAAAGACCGTACGTCAGGTACACCTGCGCCCGGGGGAACGTGGCCTGCAACCGTTGTAAAAGGGATGTCGTTACGCGCCCCGCCCCAATTCTTATGTAGCGTAGCGAATTCTGCGTGTAACGCTCCAGGTTACCGCGTTCGAGGATGGACTCGCAGATCGAGGGCACCGCGCACAGTCCCGTTGCCCGGGCGCCGTGCATCGCCGCCAACGCGGTGTTGGGCGACACGAGTCCATCCTCGAGGATTACCGTGGCCCTCGCCAGCACATGCGCAAGCATAGCGATCTTGTTCATGCCGAAGTAAAGCGGAAGCACCAGGCAGGTGCGGTCGTCGGCCTGCAAACCGAAGTACTCGATGTACAGCTCCGCGTTGCGCCACATGTTCACGTGGGGCAACACGACCCCCTTTGGGCTGCCTGTCGTACCGGACGTGAGTATAATGCCGCAGGTTGAAGAAGGGTTCGCGATGTGCGCGAGCCCGTCCCCAGCCGCATCGACCGGTTTGTCCACAACGTCGACGGTCAGTTCCCTGCCGATCACGGTTAGACGCACGCCACACGCCGCGAGAAGTTCGCGCACCTTCTCCTCATCTGTCCCGGGGTGGGCTTCCACCACCACGGCACCGACCCGCCAGGCCGCGAAGAGCAGCGCGATCAAATCCGGGGAGTTGCCAAGCGCCGTACCCACCCGGTCGTCCTGGGCGACGCCGGCTTCGCGCAATCGCGTTGCCCACGTCAGCGCCCGCTCGCGCAGTTCGCGGTAGGTGATCGACGTATCGCCGAAGAGCAAGGCCGTTTTGTCCGCAGCCTCGGCGGCGGCACTCTCCAGTAGTTCCCACAGGTTGTGGCTCATAAGCCCGCTCCAAACACGTGAAACCAGCGCTCCAGGTAGTAGAGTCGGAACAATGCATAGTGGTGTTGCGACACGATCCCCATCGTCTGCGCATTGACCGCCTCGAGCAAGGCATGCAGACGGCGCCGGTCCACAACCTCGCCGATGCGAAGAGAAGGCGAGCGCAGCGTATCAACCATATGGTCGACCAGGCGCGACGTGTCGATCGGCGGGGGCATGGGGCTTTTCTTGCGCGCCACGATTTCGTCCGGTAGTTCAGACACGTGCTCACGCGCCATGCGCTTCAGCAGAGCCTTCTCGGTCCAGCCGGGCGCCCGCACGTTGCGCGGCAGGCCGGCCGACCATTCAGCTAATCGATAGTCAAGGAACGGCACCCTGATCTCAACCGAGGCAGCCATGCCGTGCCGGTCCTCCAGCTCCAGCATCTCGTGTAAGTGAGTCTTTAGCAGCAGGTACGTCACCTTGCCGAGGAAGTCGGTCGCATCGGCGGCGGCTGTCAGCGTATCGAAGCGACCTTGCAGGGCCTCCATACCACCCGCGACCTCGCGAAACCCGGGATTGAGCATGTCCTCCAGCATGTCAACGGCCGTCACCGGGTAAGCGGCCTGGTCCGGGCTTGTCCTCCACACCCATGGAAAGAAACGAGTTCGTTCAGGATCCTTGAATTGCCACCAGTAGTAATATCCGCCGAACAGCTCGTCCGAGCCCTGGCCTGACAGCAGCACCTTGCGGGAGCCGGAAACGCGGCGAGCCAGGTGACGATGCCCATACTCGGATAGCGTGAGCAGGGGCTTCTCGCGGTGCCAGATCATACGGTCGATATCCGGACAGAGGTCGTCGAGCGAAAGTACGGCTGCGTGGTGGTCCGTCCCCAGGCGCTGAGCCGCCAGGTCGGCATACCCCATGTCATCTCCCGTCACTTCACCGACGATGCGGTTCGGTGATTGTCGGAATACCTCCGTGTTGTGCGCATACCCGATCGTAAAGGTCTTGAGCGAGGGCGTGTGTCGGGCCGCCAGGGCGGCCACCAGGCTTGAATCAAGTCCACCGCTGAGGCAGGACGCCACTGGTACGTCGGCCGCGAGTTCAACCGTCACGGCGTCGTCCAAACGATGATAAAGCTCTCGCGAGCAGACTTCCGGCTCGGCATCATTACGCGCCGCAAACGAAAAGTCCCAGTAGGCTTTGGTACTCACCCCTGATGCATCTGCCACCAGGTAATGCCCTGGCTCAAGAACATCCACGTCGCGAAACATGCTGCGCGCGTTCACAGGAAAACCGCACATCAGGTACTCGTGAAAAGCCGCAGCATTGCACGTCGGTGAGAAGTCTCGTTGCCGAAGGAATGCCTTTATCTCGGAAGCGAAGCTGAAGCGATTTGACTGGAAGCGATGGAACAAAGGTTTTACGCCTAGCCGGTCGCGGGCCAGGAATAATCGCCGCCTGGGACGGTCCCATATGGCGAGCGCGAAGATGCCGCGCAACCGGCCCAGGCATTCATCGCCAAACTCACGGTAGGCATTGAGAACGACCTCGGTATCCGATTGGGTTGAGAAACGCTGTCCCCGCGAGACGAGCTCTTTGCGCAGCTCGCGATGGTTGTAGATCTCCCCGTTGAAGACGATGCAGTGCTCCCCGTCGGCCGAGTGAATCGGCTGATTGCCGCCGGCGGGGTCTATAATGGCGAGGCGGCGGGCGGCCAGTCCGATGCCGTCCTCAATGGATATGCCGTCTTGGTCGGGGCCGCGATGCGCGATCGCTTCGCTCATCGCAGCCAGTTCCTCACCGTCGATGTCGCCGCCGTTGACTTGAAAGATCCCGGCTATTCCGCACATGCCAACCGCTTCCCGCGCCCGTTGGCGCCGGCGCGCGTCATGACTCTTCGTCCTTTCGGGCGTAGGCCCTGCAGGTGTCGCGAATCGGGAGCCGATACTTCTCAAGCACCTCGATTTTCCTCGCGGCCGGGAGTCGGCGCGAGCGACCGTCCTCGCCCTGAGCTTCGATTGCCAGTAGTCCCTGCACCGCCGCGTTACAGGCGTCGGCGAGCAACTGAGTGATGTGCGAGCACCCTTCCGCGCCCCCGATCACACGCTGGAGCCTCAAGTGCAGTCCTGTCTCGATCTTCATGCCCACGCAGGCCTGTGCACGCTTCAGGCTCTCTGGACACACGGGGTAGGGCGTCCTGTCCATGCGCGGGCGTACAGCGCGAAGCACAAGGGCAGGGTATTCGATGACTACCTCTACGCCCATATCGTGGTAGGCATCGAGCATGTCAACGCGCACCACGAACAAGCCCGCCTTTTCCTGCCAGTCGACGCTAAACGTCTTCGTCCGGTTGAATAGTTCCATCACGCATCCCATCGTTGCGCGCAAGCATTTCGCTCACGCGACCGCGGTCAACCTTACCAAGGTCTGTGCGGGGCAGCGAATCGGAAAACGCAATCGAGCGGGGCAGCTTATAGGCATCCAGGTGCTCCGCGCAGTGTCGCAGCAGGGTCGTAACATCAACTTCACGGCCCTTTGCGCGTACAACCGTGGCTCGCGGCACCTGGCCCAGGCGACCCTCCGGATCCGGACATCCCACCACGGTCGCCGACGCGACTCCGGGGTGGGATGTCAGCACACCCTCAACCTCTTCCGGGCTCAGCTTTTCGCCGCCACAATTAATAATCTCATCGGTGCGTCCATGGATGTAGACGAACCCGTCCTTGTCGACCCTCCCATAGTCGGGCGTCACCAGCCATCCATCGTTACGCAAAACGCGCCGGGTGGTTTCCGCGTTGCGCCAATAGCCCGTCATTGCCATCGCGGTGCGAATCAGTATTCGTCCCGGCCCATCCGGAGCGTCACCTTCTTCATGTTCGATGCGCAGTTCGACCCCGGGATAGGGTCGCCCCACCGAACCGAACCGGTCATCCGGCCGCGTGACGTCGCGATAGCACACCCGACTGGCCTCTGTCAGGCCATACGTCAGCACAACCCGTGTGGCGGGTAGCAGTCGAGCAAGCGTCTGCAACAGGGAGCTCGGGCTTGGCGCAGTGCCCAATGTGATGCAGCTCAGCGCGCCCGAACATGCCGCAAGCAAGTCTCCGTATCGATCCGCGAAGACAAGCATCGCACTGGGCACTGCCGAGAGGTGTGTTACGCCCTCGTCCGCGATAGACTTCAGCACGGAACCGGCAAACACAAGATCCTGGAAGATGATCAGCGTTGCACCGGCACGCATGGAGCTGTCCACGTCACGTAGTCCATACAAGTGGTACAAAGGCGACACCAACCCGATCTTGCTTGTTGAAGAAAGATCCTGCATTTCGACGCCGGTCTTCGCAACAGCTTCCAATGCCGAAGCACTGAGCATGACGCCCTTGGGTCGTCCCGTGGTCCCGCTCGTAAACAGGATCATGTCGATTGCGTGGGCGACCGATTCAGCGTCTGGGTCCATGTGCCTCTGGGTGCCGGGGCAAACGCGTATACGCACCTGACCCACGTGCACGCGTTGACCAGCGTCACCGTGACTGTCCGTGTCCGCGCTTGCCTTGTCGTCAACCAGGAGCGCGCAGGCTCCGGCCTCGTCGAGCACCGCCGTAACGGCTGACGCCGGCAGCGCGGGATTGACCGGA
>Ga0310125_10000938_pt1 | contig 14302 bp, 16 predicted proteins | sample CB11b_Tmax_Bot8__FD_203508 | JGI IMG/M metagenome (GOLD analysis project Ga0310125, IMG submission 203508) | Marine microbial communities from Western Arctic Ocean, Canada - CB11b_Tmax_Bot8 | ecosystem: Environmental > Aquatic > Marine > Oceanic | place: Canada: Western Arctic Ocean | collected... | reverse complement strand
ACTATCCACCACTCACTAGGCAGGGGAATGTATAACACAGTGGTTCCCACAAATATTAATATCCCGAACATGATTACTCTTTTGGGCCCAGATTTTAAAATCCATTTACCCGCCATAGGTCGGAAAATTACCCCGGCCAACCCAAAAGTTGCAATAATGACCCCTATCTCCCATTCCTTTCCTCCAAGTTTGTGTATAAACCCTGGAACCACCATAAAAAGAGAGAAAAAACCAGCGAGAAGTAGGTGGGCCACCAGAAGATTTATAACAAAATCTCTCGACCATAAAGATTCTGAAGATTCTGAAGCCATATTAGAAATCCTTCCATTAATGAATTCAACCAAACCGAAATTATTACAGAATTACATTGCATGAAACGATTGACGTGAATATGCCGCAATGTTACCTTCTGAAGTATTCCAGCCCGGATATTGTAACCCTTTCTTAGTGACTCAAAATAGCCCAGTCTGTTAATAAACCGAATATTCCTTGTGAAATAAATTCAGACCAAACGCCATCAAAAAAAAGAATGTTCTCAAACATACTAGATGCCCTCTCGTATAGGGACTTCAGATGGCTATGGATAGGCTCATTTGTATCTTTCATGGCAATGAATATGCAAATGATTACAAGAAGTTGGCTCATATTGAGGGTGACAGACGATTCCCCTTTGGCACTCACACTTGTTACTTTGACCTTTGCTTTACCGATGACGGTTGTGGCCCCTTTTGCTGGAGCTTTAGCAGATCGATTTTCCAGAAAAAAATTAATTGTTTTTAGCCAAATTGGCAGCGGAATACTTACATTAATTCTTGGAACCCTCGATTTGATTGGTATTGTCACTTTTTGGCATATTATGGTGATTGGGATTTTCAATGGTTCATTAATGTCCATAAACATGCCAAGCCGCCAAGCAATAATTTCTGACATAGTTCCCGACTCAAAATTAATGAATGCTATCTCTCTTAGCAACTCCAGTATGAACTTAACCAGAGTCGCTGGCCCTGCGCTAGCAGGGTTTTTAATTTTATTATTTGATACGGCCGGGGTATTTTTTGTTATTTCTATTATTTATGCTTTCGCTGCTGTCACTATTGGAATGGTCCACTATGCACCTAACAGAGTGGCAAAAACTGGTAAAAATGTTGGAAGGGATGTGGGAGATGGAATACGTTACGCTTTTGCCAACCCGGTTCTGAGAGGACTATTCATTATGTCTTTCATACCAGTACTTTTTGGCTTTTCCTATATGGTTTTGGTTCCAGCATGGGCAAGAGAAGCATTGGCTATCGAATCTGATGGGTTGGGAGTTCTACTAATGCTAATGGGCATTGGGGCGACAATCGGAACACTTCTACTTTCAGTGATGGGTAATATTCCAAGAAGAGGGATGGTTATGCTCGGTGCCTCCCTAGCTTGGGGTGTGGCTTTGGCAGTATTTGCTCAAGTCACCTCATTCTCTATAGCAGTTCCATTCCTCATATTTATCGGTTTCACTAGTTCAATGTACATGTCCCTAAACATGACTATGGTGCAACTCAAAGCTGACCCGGAGATGAGGGGGCGTACTATGAGCATAGCCATGATGACCTTCGGTATGATGCCTTTAAGTGCTGTTCCGTTTGGTACTTTAGCTGAAAAAATAGGAACTGCCGATTCTTTGACAATAAGCGGGATTTTACTTGCTGTGTTCACCGTCGGGTTTGCTATAGTCAACAAGACTTTCAGAAAAATGGATTGACTGAATGGGAAGTTACTTTTGCTTTTCTGCTCTCCCCCTAAATCATAATGATTATCTAAACGCAGGTATAATGCGGCTTCATGAGCGGTTACAACACTTTAACAACCACCCAATGCCGTTGGACACTAGAGCGAAGCGCAATGCCTAGTCCGTCTCGTTGGTTGGGATGTAAAAGTAGTCGGCATGGTAGAGACATTGATTAGCTCTGACCATGAGATAGATTTCGGACCCGTACATGAAATACATGCGTGCTTTTTAAATGACAAAAAGACATAGTAACTTTCAGTAAGAATTTATAGGTTAGGATTATGAGTGACCCAACCCAAAAAGGTAAAATTCAATCAGTACTGGGCCTAATAGATCCAGCGGACCTTGGTTTAACAATGACTCATGAACATCTACTTATAGATTTCTCTGTCATGTTCAACCCTTCCCCAGATGTAACAACGCAAAGATTGGCACATACACCGGTTTCCATGGAAAATCTGGGGTGGATAAGACAATATTGCTACAGCAATCTCGACAATCTTTTGGTACTTGATGAGGACACAGCCATAGAAGAGGCCACGCTATATCAAAGGCATGGAGGTGGGGCAATCGTTGATGCAACCACCGTCGGAATAGGAAGAGATCCCCTGGCACTTGCAAGAATATCTCGAGGGGCCGGTCTCCATGTGGTGATGGGAGCGGGGTATTATGTCGATGCAGCTCAACCTGACAGAATTAATGAAATGGATGAAAATGATATTTATCAAGAAATAGTCCGGGATATTCAAATAGGGGTAGGCAGCACAGGAATTAAGGCCGGAATTATTGGCGAAATTGGCTGTACATGGCCCTTAAGGGCAAATGAGTTAAAAGTTCTGAAAGCATCTGCTCGAGCTCAATCAGAGACCGGAGCCTCCATCCTGATACATCCGGGCAGGGACGAAAACGCTCCAATTGAAATCCTCAACATACTCATCGACTCCGGAGCCGACATTTCCAGAGTGATTATGGGACATTTAGACCGGACAGTAGATACAACAGAAATGCTGGAAAAAATAGCCGATACTGGGTGTGTTCTGGAATGGGATCTCTTCGGAAACGAAGTGTCTTTTTACCAGCCTTCTGACTTTGATATGCCCAGTGATGCTCAGCGCCTCAATTTCATTAGACACATGATAGACAATGGTTTGGGTGACCGAATTGTCATATCCCATGACATTTGTACTAAACACCGACTTGTGAAATATGGCGGCCATGGTTACGGTTACATACCAGAGCACATAATTCCAAGGATGCGAAACAGGAATTTCGACGAATCTGAAATAGAAGCAATAACAAAAAATACGCCAGCGAGGCTACTTGCGATCGTATAAGAATTAGACTAAAACACCAAATCCTGATTTAGTGCATATTTCTATTCGATTACCTTCGGGGTCATTCAAGAAAAAAACTCTTTGCCCATCATTCCTGGTTGTGATGTCAGTGGTCTCAATTCCTTTCTGCTGAACTACTTTAGCAGCTGCATCTATGTCTTCGACTTCGAAAGCACCATGATGTGACGGGGTCGAGGGCCCCTCAGGAGTTTCAACAATGTGTATCATCGCTCCACTCGGTAATTGGAGCCAAATTATGTGTTCAGCATCAACCTGTTTAGGTATTTGTTTCACTCCAAGTACGTCTACCCAAAATTTTGTTGCCTTCTCTTTATCAACTACGTTGTATGTCACATGATTGACCGCCTTCAGTCTGACATGATCTTCTGTTAGGCTCATTTGGACCCCCTCTGATATTATGCTCTGTGCCGATATGTCCTACATAGAATTGAACAATAGTAGCAACGATAAAAAAAGTCCAACTAGGAGAACCCAATGGGAACGATAGAAGACAGAATTAAGGAATTGGGAATCGAATTACCAGATTCGCCAGCCCCTATGGCAAATTATGTGCCGGTGGTGAGAACAGGTAATTTAATATACCTCTCAGGGGTAGGACCCACCCCCAAACTGGACGGAAGTCCCTATATAGGAAAACTCGGCGGAACCCTTGGTGTGGAGGAAGGCTATGATCTCGCTAGGTTGACGGCAATAAACTTGGTTGCCAGATTAAAGGGGTACTTAGGAGAACTAGATAGAGTTAACCAGATTGTCAAACTACTCTCAATGGTTAATTCAGTACCAGACTTCACGGAGCCTCCAGCTGTGACAAACGGTTGTTCCGATTTACTGGTAGAAATTTTTGGTGACAAAGGGCGTCATGCCAGATCAGCAGTTGGAGTAGCAACCTTACCTGGCGGTATGCCAATCGAAATAGAAATGATTGCAGAAATATCAGATTAACGAGTCTAAACCAAAAAACTTATGAATAATATTCTCTTGGTTGGAGGTGGGGAATTTCAGGAAGAATGCCTCGCTATGGATTCTTATTTGGTGGAGTCCTTAAATAAAAAACATCCACTTGTCGCGATAATTCCTACGGCCGCCGCAAACCAACAACCTGAAAAGGCTGCAGACAATGGGGTTCGATATTTTGATTCTCTGGGAGCAAATGCGAACCCAATCCTGATTTTAAACAGAGCCCATGCAGAAGATGAAACCTACTTCAGTAACATACGTGAAGTCGACCTCATATATTTAACAGGAGGAGACCCAAAACACCTGTTAAAAACTTTATGCCAAACACCATTCATGGCCTCTATTACAGAAGCCGTATCGAAAGGGGCAACTCTAGCAGGTTCGAGTGCAGGAGCAATGGTATTAGGTAGCAAAATGAGATACCGAAGTTGGATGCCAGCCATCGGCCTTATTTCAAATACTGCTGTCCTACCTCACCATGAAAATAGTGTCCCCGAAACAGTTTCATCTGAAAATAAATCCGAGTTACAGTCAGGAATGGAGATTATTGGTATTGACTCCGCTACTGGCGTTTTTCTGGGAGACAACGGAGTCAAAATCAAAGGAAAAGGAAAAGCCGTATTTTACAGTAGAAGCACTTTCAAGATAATAGAATCAGCTTCTTAAACTAGTAATTAGGCATCCAAATTTATTTTCATTCCGTCATTTACCAGGGCATCAACTGTATTTCCGTCGACGAGATGTTCTTTAACGATTGTTTCTACGTCATCCGGGTTTGCAATGTACCATGTGCCTTCATTTTCAGGCCCATAGACAATCATACTGCATTGATCAGTTTCACATTTCCTATGTTGACTCGTGCAACCCGTACTAGAAACATATACGCTTTTTCTGAGTCCGTACTTCGACAACATTTCTACAACTTTTCGTTTTACCTCCGCGCCACCCTTATTTCCGCAATGAATTCCATCTTCTCTTTCAACATCACAAACCAGGACATGATTCTTAAATTCAGGCATAGTGCTTCTCCTCGTAACCGTAAGTTCTAGCGAAAAGATTCTATCAGCCTTATATTCCTGTCACAAATTACCGAAAGATTAAATACATGTTAATGTTGTCAAATACTAGATTAGGGATTTTGATATGTGCGCAAATAAAAATACAGGAAGGCTATCTGGGAAAGTAGCCCTTATAACAGGCGCTAAGTCTGGAATTGGGGAGGCATGCGTAAAAAGATTCGTAGAAGAGGGAGCCAGCATTGTAGCGGCAGATATATCGGTTCCAGATACCTACATTGGGGACACTAGCAGCATTTTGCAAATTTCAGGCGATGTTACCAAATCAGGTGATGCTGCTGAAATGGTAAATAAAGCTAAGCAAGCATATGGAAAACTCGATATCTTAGTTAACAGTGCCGGAATAAGTAGCCGAAACGCTTTTGAAGAAGATGCAGACCCTGAGGCAATATGGGACAGGGTGATAGAGGTAAATTTAAAAGGTACCTATTTGGTCTCTAGGCATGCAGTACCAGAAATGGAACTGAACGGAAGTGGATCAATAATCAACTTGGCTTCCATAAACGGATTGGTAGGATATCCAGTTGGTATCGGGGGTGGGTTTAATGCATATCCTCCTTCAAAAGGTGGTGTCATCCAATTCACGAAAACTTTGGCAAACGATATGGCATCCAAAAATGTGCGAGTCAACTGTTTGTGCCCAGGATATGTGGAGACTAACCTAACTGAATCTTTAACTAACAATGAGTCTACCTATCAACAATTAAAGAATTTACACCCCATGGGACGTTTAGGACGACCAGAAGAAATAGCTAACGCAGCTTTATTTCTTGCTTCTGATGAAGCATCCTTCATTACTGGTTCTTCGTTAGTTATAGACGGTGGGTATACTTCTCAGTAAATACTGTCATCGAACTGTCTTAAAGACCCTAACCCTACTTTTATATATTTCATCGCCTAACGACCTTAAAGCCTTGCTGTTTGGTTCATCTATATTTATTAATCTAGACATAACCTTCCCATCAAATTTTTCAATAAATCCACACCTTTTCTTGAATCCGTTTACCGTGTGTTTCTCACCGCCCAGAAACAGGTAATCAATGTCGTTCATCCTCGGTTCAAATATACGTTGAGACACTTCACAGACCTTGTCATATAGTTCTCGGATCAATCTTTCTCTGCTTCTCTCAAATCTTCTTTGTGAGGATCCTCCCGCCTTATGACGATTTTTCATCTGACGACCTTCTGTCTTCGTCTCTATTAATTCCTGACCATCCATTAGTACAACCGCATATCTTCCTAGTCTGACTAGGACCACTGCAACCGTTTTAGGTACATCAAATATGTCTTCCAAAAGTAGTGTGTCTTGATCTTGCATGATTGCATCCATTGAAAAAGGTAAAGGGGGTTCAATGACGGTTAATTCTTCATCGCGTCTGAACAGAACCATCCCCGTGTCATTAGATCCTACTTCGTTTATAACGGCCTCTATAACGGGCCCTGCGATTTGGGGGGTGACGGATTTACTCTCTTTAAAGTTAGCCGCAAGATAGACCGTACGGTCTGTGTAGGTATTTTCAGCCAACTCATTCAGGTGTTTAAAAACCGCTTCTTTTGAAAGCCACTTATCGCTTATTTGGACGATTTGCATTGCAAGATCCCATGTATTTTATCTATATTATTCGGCGCCAGTAATATCGTCGTACTTCTCCTCACATATATCCATCACACCTTGGAAATCTTCATTCAAAATATATCCTTCCTCAATTAATTTTTGAGTGGCTTCTTTTATTTTAAGCATATAATCTTGCTTGGTAGGATAAAGGCTTTCGAGTGACGGTCGGGGATCATGATCTCTTTTCTTTTCAATTTCAGTGGAAGGAAGCGCCACAGTCCATCCTGCCAATCCTCCAGTTATTCCGATAAGAAGTCCTTCGTTGCCAATCAAGGAATGTCTCGTGTTCCACCCGGTATTAGTAGCCACAGGAACGCTTATATCTGGAAGGCGGATACCTGATATCTCATTTAATGTTTCATCTACATCCGATACAAAGGCAGGATACGTTTCACCTTGTTCCGGTGGGAGCTTGACTGTTCTACCCAAATGCTGCTCATCGCCATAATCTAATCTCATGGGATTTAAAACTCTATCGGGTAGTCTTATGCCAGGAATCTTTGAAAATTTTTCTATTACATCCTTAGTTTCGATGGCGGAGCCATCTTCATGTCTCGGGTGACTACTGGGTGGCGGGTCGTTTTCGCCTTTTACCCAATTATTCATATTGGTCAAACAACCTCTCAAAATCGGAGTGTAATTGATACCATTGAAAGGCAAATTACCCCTTACGGAATCTGATTCTCTAACCGTCTCTAAAGGATATTTCCCTGAACCATGTTGGGTCCCTGAAAAATGATAGCGCCTAACATTAGGATGTTCTGGGGCATCACTATTATCTTCTATATTGGTGTGTATTAAGGCAGCATCTCCACGCCAATATTCGGCTGAACTGTTTGTAAACATTATTTTTGGAACATTTCCTTGACCGGTCATTCTGTCTAACAATCCATCCTCCCTACCGGTTACCGTGTCTTTTTGTTCAGTATCGGTGAATGGAAATAACTCTGGAATTATGTAGCAAACATCTTTGGAAGGTTGCCCAAAGCGTAGATTGAACTCTCCCCTCATGCCACCGCCTACATGAGCAATTATTCCATCCATGGATTGCCGAGCGGACTCATCAACGTTCATACCTGTGTATATATATTGCCTAAGAAACCGGCCGGTCTGCGACACCCCGTAAGATATCGCATGATGTACGTACCCACTCAGTGGATTACCTTCTTTTTCTGACGCATATTTCATAAAGGAACAAATATCCCTAACCGCGGCAAATCCTAAGCCAACAATACGACTACCCCTTGCCGTATAAACCAACTTATATATCCGCCCTAATTCGAATCCGCCTTGAAGGTGTACGTGCGACACGTCCGGTTCAATTTCTGAATCCTCCACCCGGACAAGACCCCATTTGTCTCTTTCAATCAGTTCAGGGGTCCCGTTTGGTTGATCTTGCACCATTAACTCGGCCTCAAGCTCAGTCTCATCAGCAGCCGGGTTTTTCAAGTGATATCGGTCAGCTAGGGGAAAAACCGAAGTTGCAACATTTGCCTGATATTGGTTCATGACCCTGCCACTTAATTGTTCTCCATCGACGTATGCCTCTGGTACGGAAAGCCCGATCAATCCAGGTATGTCCGGCACATCTGCTTGCCATCCACAAAACATCACCGTATAGCCCTCCCTCATCAAAAAGCCGTTACCGGATTCAATCTGTGAAGTAGGGTCTGTAGGCCTGTTTGCACTATTAAACCCGTAAAGTACAGTCTTGTTTCCTCTATTTACGACATCAAGGAACATAGTGCCATTACCTTTGTCTGGATCAGAAGGAGTCAACAAAACGAAATCAGCCGAAAATTCAACCTTCCCGTCAGCATTACGGGGAGCTAATTGGATATCAACTATTCTTTCGTTTGACTCAGATAGAGGATCTACTTCGAAATAGGCTTTCCCTTGCAAATGGTCATAGGTTCCTATGTCTCCATATTCCTCACCATTTTCTAACAAAACTTTACTGGTTATTTCAAATCGACTTACCGACATTTTTTACCTCCCACAACATAAACCTCATTCTAGCATTCTAATTTCTCTCAGAGGACATTGACTGTAAGACAGGTCAAATCCTAAACTCTTTATCTAATGATCGTAGATACTACTGCATCCGGAGATAACACCGATGAGGATTTCAGTCGCTGCCGACCACAACGGATATGAATTAAAAAACGAAATATCAGAAATTCTCAAAAGATATGGGCATGATGTCATCGATATCGGGCCTCATTCTTTAGACCCTTTAGATGATTATCCGGATTTCGCAAAACCTCTGGCGAAGAGTGTATCTTCAGGAGAAACTGATAGAGGAATAATGGTTTGTGGAAGTGGGGTCGGTGCTTCTGTGGCTGCAAACAAAGTCAAAGGAGTAAGGGCAGCAGTATGCCACGATATTTATTCGGCCCATCAAGGAGTTGAACACGACAACATGAACATTCTCTGCCTAGGGTCACGGATCGTCGGCACCGAGGTTGTACGGGAATTAGTTTCAGCCTTTATTTCTGCTGAGTATACAAATGAGGAAAGACATGCTCGAAGATTAAATAAAGTGATCGAAATGGAGAACGACTTTAGCTAAAATTTAGCTATATTCCGCGCCCAGTAAGCAGGCTACTGGTCTCCTAGTTCGCTCTGCTTGCTCAAAAGCCACACTTATCCTATCCACGTCATCATTCGACTCTACCAAATAATAGTTAATACCATAGGCGTGCAATATTGGTTCGGTAAAACGAGCAGCTGAATCTTTGGTTATTCCATGCCTTGTCCAACCTCTATAACCAATCATCACGACCAATGGAAACTCTATATCAATACCTAAACCACGGATAGAATCCCCAGCTTCAAACATACCTGTATTTTGGATTAAGACAACGGGTTTTTTCCACCTACCCACACCCCAGCTGCTATAGCTATAGATTCCCCTTCCCGGCAAACAGGCACGATTTTCAATTCTTCTTCTCTCGTCATTAACTCATACATAAAATTGGTTTCACTATCCGGCAACCATATAACATGAGTTACCCCATTTTTCTTGAACTGCTCTATTATCGGGGGAGGAGTTAAAACCTGTTCCATTAAATCTACACATCCTTAATAAAATGCATGAAGCTAGTATGGCAAATTATATTAACCACACTAATTCTCAGTCTATCAGCCTTTACGCCATATCTCAGCATCATCAGCAGGAGAGTATCCTAAATCTCTCTCCGAGTTACTTATGTCCCAAAATCTCCACTTATTTCTCGATACGCCGTAATAGATTCCATATTTCAAGTTTGAAGGAGCCTCTATACACCTTCCAAATAAATTGCTCAAATCAGTATGGCTAAGGAGGGTAGCGAATTGCCTCTGGTTTGTAGGTTTACCTTCAGAATTAAGAGTTCCAATTCGTACCGAAAGAGAACTGATTCCATATTGGTCAGAATAAAATCTACCCGCGGCTTCTCCAAAGGCTTTAGCAATCCCATAGGGCCCGTCAGGCCTAACCGGCATATCTGTGGTTATTAATGGAATCGAATCAGATTCAAGGCCACTATAATCACCCTTCACAATTTCGCTATATGGGCTGTCAAATTCATACATACCAGTGGCATGATTCGAACTGGCAAAGATAACCCTTTTTACTCCCGAAATTTTAGAAGCCTCCAAAGCATTAGAAGTGCATTTTAAATTGACACCATGAATAACATCCCAAGCACTGTATTGGCTGGGATTACTTGCAAGATCAATGACAGTATCAACACCGTGAAAAGCCGGCAGTATATCTTGAAGAATAGAACAGTTTGCCTTCACAGTCGGAACTTGGTTAGATTCTTCCAAGTCCACTCCCATGACCTCGTATTTATCCTTTAGGGATTCTGCCAGCACAGTTCCTACCAATCCTGATACTCCAGTAATTAAAATCTTTTTTTTATCCATGTTGCATACTCTCAAAAAATGGTGGCAAACCTAAAATAGAATGGAATAAGAAAATCTACTAGCTTTTTTATCAGGAAAATTTGATTGCCACAATAGCTAGCAGTGCCTCATTTCGATTGATCTAAATCTACCATGTTGGGGTTGGGGGGTTTGCGGATAACTTAATGATGGATATAATTCCGAAACTTTCTGATTTTTAGCATCCTTATATAAGGAGCAGATGAGCTAAAAAAACGGAAAATTACCTAAACTTACGAGGTGCAACGTTTTGGAAGCTTACTGCCTTAAATGCAAAGGACCGCATGAAATCAAAGAACCCAATGAGATCACACTTAAAAATGGAAGAGCAGCCACTCAGGGAAAATGTGGAGCTTGTGGTTCAAAAGTATTTAGAATTGGAAAATCTAGTTAGTGATAGTTTGAGAAATGAGGTGAAATGATGGCTACTACAACAACACTGTCTGGAGAGGTAATCGAGGAATTGAAGCAGCAGGCCGCTGAGCACTTTTGGCCTCATGCCCGCCAAACCAACGACATGTTTGGAGATAATGGGCTCAAGCTTGTGAGTGATTCAAAAGGGGTATGGGTTTACGACGTTGAAGGGAACGAATGGTTTGACACCTTATCTGGTATGTGGCTGGTAAATATCGGCCATGGTAGAAAAGAAATTGCCGATGCTGTTTATGAACAAATGCAAGGAATCTCTTATTCTCCCGGTGGCACTTTAACCCCTGTAACCGCAGAACTTGCGGGAAGAGTAGCCGCCCTGGCACCCGACAAACAGGCAAGAGTGTACTTTGTCAGTGGTGGATCAGAAGCAGTTGAGAGTGCCCTCAAAATGGCGAAGAATTACCAGAAGAATATAGGGGAAGGCACCAGGTACAAGGTTATAAGCAGAAAGGGTTCGTACCACGGGGCAACTCATGCCTGCATGAGTCTCGGTGGGGGAGGTATAGCTGCTCCTATTAATTATGGTCCTCTCATGCCAGGAAACATTCATATTGAACAACCCGACGCATACCGAGGAAGATGCTGCAGCGCTGACGGAGGATGCACACTCGAATGTGCAAAAGACTTGGAACGAGCCATACTTCATGAGGGACCATCCACTGTAGCTGCCTTCATCGGTGAACCAATTTCAGCGGCATCAGGTATCCATATCCCTCACCCAGAGTACTGGCCTACAATCCGAGAAATATGCGATAAATACGGTGTCGTGATGATATGCGACGAAGTGATAAATGCGTTCGGCAGGACCGGAAAAATGTTCGCTACGGAGCATTGGGGTATTAAGCCTGATATTACTACTGTTGCTAAAGCACTAACCAGCGGATACCTTCCGATTGGCGCAGCTATCGCCAGCAAAAAAATTGCTTCAGCTTTTGAGGGCGGCGATGACGATACATTCAGACACCTAATAACATTTGGTGGAAACCCGGCATCCTGTGCAGCAGCCATCGCGAATCTTGACATTATGGAAAATGAAAATATGGTAGAAAATGCAGCTGCCATGGGCGACTACATGTATGAGCGACTGCAATCACTGTATGATCATAAAATAGTTGGTGATGTTCGCGGCGGAAAAGGACTATTGAGTGCCGTTGAACTTGTAAAAGACCGGGATACGAGAGAAAAGTTTCCAGTCGAATTAAAATTAGCGGACAAAGTCACTGCAGCATTACAAAAACATATGATACTCGGACGAGCTGGAGATACTATCCCAATTGCACCCCCTCTTTGCATAACAAAAAATGAAATCGATCATTTTGTGGGTCAACTCAACTCGGCTTTGACGGAAATAGAAACCACCTTGTAGACCTCCAATATGCAATCAAACGTTTGTGTTGTAGGGGGAGGTATAGTAGGACTGTCCTCCGCCTATTTCCTTGCCAAAACAGGGCATTCAGTCACGGTGATCGAAAGGGATTCAATCGGCAGTCATGCTTCGGGATTCGCCTATGGGAGCCTAAGCCCCCTGGGTGAGGCTGGCCAGGCGGATGATATTTTGCCTGAGCTAGAAATAGCACGTATGGGGATGGATATACATACCCAATTTTCAAAAGAATTATTTGAAAGTACGGGAATAAATACAGACCATAGGTTTCGCCCAGCCCTAGACTTAATTTTTACCGCATCTGAAGCTACCGAGGCAAAAAAGCAAGTCGAATGGAGAACCGACGAAAAAGGCTACCGTGTCGAATGGCTCAGCAGTGAGGAAGCCCTACAGGTAGTCCCTCATATTTCAAAAGAAATCCTGGGGGCTGTCTATACGGAAGGGGTAGCCGACGTAGAACCTTACAAATTATTGTTGGCGTTAACACAAGCATGTGAATTACTTGGAGTCGATATTGTCCACGGAGACGTAAGTGGTGTCATCCGTGAAGGTACCACTATCGCAATAAGCACTCCAAGTGGGGTCAGGACCTGTGAAAATCTAGTCCTAGCGATGGGACCTTGGATGGGTCGAACAACCGAATGGCTCGGTATAGATGTGCCCATAACCCCTTTAAAAGGCCAAATAATAAGACTGAATGCACCAAATGTTACAGTGAACTGTTCCGTCGGATGGCAGGGAAATTACGCATGTACAAAACCGGATGGACTCCTGTGGGCCGGAACCACTGAGGAGAATGTGGGTTTCAATGACCGACCAACTAGCAGTGGTAGAGATCAAGTACTCGAGGCACTGACCAAAATGATACCTAATTTAGATGACGCAACCCTAGTACAGCATACCGCCTGTCTACGGCCACTTCCGATAGACGGGAAAATCATTATAGGGTCAGTTCCAAATGATCAAAATATTTTTTTGGCCACTGGAACCGGTAGAAAAGGAATTTTGCTCGGTCCAGCGATGGGCAAGATCATTTCGCAGCTGATTTCAGAGCAACAACCCGAAGTTGAAATAACCTCTTTCAGCCCGGCCAGATTCGCTTCCCCTTAGATTTTTATTGGAGCGGGGAAAAATCGAAAGGTAGCAATATCTTATTTTCTTGTTTTACAGGAGCAACTCCACCTTTAGGCGGCCACACCCCCTGCGCCCTCGTCTCCGTTCTAACGCTGGTACGTTGCTCAAAGGAATCATATGACCACATGTGTATGAATTTATTCAGTCCCCCAACATCAGAATACCAACACCCAACCAGAGGAGAATATTCTTCTCTTATTTCAATGGCTGCCCCCCAAGCATCTAACACTTTAGGGATATCTCCAGGTTTATAGGTATAAATCCTCATCTCATAAATGGGGCCCATATTTTTAGGTTCCAAAGGCCTCATGAAAGGTGCCGGAAGCATAATTTCACTTTCCATATTTAAAATGATGTCATTGTTATCTGGTGGCCAATCACCACCTGATACCGCTTTGGACCTAACTTCTGATCTGTGATTGGAATCTTCATATGGCCAAATATGGACGACCTGATTGAGTGGTCCCATCTCGGTATACCAAAAACCTCCTAATGGGGAGTATTCCAGCCTTTTACCCAATTTGGCCTTTGTATTTTCGCCAAACTGATCTACGGTCCTAGGTTTGATATCGTAGGTCCGAAACTCATATATCATACTAATACTCCTACCTAAAACAACTCAACATAATCGGAAAACACAAGCCTAACATA
>Ga0310125_10000937_pt1 | contig 14308 bp, 11 predicted proteins | sample CB11b_Tmax_Bot8__FD_203508 | JGI IMG/M metagenome (GOLD analysis project Ga0310125, IMG submission 203508) | Marine microbial communities from Western Arctic Ocean, Canada - CB11b_Tmax_Bot8 | ecosystem: Environmental > Aquatic > Marine > Oceanic | place: Canada: Western Arctic Ocean | collected... | reverse complement strand
CCAGAAAAGAATAACCATCAGTGTTGGTAATTTTCCAACCAGCTATGGTATAACCATTATAGCCCTGCTGGTAATATTTTTGAGCTCAAATTCTCTGACTTTTGCTCAATCAATTATTTTAAAAGGTCAATTCTGGGGGAGTGTTATGCATGGGGATGATCCTCCTGTAGATCGGTCTTCTTTCGAAACAACTTTGGGATATATACCAATGTTATCCTTGGCCCGCAATCTATCCAATGATCGTTTTGTGGATCTGGAGTGGGGTTATAGAACGGGCAGGGTGTATGTGGGAGATTATGCTATTAGTAGTATTGAAGAACCCTACCGGCTGTGGCTGCGTTATTCCAGCGATCAAATTGAGGCTCGTCTGGGCCTGCAGAAGATTGCCTTTGGGCCGGCCATGGTACTCCGCCCACTGGCCTGGTTTGATACGATTGATCCCAAGGACCCTACTGGCCAGACTGATGCAGTAGATGCGTTCAGGTTACGGTTATTTCCCACAAGTTCACTTGCCCTTTGGCTATGGTCCATAAATAACGATCAGGATACATTGTCTTATGGCGGCCGGGCAGAGCTTTCCACTAGTATTGGCGAATGGGGGTTAACCTACCACCAGGATCCAACCGAATTAGGCCAGAGCATGGGCCAATTTCCGATTTTCTTTTCCGGATCTCACCAGCGTGCCGCCGTAGATTACCGCTATGATGGCTATTTTGGTTTCTGGTTTGAAGGTGCGGGAATATTTGCTAATAGCAAACAGGATGTGGAATTAAACCAATTCACACTGTTTACTCTGGGTGCTGATTATACCATCCCTGTTGGATCTGGGCTATTGATCATGGCGGAAACAATGAAAATCAGCGGCTCATCTACCGTAATAGATAGCAGCGGCGAACAGATCTATACGGCTCTCATGGCCAGCTTGCCAATCAACATGCTCCACCAACTCATGTTCATTGCCCAGATCGATTGGGATAATAGCCACATTTATAATTATCTAAGGTGGGGCATTACCTATGATCATTTCAGCTTAAATTTCATTTTCTCAATCAGTCCAAATCGAAGCGATTACGATATAGCAAAAGAAGACCTGCCAAAGACAGTAGCGGGGTTTGGAACTGGTTTGCAGTTCATGCTTATTTATGATCATTAAGAAAGAAAAGAAGATATGGAAAATTCTGTAGTATCAATTACCAATCTGTTAAAGAGATTTCCGGTAGGTGGAGATTTTTTCACAGCGTTGAAGCAGATAAACCTGAAATTACAAAAAGGAGAGTTTACCGGACTTGTTGGCCCGTCAGGATCTGGCAAAACTACTTTGCTAAATATTATTGGTGGACTGGATTCACCAAGTGAGGGTACGGTCACTGTATTGAAGAAATCATTGGCAGATACTTCCCATAATGAGCGCGCTGAATTACGCCGGAAAAATATGGGTTTTATTTTCCAGAGTTACAACCTGCTTCCGGTTTACACGGTGTTTGAAAACGTAGAATTGCCGCTGATACTGAACAAAGTTGATCCGCAGGAACGGGATAAGAAGGTCACTCAAGCCATAGAATGGGTCGGACTCAGTGATAAGACCAAATCCCGACCAGCAATGCTCAGTGGCGGGGAATGCCAGCGTACAGCCATTGCCAGGGCTATTGTCCACGAACCAACACTAGTGTTAGCGGATGAACCCACCGCCAACCTGGATGCAGAAAATTCTCACCACATTATGAACATTATGGTCAAACTGAATAAAGAACTGTCCACTTCTTTTATCTTTGCTACTCACGATGAAAAGATTATGGATTACCTGCGCCGTATCATCCATCTGGATGATGGACAAATTATTAATGATGAGCTGATAGATCGATCTAAATCTGGTGGTTAGATATGTTGTTTAAGATTGCCATTAAAAATCTCCTTGGTGCCAAGCTACGCACTTGGCTAAATGTCTTTGTAACCGCTCTTTCTTTTTTCATGATCATCTTATTTTCCGCTATGTATGACGGTATGAGGGAGCATGCCAAACAGGTTACAATCGATACGGAGATCGGTGGCGGTGCCTATTGGCACCCTGAGTATGATCCCATGGATCCCATGACTTTTGAAGATGCTCATTCTATAATTCCCAGAGATTTAAAATTGTTAGTGGATCAAAATAAGGCATTTCCAGTTCTGGTCAGCCAAGCTTCCATCTATCCCAATGGGCGTATCATGCCGGTAATTATGAAAGGGATTACCCCAGAACAAAATATTGTTAACATGCCCACACAAATGCTTGTCGGGCATGAAGAGGTTACTATTCCGGTGCTAATCGGGCGTGGAATGGCCAAAGATGCCAACCTGGATGTGGGCGATGCTTTTACTATACGCTGGCTGGACGCCGACCGCACTTATGACGCCGATGAGGGTATAGTGGTGCATATTATGGACACAGAAAATTTCAAGTTGGACATGGGTCATATCTGGGTACCGCTGAAAAAAGCCCAGATGATGCTGGCCATGGAAAAAGAAGCGACCTATGTGACCTACGCTGAAGGATTATCAGTTGTAAAAAATAAGCATGACTGGATTCCTCGCGATGTGAAGTATCTAATCCGGGATATGGAAGCCCTCATTGAAGCAGATGAGCCCAATGCCGCGATAATGTATATCATACTTCTTTGTTTTGCGGCCATGGGTATTTTTAATGCGCAGGTGTTATCTATTTTTCGCCGGGGCAGAGAAATTGGAACCCTCATGGCTCTGGGGATGACCCGGACTCGAGTGGTAGGTCTTTTTACCCTGGAAGGCGGTCTTAATGCTTTCCTTGCTGCTATCATGACCGTAATTCTTTTCGGCCCATTACTTTGGTATTTTGGAAATAACGGTATCTGGCTCGGGGTGGATTATTCTGATGGAGCAATGGGCATAATAGTAGAGAAATACCTAATCCCGGTTTATTCAGTTGGCCTAGTTGTTACAACAACCATAATTGTATCTATCATTGTACTTATTGTGAGTTACCTGCCATCCCGCCGAATTGCTCGGATGAAGCCTACCGATGCCTTACGGGGTAAAGTGACCGTATGATCAAATTTTTAACTAAAGGTATAATACGAGACCGATCCAGGAGTCTTTTTCCAGTTCTTGTAGTAACACTGGCTGTGGCTATGATTATTTTCTTTCAGGGATTTTTTACCGGTATTATGAACAGTATGTTTCTTGATTCTGCCGTGGTATCCACGGGCCACGTGAAGGTCATGACCAGAGGTTATAAAGAAGAAAGCCAGCTTCTACCCAATGACTTGGCTCTTTTGGGAACAGATCAGCTGGTTAATGAATTAGGGCAGGATTATCCGGATCTTTTCTGGTCGCCGCGAATCACATTTGGTGGGCTTTTAGATGTCCCTGATGAAAATGGCGAGACCCAGGCACAGGGCCCTGTCCTTGCCCTAGGGATCGATTTTCTTTCACCCAAATCCCGACAAATTGAAATCTGGAAACTTGAACGCCGCCTCATAGATGGAAGACTGCCGGAAAATGCGAATGAAGCGTTACTCAGCACCAGGTTGGCTGGGCAGCTGGGACTCTCTTCTGGTGAGACTGTAACCTTAATTGGATCCACTATGTACAATGCCTTTACCACTTTTAACTTTACTGTTGTTGGTACCTTTAAACTGAATTTGGGCCCAGTGGACAGGCAGATGATGCTAGTGGATATAACAGGTGCCCGGTTGGCGCTAGATATGGAAAATGCCTCTTCTGAGATATTGGGCTACACAAATTCACTTTATTACGATGATACAGCTGCTGTCGCACTTAGGGGGCGATATAACAAAATTAACAGTGATAGCACCGATATTTTTAGCCCGATCATGATGGCTCTGCGGGACACAAATCAGATGGGCACCATGGTAGATTATATGAGTGCAGCTAGTGGTTTAATAGTGGGCGTTTTCTTGGTCATTTCTATGATAGTGCTTTGGAACATGGGTCTGATGAACGGTCTGCGGCGCTACGGTGAGATCGGGATGCGCCTGGCAATGGGGGAATCAAAAGGCCAGGTCTATCGCTCTATGATTATGGAGTCAGTCGTCATTGGGTTCATTGGAACAATTATTGGCACAGCCATGGGGCTCGGACTTACCTATTATATGCAGGAAGTGGGTTTGGATTATTCGGATGCTATGGAAAGCCTGGGTTCAACCGAAATTATTATGTCCAATGTTTTCTATGCCCAGGTAACCCCGGAACTTTACTATATCGGTTTTATACCCGGTGTCCTGGCCACTGTATTGGGGACTATGCTTGCTGGTCGGGCCATATACAAGCGGGAAATGGCCCAATTGTTTAAGGAACTGGAAACATGATTAAGATAGTTATTTTTCTTTTATCATTTTCTTTTTTGCTGGGGCAATCAGATGAAATGACAGTTCAGGATATTATCAAAGCTATGGATGATAACCTGAACGCAAAAAGCCGGGTTTTGACCAGCAAAATGATTGTTCACGGCCGCCGAGCCAGCCGCACCATTGAATCACGTAACTGGGTAGTGGGGATTGACCAGGCTTTCACCGAATATTTATCTCCGCCCCGAGAAGCCGGTACAAAGATGCTGAAATTATATGATAAGCTTTGGACCTACTCACCTCAGACGGATCGTGTGATCCAGATTTCTGGGCACATGTTGCGTCAATCAGTCATGGGTTCAGATATGTCCTATAACGATATGATGGAAGACCGCCCCCTGGAAGAACTTTATGAAGCTACTCTGGAAGGATCGGTATTAATTGATGGACGTGATCATTGGATCATGCATCTGGAAGCAAAAGTGAAAGGGTTATCATATTCCAAACGCCGGGCCTGGATCGATAAGGAATACCTGTTGCCTATGAAAGAAGAGCTCTATGGGAAAAGCGGTAAGTTACTAAAAACATCCACCATGGATGGGATCAAAAAGGTCCAAGGAAGATGGTTCCCCTCACGATTTATCTTCAAGGATGAATTGAAGCGCAATAGCAAGGGGACAGAGTGGCGTATTGACGATATTGAGTTTGATGCGGAAATACCAAAAAGTCGTTTCTCAAAAGCGAAACTACGCAAATAGAATTTATTGGCAAAACGATTGCAAATTCTTACGTTTATAAATTTCTTGGATATAAAACCCATTTAGTAATTAGATGGATGGCTGAGCATTCCCGGCAATAATAGCATCGTTATTTGTATTATTATTCATATTGAGCGATTCGTGGTAGTATTCCAATTAAACGATGAATGATATTACTGAACTACGCATAGAGGGGATGCACTGTGCTGCCTGTGTTAACACGGTTGAGAAAGCACTGAGAAAGGTAAACGGAGTAGAAGATGCAATGGTTAATCTTGCCATGGGTAGCGCACGCGTTGTGGGAAAGGTGCCTGCAAATGACCTTGTGACTGCCGTTTTAAATACTGGCTATAGTGCCTCAGACACCGCAAAAGGAGAGGTATTGCAACGTGATACGCACGCAGCAGGGGCAAAAAACAATATGGTGACTGCCTGGGTAATTACGGTGCCAGCCATGGCTTTAATGGCGGTGGAAATGATCTGGCAATTAGATAAAGCCAGTACAGATTTTTTCCATTTAGCCATGATCGTCTTGACCAGTGCTGTACTTTTTGTCCCGGGGCGAAGCACCTTTTCAAGTGCCTGGAAATCACTATTGTACTGGTCACCTAATATGGACGTACTTATTGCACTGGGTTCCACGGCTGCTTTATCAACAGGGATATTGTATTTCACGATGGGCATGTACTCCTTTGCCGGTATTGGCGGCATGATCATGGCTTTTCACTTAACGGGACGATATATTGAATCAAAAGCGCGCGGCCGATCATCGGAAGCGATCCGGAAACTCATGGATCGCACGGCAAAAAAAGCTACCATTTTGGATGCGAAAAATACGGAAAAGACAGTGGATGTGCGCGATCTGATACCCGATCAAGTTATGATCGTGCGTGCCGGGGATGTAATACCGACAGATGGTGTAATTATTGAAGGACAGGCTTCAATAGATGAAGCGTTGGTGAGCGGTGAGTTTATTCCAGCGGTAAAAAGTGTAAATGATGAAGTGTTCGGTGGAACGATTTGCACCGATAGCACTGTAAAGATCAAAGTTACTAAAACTGGTGCGGACACATTTCTAGCTCAGGTTATTAAATTGGTGGCCCAAGCTCAGACAACGAAAGTACCAATTCAGATACTTGCTGATCGTATTGTCAGTTATTTTGTGCCTAGTATACTCGTACTAGCACTCATGACTTTTATGGTTTGGGTAATTTTCCCAGAAGCGATGATTGCTGCATTAAAAGTTTTTGCAAGACAACTACCCTGGATTGACCCATTGCGATCCCCTACAGAATTAGGAATTTTCGCCGCTATTGCAGTACTGGTTATTGCCTGTCCTTGCGCCTTGGGGTTAGCAACACCTACAGCGCTAATGGTCGGTACTGGCCTAGGCGCAGAAAGAGGCATTCTTATTCGTGACGGTGCAGCCATTCAAAGACTTAGTACTGTAAACACCATCTTATTTGATAAAACAGGTACATTTACAACAGGGAAACCTACTGTAACGAAAATCCATCAAACTGCAGATATCACAGAGAAAGACTTGATTACCATGGCTGCCTCCCTGAGTAAAGAATCCACCCACCCACTTTCCCGCGCGATCGTAGAACTGGCAGAAAAAGAGGGTTATTCTCTGCATACCGTAACAAACATCGAGGTTACACCGGGAGAAGGGTTAAGTGGGGACTATGCACAAGACAGCCTGAAAATTGGCAGCAGAAAATACACCGAAGCGGATTCAGTATTAAAACCCAATACCACGTCAGTCTATATGAACCGCAATAATGAACTAATTGGTATTTTCGAGCTCGAAGATATTCTAAAACCAGATGCGCAAGATGTTGTAGCGAAGCTAAAACAGGACGGTTACCATTGTGTATTACTCACCGGTGACAATCATGCTGTTGCAGCACCTTTGGCTGAGAAACTGGGTATTACAGATGTTTATAGTGATCTGAACCCGGATGAAAAAATGGAAGTCATTATGTCGTATCAGAAGGATGGCGATAAAGTGGCCATGGTAGGCGATGGGATTAACGATGCGCCTGCATTAGCTAAGGCAGATGTTGGTTTTGCAATGACCGGGGGAACCGATATAGCCGTGGAGGTAGGAGATATTGTATTGTCCGGTAAAAATTTACAGGCTCTTTATCACGCTGTAAAATTATCGCTGGCAACATTCAAAAAAATACGGCAAAATCTCTTTTGGGCATTTAGCTATAACCTTGTGGCTATACCATTGGCAATTTTTGGTGTATTGCATCCTGTAATTGCTGAAATAGCCATGGCGCTGTCTTCTATTACTGTCATTGGCAATGCCAATAGGCTGCGCCGCAGCAAATTTTAATTTGATAATTACTTAACACGTATTTCAAAACCTACGAATATTGACTTTACTGTCAAAAAACAGACAGTAGGAACAGGCTCAACCCGTAAACAGCCCTTATATTCTCATTGGATATATTGATATTGTCAAAAAATGTTTTGAAATAACATGTATAATGAATCACCCTTCAATCCTTGGCCTAAATAATATTCACCTACTTTATTCTGTAATATCATTTCCCAGTGTAAGTGGGCACCTGTTTTTTTCTTTAGGGTACTATCCTTTGTTCCTGTGTTGCCCGATTGGCCTATGACCTCACCGCGGCGTACTGTTGATCCAACAGTGATGCTGGAATTTATATGCGACATATGCGCATATATGGTGACTGCACGATAACCGGGGACCAGATCAAAACCATGATCAATATATACTGCTTGTCCCAAAAGCAGATGTTCAAAAACATCAGATGGCGTACGCCCCAGTATTTTTGTATCACTCAAAACATCTAGCCTGAAATCTGCTGACATTTCCTTATAACCGTGTTCCGCACGAATTATTACACCATCGGTTACTGCTCGGACAGGCGTCCCCCAGTTAACATAGAAATCAATGCCTCTATGGGTACCGTGCCTATAGGCACGTGGTGCATTGGGTAAGAGTAACGGTTGTTCGGGTACTTGCACATTTTCACATGGTAAAAGTAATTTCAAATCTTTTAAATCATTTGGAATGGGGGGTGTAGTTGAAACGGAAAATAATGGCAGAATGGGTACGGCCCCAGGATAGGTATATTTCTTAATTATAGGCAGTGCAATTGTCTCAATGAGATTACGGTCTAATGCCAACTGTAAAATACTAGAACTTGGAGCTGTCGTGAATTCTATAAATCGATAATCCAGCGCACCATCTGGTAATGAAGCAATGATTACATCTTTGATTTCCGGTGCAATACCTTCTCTGACTGTACCATCCAAATATTGGTCCAGTACATCAGCATTATCATCTGCCATCAACTTTTTAAAAATTGGGTCTACTGATTGTGAACCGTGCGGGATGGTAATTGTAGCATAGAATTTGTCTTCCGTAAATGTCAAAATTGATACATTTCCTGCCTTACTTATGGAACGTGTTTTCGGTGATTTGGAAGGCGATGAATCGGGGGGGGTATTGCAACCGGTAAACAGGGTAAGGAGAACCAGTAAATATAAATAATGTAAGCGGATCATTCAGTTAAATGATTAGCAAGTCTATCAAGGGCATCGGTAAATATGCTTAGCGGATGTCCGCTCATTGAGTCCATGCATACCGCAGATAAGATTGACATAACTTTATCTTCCTCTGATTCGTACTGCTCCGCTAAGAATACTTCAATTGTTGGTATAGCAACAGTATCAAGGCAATCCCGCAATGCATATTCATAGCGGGCCCAAGCCATGGGGGCTAGAATGATACCATTTGCCCATTTACGATTACGGTGTATGGTGGTCATGGCCTTTTCGATCTTATGTGTCTGTAGAATTTTCAGTGTCAAATCTTCCGGGCGTCTGTTTGCCTGATGGCGCAGACTGCGATTTATTTTATCCAGTGTTATCTGATCCCCGCTTTTTGCTGATCGCAACCCAATTAGATTGAGATTGGGGCCTTGCACAATAAGGATATTCATGATTATATCACCACTCTATTGCAACGGTATTAAGTTACCCATGATATACCCTAAGACAATACCGATTAACAGGGCAATAGTCAGCACCCGTGATTTGACCAATTCATTAGTATACCCTTTTTTGATTGCTACGATACTGACCCCATGACCTAAGGCATTGATCATCCAAAAGAATGGTATGGTGATTACTTTAATCAATATGGGACCAATGATCGGGATCATGGCAATCAAGGCACCCAACCCAGCAAATACCTGTGTAAATATTCCCAAGATCAGTGTGGTAAAAACTACAATTTTTTCATCTACACCGTATTGCAGTGCAACAACCACAGCTACGCCAATCAATACCCAAAGAAGAATATGGAATTTGTAATTCTTGAAGAATGATATTTTTTTACTCATCTTGAATTATGGCTTCCAGCGTTAAGCCAGACACCTTGGCTGATGCTTTAATAATACGTTTATTATTGTTTTTTTCCACCCATAATTGTCTAACTGCATTTTCTGCAACGATATTTTTCATAAAATAATCGGATTTTTCAAGCAAACACTCATTGTCCTCATTTAGAATAAGATCCAACCGGAAATGATCGCAAAGAATGTCTTTATCCATTGCCTTCACAGTTACCGTATCTGACCATAAGAAACGCCCCCGATATGAACAACCTTCATGATCCATTGGGAACCATTTTGTATCGATATATTCAAGTGAATCAATGGTAATACGTGCCAGCAGAGTAAATATTGTTTGGACAGATTCAGGCACATGTACAGTGTTGTCGTCGTAAATCAGAGTGTTATCATCATGGTTAAAGTCACATGATAGTTTCTGCTTGAAGCTGCCTTGTTTGATCTTTTTGGAAAAATGGCGTAATCCAAAATTGATTGTGTCATAATGGGTGATATAACTGTTGTCATGGGGCCAGATATAATCCATAATACCAATAGATTCAGTTTTAAAGGCAATCTTACCAGGTGCTTCAATATTCATTTTTACCGCAACAATAGGAAATGACCAGAGCGTTATTTTGTATTCCTGACCATACAGAAAAATACTATTAGCCAGAAGGAAAATTAGCATTGGCTTAGCATGCATCCTGGCGGTCATTCCTTCCATTGAAACTGACCTGCAAGACCCATAATGCCAACATATGGTATATAAAGCGGCTGCATTAAACTCCAGATTAGGTAATCCTTTGTGCGAATTGGAATATCCAGCTTGGCTGAACCCGTAAAAAGCACTAAACCATCACTAATCATTTTAGTAATGAATAATAAAGGCATTATAAAAACGGTTTGTTTAATAAACCAGCCAATCAGCAACACGTTGTTACAAATGAATGCTATTATTAAAAAGAACAGGAAGAATATATTTGTTTGCCATAATGAACGTGAATTAGATGACCAGCGCGTACGTTGACTAATGAACTCTTTTACAGTATTCATTGGTTGTGTAATAACAAAACTAGCTGGATCCACATTAAATTTTATGCCGAAGTCTTTGGATATGGATTGCACAAGATACATATCGTCCCCAGACCGTTTTTTTGCTACAGGGTGAAAGCCATTTATATGTTCAAACGCTTTTCTACGGTAGGCAATATTTTGTCCGGAGCCGGACCAACCCTGTCCCCAACCAATAACTCCTGCATTTGCTGCCATAATACCCAAAAAATCGAGGCGCTGATAGAAATGTAGGAAAGAAGGTTTCGTGGTATCGATTGTAGACCTACCCACTACTATACCGGTATCATCATCAAATGCCTCTACCATACTGCGTATCCATCCAGTAGGTACGCTGCAGTCACCATCGGTTGATATAATTATCTCACCATTTGTTTTTTCAATTCCGCACGTTAATGCGCGTTTTTTAGGTGTCATCTGGGGGTCGGTATTTTCAATTTTTATCCCCTGTACAGAGGGGTGCAATTGTGAATAGTCTTGAATTATATTCCAGGTTCCATCCGTGGAGCGGTCACTTACGATAGTAATATCCAATTTTTCCTTTGGGTAATCTTGCTGTACCAGATCATTGAGCAGTTCATGTAGTGTATCAGCTTCATTTCGTGCTGCTACAACAACGGATACCCCGGGGAGGTAATTGGGGGAGCTGTTATTTCTTAAGCGGTGTAAACCTGTGGTAAAGTACAGTGTGAACAAGAGGTATACGCAGATACTTCCCCAAAAAAGGTAAGTGAGGGCCATGTTAAACCGGCAGGAATATATTTGCTATGACAAAATAGAGAGTTACACCAAGTATATCTATACTTGTTGTAACAAAAGGGCCGGTTGCAATAGCGGGATCTATATCCATACGGTGCAATAGTAATGGCACTAAAGATCCAAATGCAGTAGCTATAAGCATTGAACAGGCGATCCCTAAACCAACTACAAGCCCCAAGTATGGTGAAATATCCACAAAACTCATTATCGCGAACAATCCTAATAATAAACCATATAGAATACCTAGTATTAGACCGACACGGATTTCCTTGAAAATAATGTTGATATTGTTGCCCACATTTACCCTGCCGGTAGCTAAACCGCGAACGACCAATGTTGATGTTTGTGTCCCTATATTACCCCCCATTCCAATTATCACTGGTATAAATGCAGCCAGCGCCAGCGTACTTTGCAAGGTATTGTCAAAGATACCGATTATCGCTGCGGCGCAAACACCACCGACCCAACTAGCAAAGAGCCAGGGCAAACGGCTGCGGGCATTGTCCCATGAAGATTTCATGAGAATTTCTCGATCCTTACCGGCGCCAGCCATTTGTAGGAAATCTTCGGTTGCTTCTTCCCGGATGACATCCACAATTTCATCCACAGTAACGATACCTAGCAATTGACCTTCTTGATCGATAACAGGAACAGCTAAATAATTATATTGAGAAACAATTCTGGCAACCTCTTCCTGATCAGTTTCCGGGCGTACAGTTTGTAGGTATCTGATCATGATATCCTTTAGTCTGGTATCTGGAGGTGTTGTCACTAGATCACGCAAAGAAATGATACCGACCAACCTTTCATCGTCATCAATTACATACAGGTAAAATACCATCTCTGAAGATTCATGATCCTGCAGTGCGTTGATTGCCTCTTTTGCTATAATATTTTCATGCAGCGTAAATACATCAGTATACATAAGTGTACCGGCACTATCTTCCGGGTACCCCATAATCTCTTCAACTTCTTCTTGTTCTTCACTTTTCAATAACTCCAGAATGGCCTGTGCAGCCCCTTCATCGATCACACCAAGTATAAACGCCTGATCATTTGAGCTGGTAAATTCTATTAGATCTGCCACATGTTGCGGGGTTTCATTTTCAATTAATCGTTTGATTATCGATTCATCGAGTTCACCTAAAAATTCACCGGTGTGTTCACTAGGCCGCATTATTGTAAATAGTTCATTTTGTTCAATTTCACTAAAGAACCGGAACAGCAAGGCCATATCAGCAGGATGCGTTTTTTCGATCAGTTTAGTCAAATTTGTATTTGCCTTGCGTCTTAAGAGGCGGCGAAAAGTGTCCCGTAGGATAATAATTTCATTGCTGATCATTTTTTGTCTCATGCCACCACTCCAGAAACTTTATTTAAACGTATAAAACCAGCCCACAGGCTGATAACAGCCAAGGCAAGAAAAATCGGTGACACATGATTATTCCATAAATAATATTGTTCGATTGTATCCGAATTATTCGTAAGGATCAGGGCCGTACCATTATTTATGCTATGCAGAATAAGACTAGTTAATATTGAACCTGTCCTCCAAGCTAGATAACCAAGTATTACCCCCAAGAAATAGATTTGTATAACCCACACTGGATTCATATGTATGAATGCAAAAAATAGGCTGGTTATCAATACAGCACGTGTGATATCCTGCCATGATTCTTCCAGCAGTTTTTGTAAAAAACCCCGAAAAAGTATCTCTTCACCCAGCGGTGCTAATATAACCACAGTTATTGCCAATAATAGGCCAATAAGTGTCGAGTCTATGATCAGAATATCTGAAAGTTCAGCCATTACTTGTTCGTGTCCAAATGCGTATGCCAGAATGCGATCCATTTCATCCACTAAAGGTATCAAGCCCAAGGATATAAGTACTACGCTAACGACAACCGGAGAGCTTATTGCCCGGATACGAAGCCGGCTAAGAATGGGTTCTTTTCTACTAATTAAAAATAGTAATAAGGGGACAACCATGAAACCCTGCCCGACAAACAGGGCGGTATAATTATAGAAGTTTTGGTTATGCTCGTTTGATTGTACGTTCCCTGCCGCGGCGATAATTGACGCTATCACCAGCGAGGAGAGCACAGAAAAAATGACCACTCCAAATGCTAGTTTGACTGAGACAGTTTGGTTCATTTGTCAGTTTAGTTCCAGGTTTATCCAGTTCTTGTTTATCCATTTCTGAAAAATTACGGTTATTGCCCCTGAAAGGAAAGAAGTTCAATTAGGCTTGAAATTACAGATTATTTAAGCAATATAGCATTATACTGCCCGCTACCGAAGCATTTAGCGAATTCCCAAACCCTTTTGCTGGGATAGATAAGGAATACTTGATATAGTTACTATTTTCTATCGATATACCATGGGCTTCGCTGCCGATAACCAACACCCAGTCCTTAGTGCTGTGATTAAAATCCACAATAGACATGCCTCTGTGATCTGCACCAATGATTAAATGATCTGAACTTGTAAATTGACGTAGATTACAATTTGTCACCATTCGTAATAAAAAATGTGCGCCCATACCGCTACGAATCACTTTGGGATTGAAAGGATCAGCACAATGTGGTGACAATGCTACCTGCGTTGTGCCGAACCACGCTGCAGAACGTAATAATGTGCCAAGATTGCCAGGATCGGCGATTTTGTCTAAATAGAGCCAATTAGACACTATGGATGAAGGTAAATCTTTTATCTTGGGTAATGAACAAACAGCTAGAATTCCCGGTGGAGTCACTGTTTGTGTGATCTGCTTCATAGTTTTTTCATCTATGAGCTCTGGTTTCTGTCCCTTGTTAAACCGATTAGACATTGATTGATAATCAACAGATTCCTCAATTCTAGCGGTGACAAATATTCTGATGATTGGCGCCTGGGCACGTAAAGCAGATCGCATGATGCGCAATCCTTCAATCAAATATAACCCCTTTTCATTACGACCTTTTTTGGTAGATAGCCTGGACAGTTGTTTGATGTCGGTTTTACTTATCATCGTTTG